>OIZU01000668.1_pt1 | contig 24712 bp, 21 predicted proteins | sample 1588661 | NCBI WGS metagenome assembly OIZU01 (sample SAMN03283257) | human gut metagenome | biome: human-associated habitat; material: feces | host: Homo sapiens | place: USA | collected 2013 | reverse complement strand
TCTATTTCTCACTTCAACTAAATCTTGAATAGTTAATTCTTCGATAGACCTACTGTGATCAATAAAACTATCAATTTTATTTTCGATATCAACTTCTTTTATGACTGATGTTGAATCCTCTTTATCTTTTATTTTTTTGATATCTCTAATTATAGACTGTCTATAAGCTTCAAATTCCTCTAAAGCACTAACAACGATTTTCTTTAAAATTTTAAAATGAATATTTTGAACAATTCCCTGCCTATTTGAAATATCTTCAATACAGGCATTTTCTTCCTTATCAATTATAATGTAGCCAGATAATTGATTTCGACGAACTCTCCAAGAACCTGTTGGATGTGAAGCCGCAGCTGGTGAAGAAGATGAACGTTTTCCAAGTTCTAACCAGTCTGTTCTACCTTCAAAAGAATCTATACTAAAAGCATTTCTATATAAAATTACTCCCCCCTTAAATCTGTTTGATAAAGTATCATGTTTATATTCATATTTTTCTTTATCCACTTGAGTAACATTATTCAAACTAAAATATAATTCACCTTTGAACGAACCCACTTCTTTTAATAATTCTGCAATCATTTCGTCTGTTATATCTTTTTTATCAACGTCTTCTTCTTCAATTATTAATTTGGAGATTTCTTTTTTTAACTCATCAATTTCTGCTTCGAAATCATAAATGCGATGACGCATTTCAGCAACTTCTTCATCAATCGAATTTTGATCTTCTAATAATTGAAAATAATACTTTCCTAAATCACGATAAACATCATCACGATCAGATTCTAAATTCTTAATCTTTAATTTAATTTTGGCAGTACCAGCCAGTTCTTGTGTCTTATCAATTGCTTCTTCTGTAAACTTCGCCGCTTTTTTTGTTAAATCATCAAATAGAGCCATCTTTTTCACCTACCCGATATATTTTTTAATATATTGAACACCAATTCCACCAACACCCATATGAGCACCAACTACTGATGGTAATTCTCTTAATTCTACTTCCACTTCACCAATTTTATCCAAAATCATTTGTTTCACTTCTAATGCTGATTCTTCACATAAAACATGTTCAACTGTGAATTTATAATCCTTGGCATTAACGCCTAATTCAATCATACGATTGACTAAAGTTGCACGTGCTTTAGATAATGTTCTTACTTTAGCAAGTGTATCTATTCTACCACCTAAAGCATAATTTAATTCCATCACTGGAACAATTTTTAACATTCCTGCAAGTAAAGCAACGGCTGGAGTAATACGCCCACCTTTTTTCAAATGATCTAAGTTTGGGGCCATAATAATTGTTCCTGAATGTTCAACCATTTCTTCTAAGATTGTTTTGATTTCCTCAGATGTTTTACCATCTTTTACAAGCTTATTAGCAATAAATGTTAGATATTTATGATTCCCTGCTGTACCTTTTGTATCAACTAAAGTAATCTTAATACCCACCATATCAGCAGCAACTTTCATACCATTTAAAGTTGATGATAACCCTGTCGCAATTGGTAAACCAATTACTTCATCATAGCCAGCATCTTTTATTCTTTCTAATACATTCATCATCTCACCTGTAGAAGGTTGAGACGTCATGACCATAATGCCTTCTCTTTCCATTGTTTCAAAAACTTCAATACTACTAATATCCTTTTGATCCAAAAAAGTTTTATCCCTCATTGTAATACACAAGGGTACAATATATATTCCTTCATTTTCATATTTACCAATTTCAATTTGGCATCCACTATCCGATAAAATAGCTATTCTATTCACTATTATCCCTCTTTTCTAAGTTATGACTTATGTTCATATTATAGAACAAACAAGACCTTTTGACAATAAAATGAAATCATATATAATAAAGAAAAAGAAAGGAAATGAAACATGATATCAGTTAAAGAATATACAAACCATACAATTATCATAAAAAAATCAGAATTTATATGTCATTTAATTCCTTGCAGTCATATTGAACAAGCTAAAAAACTTATATCAGATTATAGTGATGAAACTGCAACACATAACTGTGTTGCCTACATCATTGGTCCTCATGAAAGAGCTTTTGATGATGGCGAACCCTCAGGAACAGCTGGTTTACCTATGCTGAATGTTTTAAAAATGCAAGGTCTAACAAATATCATTGCAATCGTTACTAGACATTTTGGGGGAATTAAATTAGGTGCCGGTGGATTAACCAGAGCATATACTCAAAGTGTTGCTGAAGCCTTAAAAGAAGCTGAAATTGTAGAAAAAGAATTAGTTGATTTATATCAGATTACTATTGACTATTCTTATACTCGAAAATTTGAACATTTATTGAAACAGTTCAACATAAAATGTATTCATCAAGAATATAATGAACAAGTCACATATCATTGTTATTTAAGGGATCTCCAATTTTTAGAACAAATTCAAGATCTAACAAACAATCAGTTTCATTATGAACGTATTGGTTCAGATTATTTAGCAAAAGAAAATTGACATTTTATCATAAGATTGTTATAATTCATGCAAGATAAGGGAGTAATTAGCACATATGTGTAATCATGTCAACATACTGATATTATTATCTGGCATGATTTTAAATAATGAGACTTGTCTGTGTCAAAAGCACAGTCATGTCTTTTTTTTACGAGGAGGATATTTTATGGGGTTTATTGAAATTGTAATTATTGGTGTTGGTTTAGCAATGGACGCTTTTGCGGTGAGTATATGCAAGGGGCTATCAACTAGAAAATTAGAAGTCAAACATGCACTTATCTGTGGTGGATATTTTGGTTTTTTTCAGGCAATAATGCCACTTATTGGCTATATTTTAGGGGTTCAATTTAAAGATAAGATTGAAAGTATTGATCATTGGATTGCTTTTGTTTTACTTGTTTTAATTGGTTTAAATATGATTAAAGAAGCTTTTGGTGAAGAAGAATGTTGTGATCCTGATTTTTCTTTTAAAGCAATGTTACCTTTAGCTGTGGCAACTTCTATTGATGCTTTAGCTATTGGAGTAACATTTGCCTTTTTAAATGTTAACATTTTATATGCGATTATTATCATTGGTATTACAACACTTATTATATCTATGATTGGAGTCAAGATTGGTCATGTCTTTGGTTCACGATATAAGTCTAAAGCAGAGATTGCTGGTGGTATCATCTTGATTTTAATGGGAATAAAAATATTATTGGAACATTTAGGAATTTTGATACTTTAATTCAAACTCTATTCATATTTAAGGATAATAATATGATTAAGGAGTGATAGAAATGAATAATGTCTCTAAGTTATATGAAGTCTATGTCAATAGAGAGTTACAAACAACTAAAAATGAAATATTAAATGTACAAAGACTAAATCAAAAGATTTTATCTTTCTTACATGATTTAGCTGAAGTTTCTCAAGATTCACGTTGTTATTTGTTTTGGGAAAAAGAAGAAGCTATTAATCATCAACAATTATTAGAACATTATATTGAAGGTTTAACTATGTTAATGTCTATTGGTTATGAATTACGCATTGATAGTATTAAAAACCATACAGAAATCCCTCAACATCAAGATATCTTTTCTTTATTCTTTAAGATTTATCATTCAATCTTAAAAGTTCAAAGTCACTATTCAAGTGATGATTATCAAAATACAATTGATGATTACTTTACTTTAGGTTTCCAATTAGGAATTGATATCAATGAAATCATAGAAAATTATCAAAATGATTAATCACAAATAATAACATCTCATGAATTAACCCATAAACGAAAGGAGACACAATGAAAAACTTTTTAAATGGTGTTGTTAAAACTTTTGGTGTTTCAATCTCTGCATTCATTTATTCGATTTATTTATTATTACATAATCAAGTTCCTTATGATGTAGAGAAATCTCTCAAACCAGGAAATACAAAAAAGTATATTATGATTGAGATTGGCTTTTATGTCAGCTGTCTTATTCTGCTTATAAGTTTAACTATATGTCTCAATTTTTTAACAAATATTCCAATTATTATTATGTTACATGCCTTTCTCTTTGTATTCATTTTAGTTGTTAGTGCATTTTTAAAAAATAATCTCTTTATTTCATGAAAAAAAGCTGTAATGAAACCATTCATTCAGCTTTTTTCATACTTAAAATGTTTTTTTAATTTTTGCCATAATAGCATCTGATTTTGTAATTAAATCAGAAACCCCCATCCGAAGAACTTTCTTTCCTTTAAAACGTTCTTCTCCTTCAATATTGATATCATTAGATAAAATCACACAAACAGCTTCTTCAATATCCTCTAAACAAAGTTTATTTTCAATTCCACAACCACCTTGAGTTTCAATACATACCTCAATTCCATATTTTTCACCAGATAAAATCAATGCCTCAGCTGCCATATATGTATGAGCAACCCCTGATGGACAAGCTGTACATCCCACAACTTTCATTTTTTGCCTCCTATAATTCTTCAAAATCTAATTCAATATCTTCTAAACAATCTAATTCTTGAGAATCAATATGATCCGTATTTTTTCTTTTTAAAACATTAACCAAAATAGCCGTTACAAGCGACCCAACAACAACCCCAATAACATATCCTAATTTCCCTTCTATCACCGGTAAAACAATTAAACCACCCCAAGGAGCATGATTTAAAACACCTAATAAAAAAGAAATAATATTACCAATTGCTGCCCCAACACAAATAGAAGGAATGACACGGATAGGATCATTAGCAGCAAAAGGTATTGCCCCTTCAGTAATCCCCATACATCCCATCAAAATAGCAGCTTTACCAGCTTCTCTTTCCTCAACGTTGTACTTTTTAGGAGCCAACATTGTCGCAATTCCCATCCCAATAGATGGTGTACAAATCGCAACACCTACCCCACCCATTAAATAAGGTAATGTGTCAACTTGTGTTTGAGCAAACAAAGTAGCCACTTTATTAATCGGACCACCCATATCAAAAGCTGTCATAGAGCCTAAAATTGCGCCTAAAGGAACAAGTCCAATATCATTCATATGCGCTAACCAACTGGTTAATGATGACATGACAAAACTAATTGGTTTTCCAATCAGCCAAAAAACAATTCCACCAGTCAATAGAGTTCCAACAACTGGATACAAGAAAATTGCCCCTAAAGATTTTAAAGAAAGTGGTAACTCAATCTTTTTAAGATAGTTTACAATCACTCCGGCAATAAATCCTGCCGCAATCCCACCTAAAAAACCAGCTCCAACACTCTTAGCCACCCATGCTCCACACATTCCTGGTGCTAAACCAGGACGTTCAGCAATGGAATAAGCAATATAACCACCCAATACTGGAATAAACAAAGTTAACCCAGCATGTCCTATTTCTGATAAACCACTTACAAATATTTGATTATTAACGGTTGACTGAGATATTCCTTGAGGATTAACCATCACCGATAAAGCTAATAAAATTCCTCCTGAAACAATAAATGGAATCATATGCGATGTCCCAGTCAACAAATGACGCTTCACAATTTTTAAATTTTCTCTCATTTTTCTATCCTCTTTATGATTGCATTGTTTCATTCAAAAATCTATAGACATCTTCTTTCGTTCCATTTGTTAAAATCATACGATATTCATCATGCATAAGTTTACGTGCTAATGAAGAAATCATTTTCATATAAATATCATTAGCACTTTGCTTCATTGCTGCAATCAATATGACATAACGTACTTCTTCATGCGTCTTTTCATCCCAAATAACCGGCTTATGTAATCTTCCAAAACAAAGACAAGGTCTTTTCACACACTGACTTCTTCCATGCGGTAACCCCATCTCATCTCCAATCACTGTTGCTGATAATTTTTCTCTTTTCAATACATCTTGGTAAAATTGTGATGCATCATCTATATTACCAACTTTTTCAAGTTTACAAACTAACGTTTGAATGACTTCTTCTTTTGTATTATCTTTGATATCAAAGATAATACAATCTTTATCAATCAAATACATTTAAATAAATCTCCTCTCATAATCCATTAAAACTTCATAAGCTTCTTGACTTGTTTGTGATTTGACTATATATTTCATAAAATCCGTTGTCTTTTCTAACTTCATCAGATTAATAATTGCCGGAATATGTTCCTTTTGATCTTTACTCGATAAACAAAAAATAACCTGAATTTCCTTATCTCCAAACTTTACCTTCTTTTGATTAATAATCATACTCATCGCTGTCTTATAAACCCCAACTTCACAATTTCCATGTAATAAAGCAAACTTACCATCAACAATAAAATAAAAACCATTTTGTTCAATAATATCAAAAATTGTTTCTAGATAATTTCTATTCACCGCATATGATTCTTCTAAAATATGACAACTTTGAATAACCGCTTCTTCCCAAGTCATATCCTGATCAATGATTTGAATCACATCTTCATTCAATAAATCAGCCAATTGCCCTATCTTTTTAGGTTTTCCTAAATCACGATAACCCAACTCACGTCGAATAACTTCTAAAACCCGAGTTCGATCTTCATCTTTTAAGAAATCTAAACTTTTATTAATTGAATAATAGTTGGATAAAGGGGATTTTCTTGCAATTCCAGCATTAATTAAACAACGATCATCTAACTTTGTTAAAATAGGATTAACTTGTAAGTAATCAATATCTAAATCTAATTTTGTTGTGGTAATAATTTTATCAACTTGATCAAGATTTTGATAAGTAGAAAGTTTATATTTAGGAATCGTATCAACAATCTCTACTTGGTATTCACTCAATAATGATTCTTTTAACATTGTCGTTGTTCCATAACCATGTCCACAAACCAATAATATTCTTTTACGCTCATTATGATGAATCCGTTTTAAGCTTGCCACAAAATGAATAACCAAATAAGCAATCTCATTTTCATTTGTAATATTCTTTAAAAGCTCAATTCTTTTAATAACTCTTGTCACAATTTCAAAAATCTCTAAATTCTTTGTAGATAATAAAGAGACAACATTTTCATCTACAACAACTCCTAATTGAATACGTTGTATTAATGGAACCATATGATTAAACAACCCTTCAATTAAAACAGGATCATTTTGAAAAGGAATACCCATTTCAATAGACATTTCTGAAATAAAACAAGTCACAATACTTTCTACCTTAATCATATCAACATGTTCTTCATAATCCAAAAAACGATTAAGATAATTCAAATAATTAACCATCTTATTTTTATTCTTTTCATTAATAGGTTTATTAACCAAATGCTCGATATCTTCAATAAACTGATCTATTATATTTCTATCCGTTTCTACAAAGGCAAAATCAAATACTGGAATTTCCTTATTCTCAAAAAACCATATCATGCAAATCACATGAGCTACATACCAATTATAAGCCTCATCTCTTAAAGTTAAATCCATCATTTCTAACATATCATCAATTAACATAATAATTTCTTTTAATAGAATTTCTGGAAATGAAAGCTTAAAAATATCTAAAAGATATTTTTGATAACTATTCAAATGATGAGAATCTTTAATTAAAAGAATATATTTTTTTAATTCATTAACCATCAAAGCAATTCTTTTTTTATTATCTCCATTTAATTGAAAGCATTCATCATAAGTAATCGTTAATCCTTGTTCTAATAAATATGTTTCAATTTCATCAAAATCATTCTTAATTGTACTTCTTGAAACTAATAAATCTTTTGAAAGTTGTGATAAGTTAAATTGTTGACTACAAAATAAAAGATAAATCAATATAATCGATAATCTTTCATCATGTGAATAAATATATTCATTATTCACTTCAAAAACTTTTATTGAAAAATCTTCAGGTATTTTTAAAATACCTTTACCACCTTTCATAATTGGAGATAATTGATTTTCAATTAATATTTCATTAATTCGTTCAATATCATATCTAACATTTCTTTCTTTAATATTTAAAGCTTGTTCAATTTCTTTATATGTTGTTTGTTGATATTGTGATAAGTGTTTGACTATTTCTAACATTCGAGCACTTATTAACATACAATTCCCCCATTCTTTTATCATTATTATAATCATATTTATTCATTTGAAAAGAAATATTACTCACAATATTTGTAAAAAAAATTACAAAAGTTACAAATTGAAAAGATAGATATTCGATTATATACTGTGACTTGCAGTTATAAGTCTTTATTCACTTATAATTCAAGAATATCAAAGAATGGGAGGAAAAATGAAATGGTTGGAATTATTCTTGCAAGTCATGGGGAATTTGCAAATGGAATTTTACAATCAGGAGCTATGATTTTTGGAGATCAACCTGATGTAAAAGCTGTCACTTTACAACCAAGTGAAGGTCCCGATGACTTAAAAGCTAAAATTGAAGCTGCAATTGCAACATTTGAAAACCAAGATGAAGTTCTTTTCTTAGTTGATTTATGGGGTGGAACTCCATTTAATCAATCTAATGGAATTATCAATGGTCATGAAGATAAATGGGCAATTGTTACAGGATTAAACTTACCAATGTTAATTGAAGCTTATGCTTCTCGTATGTCTATGACTTCAGCTCATGAAATTGCAACTCATATTTGTGAAGTTGCTAGAGATGGTGTGAAAACACAACCAGCAACATTGGAACCAAAGAAAGAAAAAGAAGAAGTTGTAACAAAACAAACTGCAGGAGCTATTCCTGAAGGAACAGTTTTAGGTGATGGTCATATTAAATATGTACTAGCACGTGTTGATACACGTCTATTACATGGTCAAGTTGCTACAACTTGGACAAAAACAACTCAACCTAATCGTATTATTGTTGTTTCTGATTCAGTTGCTCATGATGATTTACGTAAAAAGATGATTGAACAAGCTGCGCCTCCAGGGGTAAAAGCTAATGTTGTACCAATTGATAAAATGATTCAAGTGGCTAAAGATCCTCGTTTTGGTAATACCAAAGCAATGTTATTGTTTGAAACTCCTCAAGATGCGCTTAGAGCAATTAAGGGTGGAGTTGATATCAAAGAATTAAATATTGGTTCAATGGCTCATTCACTTGGTAAAGTGGTGGTTAATAAAGCTATAGCAATGAATCAAGATGATATTAAAACACTTGAAGAATTAAAAGAAATGGGTGTTACTTTTGATGTTCGTAAAGTACCAGCTGATTCTAAAGAAAATATGGATAATCTTTTAAAGAAAGCAAAAGCTGAATTAAAAAATTCTTAATTGAGGGAGGAAAATTATAATGTCAATTATTACAATTATTTTAATAATTATAATTGCCTTACTAGCTGGTATGGAAGGAGTTTTAGATGAATTCCAATTCCATCAACCACTAGTGGCATGTACTTTAATTGGTTTAGTGACTGGACACTTAACTGAAGGTATTATTTTAGGTGGTTCTTTACAAATGATTGCCTTAGGATGGGCAAACGTTGGAGCTGCTATTGCACCAGATGCAGCCCTTGCATCAGTTGCTTCAGCTATTATTATGGTACTTGGTTTAGAAGGTGGAACAACAAATGTTCAAACTGCAATTTCTACTTCTATCGCTGTTGCAATTCCATTATCAGTAGCTGGTTTATTCTTAACTATGATTTGTCGTACAATCGCTATTCCTATGGTTCACTTAATGGATAGTGCAGCTGAAAAAGGAAATATCCGTGCAATGGAAACATGGCAAATCTTAGCAATCTTATTACAAGGGGTACGTATTGCAATTCCTGCTGCTGCTTTATGTATTGTTCCAGCAACAGTTGTGACTGATGTATTAAATAAAATGCCAGCTTGGTTATCAGGTGGTATGACAGTTGGTGGTGGAATGGTTGCTGCTGTTGGTTATGCAATGGTTATCAATATGATGTCTACTAAAGAAACTTGGCCATTCTTTGCTATTGGATTTGTTTTAGCTGCTATTGGTCAATTAACATTAATCGCATTAGGAGCAATCGGTGTTGCTTTAGCTCTTATTTACTTAGGATTAAAAGAAAATGGTGGTTCAAATAATGGTGGAACTGGTGGTTCTGGTGACCCATTAGGTGACATCTTAAATGATTATTAAATCTTGAAGGAGGAAAGAAAAAATGGCAGAAAAATTACAATTATCTAAAAAAGATCGTTTATCAGTTGCTTGGCGTCATCAGTTCCTTCAAGGTTCTTGGAACTATGAACGTATGCAAAATGGTGGTTGGTGTTATTCAATTATCCCAGCTATCAAAAAATTATATCCAAATGAAGAAGATAGAATTGCTGCTTTAAAAAGACATATGGAATTCTATAACACTCATCCTTATGTATCTGCACCAGTTATGGGGGTTACATTAGCTTTAGAAGAAGAACGTGCAAATGGTGCGGAAATCAATGACCAAGCTATTCAAGGGGTTAAAGTTGGTATGATGGGACCTCTAGCTGGGGTTGGTGATCCAGTCTTCTGGTTTACTTTAAGACCAATCTTAGGTGCTTTAGGTGCTTCACTTGCCTTAAGTGGAAATATTATGGGTCCATTATTATTCTTCTTTGCATGGAACATTATCCGTATGGCATTTATTTGGTATACTCAAGAATTCGGATACAAAGTGGGAACTTCAATTGCCCAAGATTTATCTGGTGGTTTATTAGGAAAAATCACTCAAGGAGCTTCTATCCTTGGTATGTTTATCATTGGTTCTTTAGTTCAACGTTGGGTAAGTATTTCATTTACACCTATCGTTTCTAAAGTTACACAATCACCTGGGGCGTTCATTGATTGGGCAAAACTTCCTTCTGGTGTTGAAGGTATCAAATCAGCCTTAACAACTTATAGTCAATTAGGAGCAACTGCTCTTGATGAAGTCAAAGTAACAACTTTACAACAAAACTTAGATCAATTAATTCCAGGTTTATCAGCATTATTATTAACATTATTATGCTGCTGGTTATTAAAGAAAAAAGTTTCACCAATCGTTATTATCATTGCATTATTTGCTGTGGGTATTCTTGCTCGTTTAGCAGGTATCATGTAATTATAAATTGATGAGATTATAAATCAATCAAGGAGGAAAATATATGGTTCAATCTTTAAATACAAAAGTCGATTTAACAATTCAAGCTACTTCTTATTTAGGTATGGCTAATTATGGAAAAGTAATGGTTGGAGATCAAGCATTTGAATTCTATAATGAAAAGAATCTTAAGGATTATATTCAAATTCCTTGGGAAGAAGTTGACTATGTAATGGCATCTGTGATGTTTAAAGGAAAATGGCTTCCACGTTTTGCAATCGTTACTAAGAAAAATGGTAACTTTACTTTCTCCACTCGTGATAATAAAAAAACTTTAAGAGCCATTAATCAATATATTCCATCTGATAGATTGGTTAAATCTCTAAGCTTTTTCCAAGTTATTGGACGTGGATTCAAAGGAATCTTTAGTAAATTAAAATCAGCCTTATAACAGGCTGATTTTTTTATACACATTATCCTTGTGCTTTTTTCTTTAATTCATTTAATAATTCAATGGCTAATGGTAACCAATGTCCACTTGTTGGAATCATTATTACAATTTCATTTTTCATATATTTTAATTGTGGTTTCTTAAACAATCGATTTACAAGTTCAAATAATTCATCACCAGCAATATGAGCAGAAAATTCTTGCGTTAACATTACTTGAATATAATCACCAGCTTCTTTCACTTCATCAATAAATGGTTCATTACATAAAATCTCATAACGACGTTTCATGACAATGTTATTGACTTCTCTAGGCAATTTTCCATACAAATCTTTCAATTCATTTTCTAACTCTGTCATTTGTGATAAATGTTGTGCTTTATAAACCCGTTGATATAAATTTAATTTTTCAATATCACTCTCAACATAATTTTCAGGAATATAACCTTCAACATTAATATTTTGTACTGGAACTTCTTTTTCTGCTTTCTTTTCACCTGTCTTTTCATCAATCGCATCTTGTAAGATTTTCATATACATATCAAATCCAACAGTATCAATAAAGCCCGCTTGTTCACCACCTAAAATATCTCCAGAACCACGAATAGATAAATCACGCATAGCGATTTTATATCCACTTCCTAATTGAGCAAATTCTTTAATAGCTTTTAAACGTTTAGAAGCTTCTTCATTCATTTGCTTATTTTTAGCATACAATAAATATGCATAAGCGACTCTTTCGCTACGTCCAACACGTCCTTTAATTTGATACAATTGTGATAGTCCAAATTTATCTGCATCTTCAATAATAATTGTATTGGCATTAGGAATATCAATTCCCGTTTCAATGATTGTTGTACATACCAAAACATCATATTCTTTATCTGTAAATTCTTGCATCACATCTTCCAATTGATCCCTTGACATCTTTCCATGTCCAATTCCTACACGAGCTGATGGCACCATTCTGGCAATATGATTAGCCACACTTTCAATATTAGAAGTTTTATTATAGAGATAGAAAACTTGTCCTTTTCTTCCTAATTCTCTTTCAATAACTTGTTTAATGAGTTGTTCACTTTTTTCCATCACATATGTTTGAACTGGCATACGATTTAATGGTGGCGTTTCAATTTGTGATAAACCACGAATTCCCATCAATGACATTTGTAAAGTTCTAGGAATCGGTGTTGCTGTTAAAGTTAAGACATCTATTGTTTTACGCATTTCTTTAATCTTTTCTTTTTGACGAACCCCAAAGCGTTGTTCCTCATCGATACATAATAAACCTAAATCTTTAAATTCAACATCCTTAGATAAAATACGATGTGTCCCAACTAATAAATCAATCTTTCCAGCTTTTAAATCAGCCAAAATTTGCTTTCTTTGTTTTAAAGTTGTAAAACGATTCAATAAAGCAATATTAACTGGAAAGTTCTCAAAACGCTTTGTCATCGTATGATAATGCTGTGAAGAAAGAATTGTTGTTGGACATAAGAAAGCAACTTGTTTATTAGCTAAAATAGCTTTAAAACATGCTCGCAATGCGACTTCTGTCTTACCAAAACCAACATCCCCACAAAGCAATCGATCCATTGGTCTAGGTAATTCCATATCCGCCTTAATTTCTTTCACGGCTTCTTGTTGATCTGGCGTTAAATCATAACCAAAACATTCTTCAAATTGAATCTGCATAGCATCATCTTTGGGATAAGCAAAGCCTGGCTGTTTCATACGTTGAGCATAAAGTTCAATTAATTTATCAGCTAAATCATCAACCTTATTTCTCACTCTTTGTTTTGTCTTTTGCCATTCAGTACTATTTAAAGCATGAATTTTAGGAACTTTTCCATCTCTTGAGGCATATTTTCTAACTAACTTAAAGTTCTCAACTGGAATATATAACGTATCATTTCCTTTATAGGCAATATACAAATAATCTTTCTTAGAACCCTTAACCTCTAATGTTTTAATTCCCATATATTGACCAATTCCATGCGTATCATGAACAACATAATCACCAATGTTAAGTTCTGTATAATCATTAATGATTTTCGCATCTTTATATTTGATATATCCCTTTTTCTTTTGGGAATTGACTTTAAATAATTCTGATTCAGTCAATAAAACAACATGCTCATCATAGAAATCAATACCTGTTTTTAAATTTCCCATATAGATATTGATACCATCATAAATATTCTCATCATTTCCAACCATTGTATAAGGAAGATTATGAGCTTCTAATAACTCAATCATCATTTGAATTTGATGATTATTATCTAAACACATTAAGATTTTATTTTGAATCAAATAATCTTTTAATTGTTGAATCAATTGTTTTTCATTTAATAATGATAATTGGACTTCTCTAGTAAGAAATGATATCTGTGAATCTTTTGTCCTAAAATCAATAAAATCAATACGTCTACCTTTTAATAAAGGATCAATTTCAGCAAATAAAGATAAATCCTTTACCATTTTCCCAATTCCCTGAAGTTCATGCGTATAGAAAAAAGATTCTTCTACATATTGATGATATACAGATTTAATCTTCTCATAACTAGAAGTCATCATATAGACATCATCAAAATATGAAAGTAAAGTTGTTGAAGTTGTAAACAGACTCATATACTGATACAAACGTGAAGAAGCATCATGAGCTTTTAATGATTCAATATCAATAGAAATTTCTTCTTCTAAATTATCCTGATATTCATCACAGTCACTTTGATCTTTAAGCATTTCAATTTGTTCAATAACTCCTTTTACTTCATCATCAGGATATAACAAATCTGTTGCTGGTAAGATCGTAACTTCTTTCACTCTTTCTAATGATCTTTGAGTATTTTTATCAAAGAATCTTAAGCTTTCTATTTCATCATCAAAGAATTCAATACGAATAGGATTATCATATTGAATAGAATAAACATCAATAACTCCACCACGTTTTGAATAATAGAAAGGTTCATCAACACGTTGAATCATTTGATAACCACTATGAATAAGTTTCTGTCTTAATTCAACAGGTTCAAGAATCATCCCTTCTTTAAGCATTAAAGTATTTTGTAAAAACAATTCACGATGAGGAATATAACGCACATAGCTATGTGTATGACAAATCACAACCAATGGTTCATTTTGACAAATTGCTGATAATGCATTAATTCTTTCTCCCATGATTTCCTGTGAAGAAGCTAAAGCTTCAACTCTTAAAGATTCATCACTTGGGAAAAAGACAACCTTATTTTTTAAGATAGGATAAAGTTCCTGATATAACAGTTGTGCCTGATATAAACTCTCTTTAATAATCAGCATCGGCTTTGGTGAAGCGAAAAAAGCACTAGCAATGAGAATCGCCTCATCACTAGCGTGAGATATCACAATCTCGCCTTTTCCCTTTAATAAAGCAAGATAAGCTGGATTATTTTTTAAAATCTGAATAATCTTTTTCATCTTTGTCTCCTTTAATTAAAAGCATTCATTGCTGCTACAAAATCTTTATCTAAATACATTTCAATCGCTTTAACAGCATTTTCAATACCTTCATCAATGAATGGTTGTTCATCTTTAGTAAAACGACCTAATACATAATCAACAACCTTAATATGAGGATGTTTATCAATTCCTACACGAATACGTTTAAAATTTTGAGTATTTGTATGAGCAATCACACTCTTTACACCATTATGACCACCAGCACTACCACTTTGTCTTAAACGTAGCTTACCAACTGGCATATCCATATCATCATAAACAATCAATAAATCATCCACATCTATTTTAAAATAATTCATTACTTGAATAACCGACTCACCAGAATTATTCATATAAGTCATGGGTTTTAATAAAATAACATCTTCACCATGATATTTGAATTTTACATACTCACCTTTGAATTTCTTATTATCAATAGAAACATTCAAAACATCAGCTAAACGATCCATAACCATAAAACCAACATTATGTCTTGTCTTTTCATACTCTTTATCTGGATTTCCTAAACCTACAATTAACTTCATTATGACACCTCCAAATAGCTTTAATAGTATAACACTATTCTCAACGAAAAGAAAGAGTCTATGATTTTTTCATACACTCATTTCAATTATCTTGCTAAAATAGCTAAACAAACACCATCAACTTTTAATTTATTATCTACAATCTTTCCTTTTTCACTATGACATAACAAGGAAAAACCTTCTTCTACATCAACTTCTATTGTATTTGTTGAAGCATTAAAATAAACAATAAAATCTTTATATTCTCCAATATCTTGATGTAATGTATATTCTATCATACGATGATCAATATTAGCTGTAGATACATTTTCACGAATAACTTCATAATCATCATAACGGAAACAACGATTATTTTTTCTTAAATGGATTAGGAATTGAACAAATTGAACTGTATCAATTTCCATATCCTTACGGTTCCAATCCAAAGCATTCACTTGATCTCCTGCATTATAGGTATTAGATTGTCCACCTTTGGTTCTAAAGAACTCTTGTCCACTATGAATAAAAGGAACACCTTGTGACAAGATAACTGCCGCTAACATCAAACGTAAACGTTTTTTCTTCACTTCTTCATTTTCATCATAATTAGAGATTTGTAATTTATCATAACATGTTGCATTATCATGACATTCTACATAATTGATAGATTGTGAAATATTATCAAACATTTCTAAATTACAAATTGCTTTCATTGCATCATTTGTCTTATATGTATCTCCTGAAAAATAACCTTTTGATTCCATTTGATTGGTTCCTCTTAACGTATCTCTAAAGAAATCATTAAAGAAACCAATATGTGGTGTTTGACGATTATTTTGAATTGTCGTACGTTTTTCTTCACTCAACGCTGTCATCATATTCCATCCTTCACCATAAACAATAAATGAAGAATCAATTGCCTTCCCTTGAGCATCTACAAGTTTCATTGTCTCTTGATCAATAATACCCATCAAATCAAAACGATAACCATCAATACCATAAAGCACTTGCCAACGCTTACACATATCTAAAATATATTTACGACACATCATCGCCGTGGTATTTAAATCATTCCCACACCATGAACCATTAGATAAACTACCATCATCATTTCTTCTAAAATAATAATGCGGAACAGTTCTCTCTAAAGCATTTAAATTCACATCATGCATATGATTATAAACTACATCCAAAACAACTCTTAACCCTCTAGAATGTAATGCATGAATCATTTGTTGTGCTTCCTGGATACGTTTATATCCATCATCAGGATCAGTGACATAACTTCCTTCAGTCACATTATAACCTGCTGGATCATACCCCCAATTATAAAGTTCTGTTGGATTTCTTTCATCCACAGTAGCAAAATCATTAATTGGCATTAATTGAACATGGGTAATTCCTAAACATGATAAATAATCAAGTCCTGTTGGATTCCCACTATCTGTTGATGTATGTAATTCACTAAAAGCCAAGAATTTTCCTTTGTTTTTCATTCCACTTGTTGATGACATAGAAAAATCTCTGACGCTTGTTTCATAAATTATTGCATCTGTTTTATGTAATAATGGTGGCATTGTATGCCTAGGCATAACAACCTTATCTAAGTCAACAACAATGCTACAACGTCCATTTGAGGCACATGCATAAGCATATGGATCAAGTGAGACTTCATAATCTTCCGAATGTCTAATCATATAAACATAGTTTGTAAGTTCTAAATCTCCTTCAACACTTACATTATAAACACCTTTTAATCCTCTTTTCATAGGATAAAGTTGTTCAACATCATCTTTATAGATTTTTAAAATAACATCTGTAGCTAGTGGTGCCCAAACCTTAAATGTTGTTTGTTGTTGGGTATAAGTATTCCCTAAATCTTCACCATCATAATAATATAATTCATCAAATTCTTTACACAATGAAAGTCTTGAAAAATCTAAAAAACAAGATAAGCCATAAGCATCAACAATCTTATAAACCTTACCCATTTTAAAAGAAATGTGAAATGCATATTCTTGATAATCAGGATTATCATTACTATTTAATGCATCTCCTGTTAATAATAATAATTCATCTTCTTCAAAATCCTTCAAATAAAATTTACTGCTGATTCCATTATAATAATTCTTTGAAAGATAAACTCTAATTTCATTAAAATTCACAGCATATGCTTTCATTCTGATTGCAGTTTCTTCCATATTCCCTACCCTTTCTTAAAGTAAAAAATAAAGATTCTATCGTTATTTCTACCTGCTTTTAGTATAACATATTGGATTTTAAAAAACTATCAAAGAATGTCATTAGAAAAAATCACTTCCCATTGATCAAACGATAAACTATTTTCGCAATTTCTTCTTCTGATATTTGATTCTCATCAAAAAGCCATTGTTTCAAAACTCCTAAACATCCAGCAGATATAAATTGATATTGATAATCCATAAACTCATTATATTCTTGAGAATATGTCTCTTTATACTTTTTCTTTCCTATTTCTAAAAACTCTGTTAATATTTTTGTATTTCCATGTTCACCTAAAATAACAATACAAAAATCCCTATTTTCTTTAAAATAATGAAATATATGTTCAATTGTTGATAAAGTTATTTCATTATGTTTAATCTGTTCCATTAAAGTCTGATTAAATCCTTCTAACAATTCGTCCTTTAATTTATCCAATAAATCATAAATATCTTTATAATGCAAATAAAACGTCCCTCTATTAATCCCTGCATTCTCACAAACTTCTTTCACTTTAATACAATAAATCGGTTTCACCATCAATAAATCAATAAAAGCTTTTTTTATCCATTTTTCTGTCACCACAACACGGTGATCAATATTTTTTTTCATCATTTCCACCTCTTTTTCAACATATATTAGATAAGTGTCTAGCAACTGTCAAATTGGCCGTTTCTGATGATTGAAACACCTATACATCTATACTATAATGCAATTAGAAAGAAGAAGCAAATGAGGTGTTCATTATGAACGAATTATTTATTGTGACTGGTGCTTTGGGTCATTTAGGCAATACAATCATCCGATATTTAATGAAACAAAATGTTGAAATACGTGGTCTCATTATGCCTCACGAAAAATCTCCACACACTCAACAAGTTCAGTATTTCCATGGTGATGTTCGTGATTTGAAAAGTTTACTTCCTTTATTTGAACACATCGAAAATAAAAAAGTTTATGTGATTCATACGGCTGGAATTATTAGTATGGATGAATACATTACGCCTTTGCTTTATGAAGTTAACGTAAGAGGAGTACGAAACGTTGTTTCCCTATGTTTGCAAAAACATGTTTATCGTTTCATTTATGTAAGTTCTGTCCATGCATTAAAACAAGAAGATGGAATCATAAGTGAAACTTCCTATTTTTCATCAGAGCTCGTTAAGGGTGGATATGCTAAGACAAAGGCAGAAGCAACTTCTTTCGTATTGAGCAGTGTGAATTTGGGGTTAAATGGGATTGTTGTTTTACCATCCGGAATCATTGGTCCCTATGGTGATTCTAGTAATTACCTTGTACAATTCATCAATGATTATATTCACTACCACTTATGGACATGCGTAAAAGGTGGATATGATTTTGTTGATGTACGTGATGTTGCTATGGGATGTCTATTAGCTGCAAGAAAAGGCCGTGTTGGTGAATGCTATATTCTCTCAAGTCAATACTATGAAATGAAATCATTACTTAATATTGTCAAACAAATTCATGAAGGTCCCCGCCTAGTCATGGTTCCAACACTTCTTGCCAAAGCATGCTTACCTATTATCCAGGGCTTAGCAAAGCTAAAGAAGCAGCGACCTCTCTATACCCCTTATTCACTTTATACAATAACTCACAGCCATTTCTTCTCTCATCAAAAGGCTAGTGAGGAATTGGGATATACGACACGACCGATGGAAGTGACGTTAAAAGATACAGTTTTATGGTTAACAAAAGGAAAGTCAAATTGACTTTCCTTTTTAACGTTTCACTCTATCTAATTTCCAAATATCAGCAACATATTCTTCAATTGTACGATCTGATGAGAAGTATCCAGATTGTGCAATATTAACTAAGCACATCTTAGACCATGTTGCACGATCACGATATAATGCATCAATTTTTGCTTGAGCATCTAAATATGATTCAAAATCAGCGAACAAGAAATATTCATCATTTCTATTCATTAATTCATCAAAAATCATTCTAAATTCTTCTCTTGATTCATGGAATGTTCCATCAACTAAAGAATCTACAACACGTTTAATACGTGGATCATTGTTATAATAATCCCAGGCATTATATTGACCATGTTGTCTTAGATCATTAACTTCATTATCTTTTAAACCAAAGATAACAATATTATCATCTTTCACACGTTCAGCAATTTCCACATTAGCACCATCTAATGTTCCAATAGTTACTGCACCATTCATCATGAATTTCATGTTTCCAGTACCACTAGCTTCTTTACCAGCAGTTGAAATTTGTTCAGAAACATCAGCTGCAGGCATAATCTTTTCTGCTAAAGTTACACCATAATTTTCAATAAAAACAACTTTTAAATATTGATTTGTTTCTGGATCATTGTTCACAACATCTGCAACACTATTAATCAATTTAATAACTTTTTTAGCAAAATAGTATGCTGGGGCAGCTTTTGCTCCAAAGATGAATGTTCTTGGATAAATTCTAAACTCTGGATTTGCTTTCATTTCTTGATATAAGTAAATAACGTGCATGATATTTAATAATTGACGTTTATAAGCATGTAATCTCTTAACTTGGATATCAAAGATACTATTCACATCAACACGAATACCGTTGTGTTTATAAATATAATCAGCTAAGACTTGTTTTCTTTGTTGTTTTACATTATAGAACTTACCTTGAACAATAGAATCATCAGCATAATTCATTAATTTTTCTAATTGTTCTGGATGACTAATCCATTCATTTCCAATTGTTTCATTTAATAATGCAGATAATTCTGGGTTTGAATAAGCAAGCCATCTTCTATGTGTAATCCCATTTGTTTTATTATTAAACTTATGAGGATATAAGAAATTGAAATCTTTCATTTCTTGTTCTTTTAAAATTTGTGTATGAAGTCTAGCAACACCATTAACACTAAAGCTTCCTACAATTGCAAGATGTGCCATAAAAACTTGACCATCTTTAATAATCATAACACGATTTAATAAATCATCATCATGATCACTCACTTGTTTCACATAACCAATGAAACGACGATTAATTTCTTCAATAATTTGATAAATTCTAGGTAATAATGTTTCCATTGTAGAAACAGGCCATTTTTCTAAGGCTTCTGATAAAATGGTATGATTTGTATAAGCACATGTATGAGAAGTAATATGCCATGCTTCATCCCATTCCATATCGTATTCATCAATAAGGATTCTCATCAATTCAGGAATAGCTAAAACTGGATGAGTATCATTTAATTGAATAACATTCTTTTCATGGAAATTACTTAATGATGGATAAACTCTTAAATGATTTTTAACAATTGCACGAATTCCGGCAGATACAAAGAAATATTGTTGTTTTAAACGAAGTGTACGTCCAGCAAGCGTTGAATCATCTGGATATAAGTTTTGACAAATATCTCTAACTTCTTGAGCATATTGTCTAAAGTCTTTATTTGATGGAATTTCATCACTAGGTTCTGCATGCCATAAACGAAGTGTGTTTGTTACTGTTGTATTGTTTCCAACAATTGGCATATCATATGGAACTGCTCTTACACATTCAGCATCAATATGATCCCATTTACCAGTTTCTTCATTCCAAACAACACGACCCCAGAATTTAACATCAACAGCATGCTTTGGTTTTCTAACTTCCCACATATTTCCAAGCTTTAACCATTGATCTGGAACTTCCACTTGATATCCATTTTCAATCTTTTGTTTAAACAATCCATATTCATAACGAATTGTATTTCCAAAAGCCGGATAAGATAAAGATGCTAGAGAATCCATAAAACAAGCAGCTAATCTACCTAAACCACCATTACCAAGACCTGCATCAGATTCAAGTTCTTCTAATTCATGAATATTGATTCCATAATCAGCTAACCCATCTTTTGCAATTTCATAGATTCCTAAGTTCATCATATTGTTGACTAATAAACGTCCAATAAGGAATTCCATTGAAAAATAATGAATTTGTTTTTGATAATTTGTTTTAGTGACCATCTTAGTCATTGCCCAGTTAACTGAAGCATAATCTCTTACCATTGTTTCAAGAACCATGAACTTTTCTGTAATATGAGATTCTTCTACAGTACGTCCATATGATTCAATAATTCTTCTTGAAAACTCATATTTAAATTCTTCTTTTGTTTTAAACATAATATTCTCCCTCTACTATTTTCTTCTCAATTCAAATATCATACCCGAAAATGGAGCAATGTCAACTAAAATTGAATTTTCTTTGTTTACAGCAGGTATTTTTTTAGATTTAATTGCACGTTTATTGACGATATTGCTACCAGTATAGTAATCTGTATCAGTATTAATAATTTCTTTATAAGTTCCTTCTACTGGCACTGGAATACGATATCCTTTATGAGTATTACCAACAAAGTTCATAACACACACTAGAATTTCCCCATCTGGTGCATATCTTGCATAAGCAAAGACACTTTGCTTCATATCATCAACAACTAACCATTCAAATCCTTCAGGATAATAGTCATATTGATATAATGCTGGATGATCTAAAATCAAATGATTTAAATCACTAAAATAGCGGTGGAATGAATCATGTTGAGGATATTTTAGTAATACCCATCCTAATGCTTTCTTTTCATCCCATTCTTTATATTCAGCTAATTCATTTCCCATGAAGTTTAATTTCTTTCCAGGGTGAGTCATCATATAAAGATACAAGGCCTTACATTGCGCAAATTTTTGTTCATTATTTCCCCACATCTTATCAAGAATTGTTCCTTTACTGTGGACAACTTCATCATGTGAGAAAGGTAAAATATAATTTTCACGATAGAAATACATCATTGAGAAAGTTAATTTATTATGTGTATCTGGATATTGACGATAGATTGGATCTTTTTTAAAGTAAGCCAAAGTATCATTCATCCAACCTAAATCCCATTTATAATCAAAACCTAAACCACCTGCTGATGGTGCTCTTGTAACATTTGGATAATCAGAAGAATCTTCAGCAATTAACATAACACTAGGGAATAGTCCATTCATATGTGAATTCATACGCTTCATAAATTCAATAGCACCATCATTAACGCCTCTTTCTTTATTTCCCTTCCAGTAAATCAAATTACTAATAGCATCAAAACGAATACCATCTACATGGAAATAATGCGCCCAGAAATGAACTGATGACATTAAGAAACTACGAACTTCTTCACGTCCTAAATCAAAATAACAACTATCCCATTCTGTATATCTTAAATTAATATCAGGATATTCATAAACATACCCACCATCAAATTGATGTAATCCATGACCATCCTTTACAAAATGTGCAGGTACAAAATCCATAATAACCCCAATATCATTTTTATGACAAGCATTAATAAATGCCATCAATTGTTTTGGATTTCCATAACGACTTGTTGCACTAAAATAACCTGTTGCTTGATATCCCCATGAACCATCAAATGGGAATTCAATTAAAGGCATTAATTCAATATGAGAAAAACCATTTTCAACAACATATGGAATCAATTGATCAATCATTTCCTCATAGCTATAATATTCACCATCTTCTTCATCCGTAAAATCTTTCTTCATTTTCCATGAACCAATATTAGCTTCATAAATATTTAAAACCTTATCAAAATTCTTTGTACGTTTATTTAACCAACGTTTATCAGCCCATTTAAAACCATCAAGCTTATATACTTTTGAAGCTGTTGCTGGACGTAACTCACTAAAGAAAGCATAAGGATCAGCACGATCTACAATTGAACCATTAGGTGTCTCAATACGATATTTATATGTATCATACTGTTTTATTTTTGGAATAAATAAAGTAAAAATTCCCCCATCAGTATATCTTTCCATGTAATGATTCTCACCATTCCATTTATTAAAATCTCCTACTACTTGAACGCTTTTTGCATTTGGTGCATAAACACTAAAGCGTACACCTTTTTGACCATCAACTTCATCAAAGTGAGCACCAAAAACTTTATACATTTCTAAGCAATTACCTTCATGAAAAAGTTGAATCAAAAAATTATCTAATTTTGCCATAATAAAACCCCTTTCATATATTCCATTATACATGAAATGGGCTAAAAAAGCATTAATATTTAGTGATTGATAGAATATTAATTTAGACAATTTTAGACTTTTGTACAAGAAAAAAATAGTCTTACGACTACTTATCTTCAACAAATGCAATAACATCATTTGGTGTACAATCTAATATTTGACATAACCTTTCTAGAGTATAAGTTGAAATGCCTTTATTGTTTTTTATATTATGAAAAGTTCTCGCATTAATTCCATGTTTATAGATTAATGCATAGGACGTTATATTTTTCTCTTTCATTGTTTTAAACAATGGTGAATAATTAATCATCTTTCCTCATCACTACCTTTGCTTTATTATCGCTTTTTCTAGTAGTAATGAATATACTGAAAAATGTACCTATATAAATATAAGATAAAAGTTACAACGCTCTAATGTAAAAAGCTGCATTGAAATAACTTATAAAGCTATTTTAATGCAGCTGTAACTATACATCTTTTTTTATAGAAGGCTATCCCATAACCAATTGCTTCTCTTTGTTCATTAACTTTGATTCCTTCTAGATATTTCTTTTCAATAATTTGTCTTGCACCCACTTCACTATCTTTTACTATTTCACTCTCTTTTTGTGAATGCTTACATTCTATCACAATGACCTTTCTATCTGCTCGTCTTGGTTTAATAAAAATATCCAATCTTCCTTCTCCACTTTCTTTGTTTGATGAAATTCCATATTCCTGCATTAATCCAACAAGAAAACCATGATAGAAGGCTTCACTATTATCGTAGTAGCTAATATCCTTGAATAAAATATCATTAAGAATTGCTTGCGCTTCTTCTACTTTTTGTTCAAGTAATGCTGTGACAAGCTGACCTTTTCTTTCCTTGGTATACATATTAAAATAATCCATAAATGAGTTTTTATAAATCTGATAGACTTCTTTATTGGGAATAATCAATTCATAGGTATTCATATCAATCTGACTAATGACTTTCAGATAACCCGTCAATAATAGAAAGCTATAGACATTATCCTGATTATCCATCTCCTGATAGGTTA
>OIZU01000661.1_pt1 | contig 24896 bp, 17 predicted proteins | sample 1588661 | NCBI WGS metagenome assembly OIZU01 (sample SAMN03283257) | human gut metagenome | biome: human-associated habitat; material: feces | host: Homo sapiens | place: USA | collected 2013 | reverse complement strand
AGAAAGCCGCCAGGCCGTTCTGGACCACTGCGAGGAGCTGGCGCGCACCCTCCGCGCCAAAACCTTCCACGGCCAGCCGCTGCGCGTGCTGGTGGACAAACGCGATCTGGGCGGCGGCGCCAAGAAATGGGAATGGGTGAAAAAAGGCGTGCCCGTGCGCCTGGAAATAGGCCCCCGGGACCTGGAAAAAGGCTCCGTCTGCCTTCAGCGGCGTGACCGGCCCGCCAACGAAAAATCCTTCGTCCCGGAAACGGAACTGATCGATACCGCTGCGGATATCCTCCAAAGCATCCAGGACGCCCTGCTTCAGCGGGCCATTTCCTTCCGGGACTCCCATATCCGCCCTGCCTCCACGCTGCGGGAATTGGAAGAAAACTTCTCCGGTGAGGGAGACGCAGACTGGCTCCAGGTGCCGTGGGACGGGTCGCCGGAAGAAGAAGAAGCACTGGCTAAGCGGCTGCGCATCTCCATCCGCTGCATCCCGCTCGGCGAACTGGGCCAGGGCGAACCGGCTCCCTGCATCCTCACCGGACGCATGACGACACGCCGCGTTCTGTGGGCCAGAAGCTACTGAGCCCTCTGATTGTCCCTTTCAACGGGATTGTTCCAAGGCAGGCCCAAACGGGCCTTTACGGAACAATCCCGTTTTTATGCGCCCCCCACCGTTTTCCCAAAAACGGCATCAACAAGGAACGGAACAACATGTATCGCAGACCAGAACACTTTCTTCTGCTGCGTCCCCATGCCGGCGGCGACATCCGTATTCCGGGGAAACAGGATTTTTTCTCTAAAAAAATCTTGCCAAGACCGGAAAACCTTATATACTCCTCGGCACACGGACGCTGTAAGGCTCCAATCATTTAAAGCGGATGTAGCTCAGGGGTAGAGCGCAACCTTGCCAAGGTTGATGTCGTGGGTTCGAATCCCATCATCCGCTCCAACTTTTTTATAGCAAAAGACCCGCACAAATCTTGATGATGTGCGGGTTTTATATGATGGCCCGTACAGAAAAACCTGTCCCCCCCTATTGCAAAACCGTTACAGGAAACATTTTCATCTGCCCTGGTGAAGCCCTCCGGACGATCATCCTTCATGGCAGACGTTACCGGTTTTCTCAGGCATGTCCTGCCTTATTGTTTAATGACTTAGTGTTTATCCTCTGAAACCTAGGCGGACTTAATGATCACCGTATCAAGAACCTGTCGCGAACCCTATGATCATGATGACAAGCCATATACCCAACAATATAAGCGCAATAAGATCGTCTTTTCTGTTCGGCTTCACGATGATGCCACACAATCCCCAAAACAGGCTTGTAAATTGACCGATGAACATTGCCAATCCTAATGTTATAGATAGAGAGACAGGAAAGCTAATGTTTTTGTCGAATAGCGTTACACAAGCTGTAGGAAACAGCGCTATCCATCCGATGAGTGAAGGAGTGTAAGATTTCATGATTAATGCTGGCGCATGCCTGAAATCATTTTATACCGCTTCTTTCATCAGTTGCCGCAGGAAGTTGGCCGGCAACGAGAACATATGGCTCCATCCATCAAGAATTAGAAAAAGATAAGACAAGCAGAGCAATTCCCGTAGAAATAGGGAACATAATTCCGCATTTATTTAATAGAAAAGTCTCCATGGAAAATATATTTTTTCGCAACAAACCCTGTAAGGCTTTTCTTTTGATTCAGGGGGAATTTTGATTTGCACTTCGATACGGCAGCCTTTCACGAGGTCAGGGTTGTTTAACAGATACTCCTCGACTTCCGGAGGAATCCGGGCATTCGTTCCGTCTTCGACAACGAACCAGATCTCACAAGTTTTACCTCTCCAGGAAGCTCCATCGCCTGTTAATTTCATTCCATGCCGGGCAAATATCTTATGGAGTTCCAAATCCTTTTCCACTGTTTTCAACAGAGTTACACTCCTCTTCATACCGTTTCCCTTATCTATGCCCGACCAGAAGAGGGAGAACGGTAAATAAATGAAGTAAAGAGCGGCTATTCCTATTACAATCCATATTTTCTTTTTCATTGTAAATAATTTATCGGCATTATTTACTTTAGTCTTGTTTCGTTGACCTTCCCGATTTTTTATCGAAGCAATTTACTGAATATCAACATCAAGAATATTCTAGAAATCTTACAGCAAGATTATTCTACATAATTCCGAAATTAAATAACTGAATCAGAAAAAAAATATTGAGCATGTCTACTCAATTAAACAATTGGCATAAATTTACATTCATGCCAATTATTGTTTGGGATGATATTTCCCCTCAAAAGGAGTATGTACTTTACCCGACACCCATGTCCCATCTATAGGAGATATGTCTATATAATATGATCCAGGAGAAAGGAAAACCTTTTCTTCTTTATCTCGTTTCGCGTATAAAATACCTTTACGCAGGACAAAATCAATGCCAAAGAATTTTATATGCTGATTTTCTTTAAGTATAATTTCTTGTGTTCCCCGGGAGGAATGACCAAATGTTACAATGACTTGTAAATTTTTAGTCAGATCTCTCAAGATAATTCGACCTGGCTCCATATGTTGATTTTTATTTTCTTCAGATATTGCACAATCAATCAACAATATTGAAAATAAAATGATAAAGAATATTGAAATATATTTATTGATTTTCATCGCATGGACATTCGATATTTTTTTAAATAGCATCTATTTCATGTTGATTGACTTTTCCATAATATGCCCTTCATTTAATAGAAAAGTCTCCATGGAAAATATATTTTTTCGCAACAAACCCTGTAAGGCTTTTCTTTTGATTCAGGGGGAATTTTGATTTGCACTTCGATACGGCAGCCTTTCACGAGGTCAGGGTTGTTTAACAGATACTCCTCGACTTCCGGAGGAATCCGGGCATTCGTTCCGTCTTCGACAACGAACCAGATCTCACAAGTTTTACCTCTCCAGGAAGCTCCATCGCCTGTTAATTTCATTCCATGCCGGGCAAATATCTTATGGAGTTCCAAATCCTTTTCCACTGTTTCCAACAGAGTTACACTCCTCTCATAACCGTCTCCCGTATCTATGGCCGACCAGAAGAGGGAGAACGGTAAATAAATGAAGAAGTAAAAAACGACTATTCCTATGACGATCTTCCACATTTTCTTTTTCATCTTAAATAATTTATTAATTCTCTCTTTGTTTATTCGCAAGGCTCTCTTCCTTCGCCATAGCCTCTATGCCCTTGAGGAGCTGGAGCCAGAAGAGGAGTATCAGGGGCAAACGGGGCTACAAAACCAGCTCCTTCCACGATTGCACACGACCATCCGCAGCAATTTCTTGCTCCCGAGTTGTATAGTGAATATTGAGGAACATTCTTTTCATCTTCCCGGATCTGTTCTTCTACTTTACTTACTGACTCAGGACAGGCTTTATAAGTGTAGGAATTTCCAGAATCGGCATCTCCTTCATTACGGGCATCATCCTGAATTTTTCCGGCTCCAACGCCTAAAGCGCCTTTGTGCCAACTTCCGGGGTAGAGGCCTCTCTGCATATTGGGCGTTTTGACCCAAGCATGTCCTACATTTCCTGACCAGTAGCTGCATGGTTTAACCAGAATAAAAATTTCCTGTACTTCATATTCGCAGCATTCCCTTCCTGCGTCATCCGCAATTTTAGAGTATTTTACACCATCCTTGCAACATTCCGTTTCAGCATCTTCAGAAAGTCCAAGCGTATCAGAGTACAGGCATGTATTGTTCTTGACAAAGATATAAAGATTCCATCCGCTCTGTTCATCGACAGGATCTCTGCTGATCCACCTTCCATCTTGGGGATTATAGTATCGGAAATTGTACTGCACAAGCCCGGTTTCCTCATCGAAATACTCGCTGGAGAAGCGGAAGGGATTGATTTCTGCCGCATTGCCTTCCATCTTGAGAACATTCCCATACGGGCCATATTCGTACAAGGCTCGCCGGCCCGCCTTGATGCCGAAGAGCGCCGTTGTGTTCTTCAACGCGTCATGCGTATAATAAAGATCTTCCACATAAGTTCCCGTTTCATCAAAGACGCTCATCGCCAGGACGCGCGTGGCTACCGGTTCCAGGGGATCCCACAGGTACGTTTTACGCAGGACGGGTTCAGCGGATTCCGAAGCGTCCGCAGCATCCAGTTCCGCGATTTGCAGGTAACCCTGGTAGATAAACCGTTTCCTTGACATGAGCGCTTCCCCTTCATAGACGGATTTTTCTACCCTCCTGTTCAGATAATCGTAAACGCACTCAATACGCCTGTCCCCCTGCGTGAAGCTGACCGCCTGATTCAACGCGTTGTAGGCGGCTTCCCATTCTCCCGTGGACGTCTGAATTTTCGTCTGGTTGCCGTCGGCGTCATAGGTGGGAACAAAGGGCGGCTCCGTACCCTCGGTGATATCCGTGTATTGATTAAGCCGGTTGGCAACGTATGTGGCGGGAAGGGAATCCGTTCCCTCCCGGGAGGTTGTGCGGTTGCCGATGTTATCGTAGGCGTAACTGTATATGCCGCCCCGGCTCATCGCGTCGCTCACAAGTTCATTCCTGTCATTGTAGGCGTAGGCGTGGGTGAGGTCGGGCGCGGACGTGTTGAAATAGTCTTTCTTCGTGACGGGACGCCCCAGCACATCGTAGGAGTAGTCGGTTTTGGCCGGGTAGTTGGCGCTGCCGGGGCGCAGGTAGTCAATATTCACCGGGAGGTCGCGCTTTTCTTCCAGAGTGCGCCGCCATTTCAACGTGTTGGGGTAATCAAGAGTGTCCAGCAGGCCGCTTTCCGCATTGTAGCCGTAGGTGAAGGGCTTCGCGACGGCGTTCAGCGAGACGGTGGAAAGCCTTCCGGAGGCGTCATGCCCCCATGCCGTCTGCAAGGCGGCGGCGCCCGCATAGTCCAGACAGTAGCCCGAGGGCCTCCCCACTCCGTCACGGCGGAGGGTCAAGACGCTTGCCGCAAGGCCAGCCGTCGTTTCCGTTTCCTGTTCGTTATACTGATTGTACGTGAACGTGCGCGTTCCGGAAGCGTCTTCAATTTGCGTCAGCTGCCCCAGATGATTGTAGCGGCTGCTGATGGAGGGGGTAAAACCGTCGTCATTAAAGGTAATGGAGGTAAGCTCCCCGGTAAGGGGGGCGTAGGAGCGGGAGGCAACGGTTCCCCGCGCGTCCGTCGTAGCGGAAACGCGGTTGAGCGCATCATAAGCGGTATCCACATGGGTGGCATTGGCATAGGTCTTGCGGACAACCAGCCCCGTAGCGACATCGTACGTCCAGGTGGTGATGTCCCCATCCGTCCGGAGGCGGGGATCAGTAGTGATGACATCCCCGGGATCACGGAAGGTGGCAAGGCTCACTATATGGCCGGCGGCGTCATAAGCGTATACGGCGGGCTGTATGGCCGTCCCCCATTCGGCTTCCTTGCGGCCCCGGATATCATAAACGGAACAGGCTGTTTTACCAAGGGCATTGGTAACGCAGGTAGGCAGATCAAAGGGCTGGGCATAAGCGTAGGTGGTCGTGTTGCCCGCGGCATCCGTGCCGGAAATGATGCGGCCGGCAATGTCGCAGACGGCGGTAAAGACGTTACCGCGCACATCTGTGTCCGCATAGGTGATGCCCGTTTCCGTATAAGTGCGCTGCCGGCGGGCGGTCGCGCCGTCAAAGCCCGTAACCGCCGTCGTGAATCCGTCCACGACGCGCGTAAGAGCAACGCTCCCGACGCCGGGCACGGTTTTCTTCTGCAGGCGGACAGAACCGCCGCCATACTCCGTCCACTCCACGGTATCATGGCCGCGGGGATCCGTCATGACGGTTTTGCCTGCAAGAACAGAACTCAGAGCAGAAAGCAGGGCCGCCTGCTTTTGAAGAACGGGAGTACCTGAAGAAGTATAACTTGTTATGGAAACAAGTCTGTAGATGCCGTCTTCACGGCTCTCGGCCACATAAGCGTAGTCAGTAATGCGGGAGTTCAGGATGGTCGGTTCATCCTCCAGCGCGACGATTGCCCTTGTCCTGTTCCCAAAAGCATCATAGGCATAGAGTGTCGGCGCCATGTCCGCCAGCTGTTCCCTGATAAGGCGCCCCTTGTCATCGTATGCAAGAGTGCGCACGTTTTCCCCATTCAGGGTATTGGCGGCAGCAATCCGTACAAGCTCGCCAAAGCCGTTGACGGTGGAGCTTCCCGTCACGACGCGGGGCTCTCCCCCCTCCCCGCCCGGCACAGCCTCCGTCGTGCGGATCCCTTCCGCCGTGGCCTCAACGGTATAAAGGATATCCTGCTGCCCGGTGCCGTAACGCCGCACTACTGTTCCGGAAGGGCTTTTCCGGGTGATGAGCGTAGCGCCGGCGGGCGTGGTAACAGTTTCTACCAGGCCATCTCCGCTGTAAGAGCGGACGGTGGTGCGCCCCAGAATATCGGTTTCTCTTATCAGGCGCCCCAGCAAATCGTATTCCCGGCTTTCCACCGTCGTCATTGGGCCTGCATCCCTGCGCAGGGAGGTAATTTTACCGAGGGCATCACGGGTATAGCTCGTGATGGTTTCCGGAGTGATCATGGTTTCCCCGTCCGCAACGGCTGAACGGATGGTTTCCACCAGCTGGCGGGCCGTATTGTAGGAATAGGAAGTGGTCACTCCATTCTCATCCCTCTCCCACAACGGGCCGCAGCAGGCCATCATGCGCTCGTAAACGCGCCCATTGGCGCGGGTGCGCTTTACCCAACGGTTCTCAACGTCATATTCATAAGAAGACGCGTCCGTCATGGACCAGGCGCCATCGGCCAGCCGGGCATATTGCTCATAACGCATGTTATTGCCCTGGCCGGAGACGTAAGTAACCTTCCGCGAGCTCAGGCCGGGGACGCTCTCTCCCGCTATCCGCGTTTCCGCGGTCACTTTGTAAAGGGCTCCGTACTGGTCCGTCTCTTCATAAAAATAATGCGTCTGAATGCCGTCCATGCCCTGTTTCATCTTCAGGCGTCCGCGGGCATAAACATTGGGAGCCGTGCCGAGCCAGGATTCCTTCACTTCCAGACGCACGTTTTCTTCCCCCAATGCGGTGGTGCGTTTTTCCACGCGCCGCACATGATTTTCCTCAACGTAGGTGTAATCCGCGCGCCAAAGTTCCGCCGCAGTGGCCGTCAACGTCACCCATTGGGTGAGGATATCCGGATCCGCCTGCGTCTGGTCCCGATACGTGGTGTAAGTGACCTTATCGCCGGCTTCCGCCCAGGGGACGCTGGACACGATTTCACGGCCGAAACGGTCGTATGCCCACGTTTTGACACTTCCGTCAGGAGCAGTTTCCTTCGCGATTTTTCCCATGCCGGTGTACTCGTAAGTCGTTTCCCGGGCGTAGTCCGTTCCGTAGCCTTCAATACGGCTGGTGCACAAATTGCCATTGCGGGTGACGGCATAAGTCTCACAGACGCGGGAGATGGGAGCGCCGTTTTCCCCCCGCTGGATGGTGGTGATGAGTTTCCACGTGCCGGGCGAAACGATCTGTTTTTCTTTCAGAGTGAATATGGCGTCTTCTCCTTCCCCCTGCGCCATGTTCCATGCTCCGTCGGCTCCCTGCCAGTAGCGGGTGGTGTAGGGCGCGCGCCCGGCGGTCTGTTCGGTAACGGAGAGTCTGCCCGCAGCCGCGTCCCCGGTAATTGTGAAGGTTTTAAAGGGGTCGCCCGTGACGGAATAAAGGCCGGTGGAACTGTTTTTCCCGCCCACCTGTTCGGGGAGATAGAGGGCGATGCGGTAACCGGACTCCGTGACATTTTCGATGTTGGCGAGCCCGTCCCACAGGTTCCATATTTGCCGGATGCTTCCATCCGAAGCCCGCACAATATCCAGCTTTCCGTCAAATTCTTCTCTTGTGTAAGCCGCGCCGTTTTTAGCGGTGTAGCCGGTGGCGTATTTCAAGGAAGAGGCCGAACCTGCGGTATAGTTAACGGTATTGCCCGTGTTTGAACGGATACTGAGGCAGAATTCTCCCGCCCTTGCCGGAGAAGCGGATCTCCTCCCGAACCACGCCGAGCCCCCGCGCTTGGCAGATCCTGCAATGGGGGCCACACTGTCAACCCTGCTGCCGTCTCCATCCGCGTAACAGTAGTAGTTAATGGCAGTTCCGCCGCTCCTGATTTGGAAAGCGGTATTCGCCCCGATGCCCGATGATGGCGCGGAGATGATTTCACGAGTCATCGGATGCCAGTAATGAAGCGCACGTGGGGACCAGAGCTCAGCCGAGAATGTGTATCCTACTATTTCCAGCAATCCCTGAGGCAGACCCGTCATGCCCCGGAAAGAGCCGAAATTGGTACGCCAGATCATTTCCGTCTTGAGCGTCCGGGCAACCACGCGCCTGCCGGCGGCCGACGAACCGTAAAGGGTGGAGGAAGAGCGCGCGCCGCGCGCCGAAGAGCTGCTGCCGCCCTCATTGTTTTCACAGGTGCAGGGATCCTCATCTTCACCGTTATCCCCTTCTCCGTTGTCTTCCTCCGGACAGGGAGAACTGGAACTGCTCTGGGAGCCATTGCCGCCAGCAGCCTCCTCCCCGCATTCACACGGCACGTCTTCCCCCTCATCTTCCTTACTTACGGGTTCCGGATAACCTTCATCCGGCTGATAGGAGGATGAGGAGGTTCCATCCGAAACCATGACTTCAATGGAATAATTAAGGATGGCGAGATTAGTCCATTCAGGAGGAACAGCCACGTTCTCATAAGTCATGTGCACGCGGTGCGGTCCCGGTTCAATGGGGAAGCTCAAGCTTTTTTCCCTATAAGACCCTCCATGGTATTTGCCCTCCCCAGGAATGAAAATTCCCTCGCCGTCAACAGTAAGAGAGCCGTTATCATCCACCCCCAGCATCAGACGGCACTCCGCCGTTTCCCCCGGGCCGAGCGGATCAACGACAATCCCCCAGTCCCAGCTGCCGCTGAACGCCCCGGCCTCTTTGTTAAACGGGACCGGCACACCTCCGGACGCTGTGAGGGAATTATCAGGCAGAGAATTCGCATGACGCTGAACCTGTTGATCTTTCATAAAATCCAGATAATTGACGATTGAGGGACGAACATCAAAGAAGACAACGCTTCTCTATATTCACTATTCTTATGTATCTCGGAAAACGGAACAGATCAATGATTCATTTTTGAATAATTGTTACTAATTACAATAAATTATTACCAATCAATATTCTTTTAAAATATATATTTATTCCCAACAACCGGAGGGAATAACCATGTTTTTCCGCGCTGCCTGACATCCCCCGCATCTACTGCCGGCCAAATGGCCATGGGGACGGGCTGAACAACTTCCCCGGCCTCCGTTAAGACAAACTCCGGCAGATCTATCTGCATCATCCCTTCAACGAAAGGTTCTCCCGTCTGGTCGTCCAGATAAGGCCGGTGTCGGCACTTTCTTTACGCCGTCCCAATTCTCAACCCGGAATAAACCAATGAATAATACGACTCAACCAGGGGCTGCTCCAACAGGCCCCGCAACAACCAATAACGCTCCGGCGGTAAAATCCGTCCTCCGCATGGGAGTATTCACTCTCGCCATGATCAACGTTTCCGCCATTGTCAGCCTGCGCGGCATGCCTGCGGAAAGCACTTACGGACTGAGTTCCGTTTTTTATTACATTTTCGCCGCGGTATTCTTTCTGGTGCCTGTTTCCCTGGTGGCCGCGGAGCTTACTACCGGATGGCCTCAAAAAGGCGGCGTTTACCGCTGGGTAGGCGAGGCTTTCGGGAAAAAATGGGGGTTCCTGGCCATCTGGCTGCAATGGATTGAGAGTACCATCTGGTTCCCTACCGTTCTGACATTCGCCGCCGTTTCCCTGGCTTTCATGGGGCCCGGGCAAAGATGGGATGAAGCGCTTGCCGCCAATAAATGGTATGTTCTCATCGTGGTGCTGTGCGTGTACTGGGCGGCAACCCTGCTTAATCTGCGCGGCATGAAGACTTCCGCAGGCGTCACCAAATGGGGAACCATCATCGGAACCATTATTCCCGGAGCCATCCTGATCCTGCTGGGCCTGGGCTATTGGGCAGGCGGCAACCCGATCCTGCTGGATATGAGCTGGGACAAGCTGGTGCCGGACATGAGCAATTTCAACAACCTCGTTCTGGCAGCCAGCATCTTCCTGTTTTACGCGGGGATGGAAATGTCCGCCGTGCATGTGAAGGATGTGAATAATCCCGGACGCAATTATCCGCTGGCCATTCTGATTTCCGCCATCATTACGGTGCTTATTTTCGTTCTGGGCACGCTGGCCATCGGCTTCATCATTCCCAATTCCCAGATTAATCTGGTGCAGAGCCTGCTGATTACTTATGACAGCTATTTCAGCTTCTTCGGCCTCGGCTGGATGAACTGGATTCTGGCGCTTGCGCTGGCCGTCGGCGTTCTGGCCCAGGTAACCGCATGGGTGGGAGGCCCTTCAAAAGGCCTGTACCAGGTGGGACTGGCCGGCAACCTTCCGCCCGTCATGCAGAAGCGGAACAAGAACAACGTCCAGATGGGCATCCTTTTTATTCAGGGGGGAATCGTCACCCTGCTTTCCATCATGTTTGTGATCATGCCTTCCGTGCAATCCGCCTACCAGATTATTTCCCAGCTGACCATCATCTTGTACCTCATCATGTACATGCTGATGTTCGCGTCAGGCATTTACCTGCGCTACCGGGAACCGAATACGCCGCGTACCTTCCGCATTCCCGGCGGCAGAACCTTCGGCATGTGGATTGTCGGAGGGCTCGGCTTCCTGGCCAGCCTGGCGGCTTTCCTGGTGAGCTTCATCCCGCCTAACCAAATTACCGTAGGCAGCAGTACCATGTACATTCTCCTTCTGGTGGTGGGCACCTTCATTTTCGCGGGTATCCCCTTCATCATCCATGCCATGGCCAAACCCTCCTGGAAACGGCCGGTGGATCCCGAAGACGCCTTTGAACCCTTCGGATGGGAAAAAAGCAATGATTCCCATTCCGCAGCAATCCCTAGCCACACCATATCCCATGAGTAACATTCCTTCCAATGAACAAATCCGGACGGCCCTGGATAACGCGTACGCCTACGCCAAAACCGTCCAGGGAGGCAAAAACGCCTCGTACATTCCCGCCCTGGCCCAGGTGCCTTCCGACCTGCTGGCGATTGCCGTGGTCACCGTCAATGGAGACCTTCTGACCGCAGGCTCCGCGGACGCGCCCTTTGCCATTGAATCCATTTCCAAGGCATTCAACCTGGCTTATGTCATGGATCTGATCGGCATGAAGCAGCTGCGCGCGAAAATCGGAGCGGACCCCACCGGGGAACCCTTCAATTCCGTAATGGCCATTGAGCTGCACGGCGGCAAGCCCCTCAATCCCCTGGTCAACGCAGGGGCCATGGCGACGGTCAGCCTGGTCAACGGTTCGGATTCCGATGAAATATGGGGAAACATGATCCATAATTTCAATAACTTCGCCAACACGGCCCTGACCGTGAACCAGGAAATTTACAAGTCGGAAAGCGCTACCAACCAGCATAACCGCGGCATTGCCTGGCTGCTGGACAGCTACGGCTATTTTTACAATACGCCGCCCATGATTGTGGATTTGTACACACGCATGTGTTCCCTGAATATCACCGCCTCCCAGCTGGCCCTGATGGGCGCCTGCTACGCCAACGGCGGGGTCAATCCCGTCAGCAAGAAGCGGGTGGTGAAAGAGGAGAACGTTCCCCCCATTTTGGCGGAAATGTGCATGTCAGGCCTTTATGATTCCACAGGGGACTGGATGTACAAGGCCGGCCTTCCGGCCAAGTCCGGGGTAGGAGGCGGCCTGGTGGCTGTAGCTCCCGGCAAGCTGGCCATGGCGGCTTTTTCGCCTCCCCTGGATCCCGCAGGGAATACCGTCAAGGGGCAGGCGGCGCTTCAATCCATCATCAGGGAACTGAATCTAAACCTTTTCCGGAGCTGATCCGGGATGAGAAGGTAAACCCGCGGAGCCAAAATCCGAAAGGATTCCCGCGGGTTTACTGTATCCTGTCCAGCCCCCCGAGGCAGACCGCAGTTCCTCGACTGCGGATTTCAGCCATAAAAAACAGCCTTCCGGAACAGTATGCTGAAAAACGGATATATCCGGCGGACAACGGCCGCATCGCCTGCCCTCCCGCAGCCGCAAACAACCTCTCCCCGGCGCCCCGCATCAGCTCTTGTTTGAAAAGTTGCACAGCTGCATGGCTACGCCGTCTTCCATAACCCGGAAGCCGTGCTTCTCATAAAAAGCGGCGTTTCTGCTCTCTTCCGGCATGATTTCAAGATACAGGTAGTCCCTGTATTTTTCCTTAACCATTTCCACCATTTTTCCAGCAATCCCCCTGCCCTGATAGGCGGGATGCACCAGAACATAATGCATGTAGGCAACCATCTCGCTGTCGTCCAGTACCCGCACCAGCCCTGCCAGGCGGTCACCGTCCCAGGCCGTAACAACAGTAGATGAATTCATGAGAGCCTTGAACAGACGCCCCGGATATTGTCCGGAAATCCAGCCAACGGACAGGAACAATTCTTGAACATCTTCCCTGGAAAATTTCTTCTCTTCCGTAAAAACAATCATTTTTTCTTTAATTAATTATTGATTATCCGCCTGTACCGTTACGGCCACACAACCGCCTGAGCGGAAAACGCCTTTCCCCCGGCCGGATGAACACCTTGTTTCAAGGTTTTATCTGCTCCTGCCGGCGCAGTCAACACCGTCTGTCCGAGGACTTTGCCCATTCCAAAAACATGGCGGAGCTTATGATAAGAACGCGCGCGCCGGAAACCAGCCCCCCTTTCCCCAGTAAGCAGCTCGTTCTCCCCTGCCTCCTCCGCTTCCGGAGGGAAGAAGAGCCGCACCAGGAACACACATTTTCTTCTCAGGGAAACGATACTCGAATACGGGAAACGGCATTTTTCCTGGAACCGATTCCCCAAAAACGGAAAACTCCGGACCCAGGTTCATAACATCGCGGAAAACCTTTCTCCGTCATTTGTTTAAGGACTTGTCACCACGCTTCTTTTCCCTAGAATCCCTCCGGTATGCTTGACGCCCTCCAAAATGCCTTTTTCCAGACCGGGGACACGCTCACGTCCTGGCTGTCCGCTTTCAGCAGCTTCCTGTGGGGATGGCCCCTGCTCATCATGCTGCTGGGCACGCACCTGTACCTCACCGCCATCCTGAGGTTTCCGCAGCGTTATCTGCTTAAGGCCCTGAAATTGTATTTTGTGAAAGATCATACGGACAAGGGAGATATCTCCCCGTTCAGTTCCCTGATGGTGGCCCTGGCCGCCAACATCGGCGCCGGGAATATCATCGGCGTGGGCGTGGCGATTGCGGCCGGGGGCCCCGGAGCCGTCTTTTGGTGTTGGCTGACGGGAGTTCTGGGAATGGCAACCCGTTATTCGGAAGGATTGCTCGCCATCAAATACCGGGTGGAGAACAAGGACGGCAATATGAGCGGAGGCCCCATGTTCGTGCTGGAACGCGGTCTGAACAGCAAATGGCTGGGGACAGCCTTCGCCGTCTTCACGGCCATGGCCGCCTTCGGAATCGGCAATCTGACGCAAGGGAACGCAGCGGCGGAACAGCTCCACCACGCCTTTTCCATTCCCTCCTGGGGAACAGCCGCCGTTCTGACGGCATTGACGGCTCTGGTAATGCTGGGAGGCATCCAGGGCATTGCCAGGGTATGCGCTTTCTTCGTGCCGTTTATGGCCGTCATCTATATCCTGGGATGCCTGTATATCCTGACCGTACAGGCAGAGTACATTTTTCCCGCCATCCGGTATATTCTGGACTGCGCCTTCACGGGAGAAGCCGCCGCCGGGGGCGCAGCGGGGGCGGCCGTCATGGCGGCAATGAGAACCGGTGTGGCCAGGGGCCTCTTTTCCAATGAGGCCGGCCTGGGATCCGCAGCCATCGCCTCCGCCGCAGCACAGAACCGCAACCCCGTCAGGCAGGCGCTTATCTCTTCCAGCGGCCCCTTCTGGGATACCGTCATCATCTGCGCCCTGACGGGAATTGTGCTGACCACCAGCATCATCGCGCATCCGGACATTTCCTGCACGGACGGCCCAAGGCTTACTACGCTGGCATTCAGCAAAATTCCTTACATAGGCTCCCCTCTGCTCACGCTCAGCCTGGTTACTTTTGTAGTTTCCACCATTCTGGGCTGGTCCTACTTTGGAGAAAAAGCGCTGGAATACCTGGGCGGCATCCGGCTGATCATGCCTTACCGCGTCATCTGGGTGGCGGCGGTCTTCATCGGCTGCGTCTCTAAAATAGAACTGGTATGGATTTTTGCAGACTGCGCCAACGGCCTGATGGCCCTGCCCAACCTCATTTCCCTGCTGGCACTTTCCGGCGTGCTTGTCCAGCAAACACGGTACTACCTCTGGCAACACAGGCTGGACGATTACGACGAATCCCACATACCGGAAGGAAAATAACGATTTTTTTAACTCGGATTCAAATAATTCTTGCCTTTCGGCTTCCGGTAGTATTTACTTCGCCGCGCAGTCCCTGCAAACCTAAAAGTCGCGTTCGTCTAGCGGTCCAGGACTCCCGCCTTTCACGCGGGCAACACGGGTTCGAGTCCCGTACGCGATGCCAGCTTTACCGCCGCGGCAGTTACGACAATTCTGCTTTTCCCCTTTTCAGGGAAGCATATTGGAAAAACGTAATGGCTGCGGTTTTCTTTTGGCCCGGTTTTCCGGATTCAGGAAAGCGCGGCAGAGGCGCCGGAAGCGGAATCCCCCCCTGCTTTTAAATGCCGGAACATGTCTTACATCCCCCGGATTTGGCTTTCAGAAAACCCCGCCATCTTTTAAAATCCTTTACACGCAAACGCCATGGATTACACACCTCTCATTGAAAAACGCCGCCAGCGCCTGGAAGAATTGGAAACAGTCATTGCCGAACCGGACTTCTTCAATGACCAGAAAAAGGCCTCGGAAATCATGAGAGAGCACCGCCGCCTGAAGGAACTCATGGAAACATGGGATTCCCTGAACGCCACGGAACAACAGCTGGCGGACAACCAGGAACTGGCCAAGACGGACGATCCGGAACTGGCGGAACTGGCCGCCCTGGAGATTCCAGAACTGGAAGCCGCCCTGGAAAAACTGCGAAGCGACGTGCAGTACAGCCTGCTGCCCCGCGACACGACGGAAGACCGGGACGCCATCATTGAAATCCGCGCCGGAACGGGCGGGGATGAAGCATCCCTGTTTGCTGGAGACCTGCTGCGGATGTACCAGCGTTTTGCGGAAGAACGCGGCTGGCGCTTTGAGCATCTGGAAAGCAGCCCGTCAGACGTGGGCGGCTTCAAGGAAGTCGTCTGCCGCATTGCCGGGGAAGAAGTGTTCCGCTTCCTGAAATATGAAGGCGGCGTGCACCGTGTGCAGCGCGTCCCCGCTACGGAAACGCAGGGGCGCATCCATACTTCTACCGCCACCGTGGCCGTCATGCCGGAAGCGGAGGAAGTGGACATAGAAATCCGCCCGGAAGATCTCCGCATCGAAGTATGCCGTTCCGGCGGAGCCGGAGGCCAGCATGTGAACAAAACGGAATCCGCCGTTCAGATATGGCACATACCCACGGGCGTTTATGTCCGGTGCGAGGAAGAACGCAGCCAGATGAAAAACCGAGAAAAAGGCATGAAAATCCTGCGCGCCAAGCTCTTTGAAGCCAAAAAACGGGAAGAGGCGGAAAAATACTCCGCCGCGCGCCGCAATCTCATCGGCTCCGGCGGCCGTGAAGAAAAGATACGCACATACAACTTCCCGCAGAACCGTCTGACAGACCACCGCATCGGCTACACTTCCCACAATCTGGACGGTATCCTGATGGGGCAGCTGGAAGACCTGATTATGGCCCTCCAGCATGCGGAAATGCAGGAACGCCTGGCGGAGGCCGGAATGTCCTAACTTCCTTTTTCCTTTCATGAAAACTTTACTGGAAGTCCTTCAAGCCGGCACGGATTATCTGGCCCGCCAGGGGTGCGACGAAGCACGCGCCACCATGCAGCATTTGCTGGCCCATGTCCTGCACTGCAACCGCACGGCTCTTTACTCCCAGTTTGACAGGCCCGTGGAAGAAGCGGAGCTGGCACCCCTGCGCGAACTGCTGAAACGCAGGGCAGCGGGAGAACCGCTGCAACATCTGCTGGGGGTCACGGAATTTTTCCGGAGGGATTTCCTGACGGATGCCCGCGCCCTGATTCCCCGCCCGGAAACCGAGGAACTGGTGGAAATGGTGTTAAAGAAAATCCCGGACCATCCGGTACGCATCCTGGACATGGGCACGGGCTCCGGCGTTATCGGCGTCACGCTGGCGCTGGAACTCAAGGAGCGCGCCGGAGAAGTCGTGCTGGCGGACATTTCCCCGCAGGCTCTGGATCTGGCCCTGGAAAATGCCATGCGGCTGGGAGCCAGAGTCTCCACCATCCAGACGGATCTGTTCGCCAACATTCCCCCGGAAAAAACGGGTTTGCTTGCGGGGGATGCCGATTCCGCTCCGGAAGGGAAAAAAGGGGAAGACGGGCGGAACATGCTCTTTGACGTTATCGTGGCCAATCTGCCATACATTGCCGAGGGGGAAAAACTTGCCCCGGAAGTCATGAAAGACCCCCATACAGCCCTGTTCGGAGGGCCTAAAGGCTGGGAAATCATTGAACGCTTTCTGTCCCGCGCCCGGGATTACCTGAATGAAGACGGCTTTGTAGCCCTGGAAATCGGGTACGACCAGGCATCCGTCGTAACACAAATCATGGATGGATACGGCTACAATTATATTGAAGTTCTGAAAGACATAAGCGGCGTCGCCCGTTTCCCCTTCGGCTATCGTTAATGTTATCCCTCCTTTTCATTCCATGCAGGCGGCGCGCATTCTGGTTGACGGACAAAGCGATCTGGTACTGGATTACGGCATTCCTCCGGAAGCGGGAGATGTCAGGCCGGGCTGCCGCGTACAGGTGCCCCTGCGCAACAGAACGGCTACCGGAACCGTGCTTACGCTGTCGGAACCATCCCCGGCCTGGAAGGACAGGCTCAAACCCATTCTGAAACTGATTGATCCGGAGCCTCTGATTTCCCCGGTGATGATGAATCTGGCCTCATGGGCGGCAGACTATTACTCCGTGGCTCTGGATCAAATGATCCGGTGTCTGCTCCCGGAAACCGTCCGTCAGGAAAATACGGCGGAAAAAATGCGCAAAATGGTGTATCTGGAAAAAACTCCGGCACAGGAGGAACTGGACGCCCTGTACCGCAAAGCGCCCCGGCAGGCCCAAATGCTGGATTATTTCTCATCCGAGGGACAACAGGCCGTCCCCCTGGCAGTATTCGGCGCCGGAGCCCTGAACGTTGCCCGCAGCCTGGAAGCCAAAGGCTTCATCTCCCTGAAAGAAGAGGCCGTGCACCGGGACCCCAGCACCGGGGAGCAATTCGTCCCCACCCAGCCCATGAAGCTGAACAGCCAGCAGCAGAAAGCGCTGGAAGAAATCACGGCCATGTGCGCGGCAGAGCACAAAAAACCGATCCTGCTGCAAGGGGTTACCGGTTCCGGCAAGACGGAGGTTTACTTACAGGCCGTTTCCCAAATAGTAACATCCGGAAAATCCGCCCTGATCATGGTGCCGGAAATTTCCCTGACGCCCCAGACGGTTCAGCGTTTCAAATCCCGTTTCGCGGAACTGCCTTCCTCCGTGGCAGTGCTGCACAGCCTCCTTTCGGACGGAGAGCGCTTTGACGAATGGCATGCCATCCGTTCCGGAAAGGCACGTATCGTCATCGGCCCCCGTTCCGCCGTCTTCGCCCCCCTCCAAAATCTGGGTCTGGTGATTGTGGATGAAGAACACGACGCCTCTTACAAACAGGAAAGTTCCCCCCGCTACCACGGGAGGGATCTGGCCGTGCTGCGCGCCCATCTGGAAAACTGCGCCGTGCTTCTTGGCTCCGCCACTCCCTCTCTGGAAAGCATCCATAATGCCCTGATTGGGAAGTATTCCCTGGTAAAACTGACGGAAAGGGCGGACGGTCAGAAGCTGCCGCTCATTCGCATCCTGGACATGAAAACGGAAGGAAAGAATAAATCCGGTCCCAACGTTATCTCCGAACGCCTCAGGATGTCCATTGACCGGCGCCTGGACAAAGGGGAACAGGTTATCCTGCTGCTCAACAGGCGCGGATTCGCACGCTCCATCCAATGCCCGGACTGCGGCCACGTTGTCACGTGCCTGCACTGCTCCCTGCCCCTGACCTACCACCGTACGGAAGACCGCCTCATGTGTCACCTGTGCGGATTCAAAGCCCTTCCGCCCCGTTCCTGCCCGGAATGCCGGTCCGCCAATATCCTGCTCCAGGGGTACGGAACCCAGAAAGTGGAGGAACTCCTGCGCCGCACTTTCCCTGCGGCGCGCATCACGCGCGTGGATGCGGACGTGGCCCGGCGGAAAAACGCCGTCCGGACCATTCTGAACCAGTTTCGCGCCCATAAGATAGATATTCTCCTGGGCACCCAAATGATCGCCAAAGGTTTGGATTTTCCCAACGTGACGCTGGTAGGCGTACTGAACGCGGACCTGGGGCTCCACATCCCGGATCCCCGTGCAGGGGAACGCACTTTCCAGCTCCTGACGCAGGTAGCGGGCCGCGCCGGCCGCGGCGATCTTTCCGGAGAAGTCATTATCCAGACTTTTACGCCCCAGTCCCCCTCCCTGCAATACGCCCGGCACCATGACACGGACGGCTTTGCAGCCCAGGAACTGGAAATGCGGCGTACTTTCGACCTCCCCCCCTTCACCCATATCGCCGTCTTGACCATACGTTCCCAGCATGAAAGCATGGCGGAATTCGCCACGCAAACCCTCGCGGCCCGCCTGCGCGGCATGCTCCCCCCTCCCGCCACGATGACCGACCCCATGCCTGCCCCCATCCCCCGTGCGCACGGACAGTTCAGATTCCAGATTACGGTCAAGGGGCCATCCGCCCGCATCCTCTCCCGCACTCTCCGGAAACTGGTGCAGGAAGCCGGCCTGGGGGAAGACTTGACGGCTGTCATTGATGTGGATGCCATGTCATTCATGTAAGCCGCCTTGCCAAAACCGGCCGGGAACATTAGACTTTCGGCACAACACAACTTACTATTATGCTGCTTCATTTCTACAAGATGACGGGTGCCGGCAACGACTTTGTCATGGTGGACAATCGTGACCTGAGCCTCTCCTCCGTGCTGGACAGAGAAACCATAGAAGCCCTGTGTGACCGCCGCTTCGGCATTGGGGCTGACGGGTTGATCGCCGTGGAACCTTCCCAGGGCAAGGGGGGAATTGTTCGTATGCGTTATTACAATGCGGACGGCGGAGAAGCGGAAATGTGCGGCAATGGCGCCCGCTGCTTCGGCAACTTTGCCGCCGCCCTGCTTCATCACGACAAGACAGCCCCCCTTCCTTTTGAAACCATGGCCGGCGTCGTCACCGCAACCTTTGAAAAAGACGGCAACGTCACCGTAAACCTGACCAATCCCCACTCCATGCAGCTCTTCGTGCTGAATGCCGATCCGACTGTGGGGGCGGATGTCCATTTCCTGAACACGGGCGTTCCCCATGCCGTTGCGTTTCTGGACAAGCTGGAGGACCTGAACATTTCCAGGCTGGGAGCCTATCTGCGTTACCATGAGGCCTTTTCACCCAAAGGCACCAATGCTAACTTCGCCAGAATCCTGTCTCCGGGGCACATTGCCATACGTACTTACGAACGCGGCGTAGAGGATGAAACGCTTGCCTGCGGAACGGGAATGACCGCCTGTGCGCTGCTGCATGCCGTATTGGCGGACGCCCCCTCCCCCATTCAGGTGGACGTGGCGGGCGGAGACACGCTTAAAGTCGGATTCCAACGCACAGGGGACCGTTTTACTGACGTCACGCTGACCGGACCGGCAGACCTTGTGTTCACCGGAGACATTCAGATCTAAACAGCTTCGACCTGAAAAGGCGGACTCCTTCCCATCAGGGAAATTATCTGTTCAGCAGGGAACATTCCGCCCGCACATAACCGCCGTAATTATTGCAGAACGCCTTGTACACGGCAGGGCCCATATTCGTTTCGCAATAGTACTTTACGGTAATACAGCCGTTTTCGCGTTCCATATTAAGAAAACGGCTGGACAGCAGTACCAGATTGCTCTGGTAATTCCACAAAGCCATGTCACGCTCCATTTCCTCATGAATCCTGTCGCATATAAAGCTCTCCGGAGGAGGAAACAGAATGGCGCAGACAACACCGATCAGACAGATTCCCGGAATGACCCCTACGGCAAGAACCCCGTGACATTTCCTGATCAGGGGAAGGTGATTCCTGAATTTCCGGAAAATGGTAAAACGGAATAAATAACCCGCCAGCAGCGCCACCGGGAAGAACACATTCACGTACTCAAAAGCCAGGCTCATTCCTCCAAGAACGAAAAAACCGATGCCCTTCCACACCTTCCGGTAAACAGGAATGCAGGCACAAAGAAACACGTACAGAAGATATCCCAGCAGGCAAAGGAAAGGCAGAAGCGTTCCCGTAAAAATATGCTCCACCATGCAGTCCCACGGATATTCCCTGCTGGGAGCGAAGGCTTCATGGAAAAACATGCATACTATGCTCAAAAGCACCAGCGCGGCAAGGAGGATGGTCTTTACTTTTTTTGACTCGTACAAAAGCCACAGCAAAATAACTCCGAACGGCAATAAATAGCAACCTATACTGTTGAATACAGTGGACAACATGGGAATATGAGGAAAGAAATTCATGGAGCGGATACGGATAAATGAGCGGTTAACAACTAAAATGCAGCAGCGGCTTCAGCAACAGTAATTGGAAATAAAATAAATTCAAACACTCGTTTTCAAATAACCCATAAAAAATCATATTCTTTTCACGAAAAGCCGTTCAGCCGGGCTCTCCCACTTGACAAAACAACCCTCTGAAAAGGATAGTAACGCTCTTGTGAAACACTCCCTTTTCATCCAGGCCGTCCTCCTTCCGGTTCTCTTCTGCCTTCCCCAATGCAGCCGCAAACCGCTCCTTCCGGAATATACGCCTCTGTGTTCCGGAATGGTGCCGGGGGAACACACTGCCCACCGGGCCCTCCGGGCACGGGAAAACAGAACCTACCGGGTCGGTCCGAAAGGCGGCGTATATTACATCAATTCCCATAATAAAAAAGTTTACATCAAATCCAGGAGGGTGCAATAGAAGACCACACGGTTTCTCCGTAATTTTCCAAATGGGAAACAAATAACCGTCCTATCATGTTTTTATTGTATAATTGAGAAAATATTCCGTTCAAAAAACTCATTAAACTCATTTTCTTCTTGCCAAAATGGAAGAGGACGGGTAATGTCTGCCGCACCACAACACTAAATGGTGTCGGTAGTTCAATGGTAGAGCCCCAGATTGTGATTCTGGTTGTTGCGGGTTCGAGCCCCGTCCGACACCCCATCCCCTTTCCTTCATAAAAAGAGCACTTATAGTGCTCTTTTTTACTATCCCCAGCCCTTTCCGCATGCGTAATCCAGAATTCGTCAAAGCCGCTTTTTCCGCTATTGCCCCGCGCTATGTGGCTACCAACCATGTGCTGAGCATGGGTGTGGACCTGCTATGGCGCCAGCGCGTCGTTCAGCTTGTCTCCGAATGGAAACCGGAAAACCTTCTGGATCTGGCGACTGGAACGGGAGACCTGGCCCTGGCCATCCTGAACGCAATGCCGGAAATCCGCCTCACCGGGTCCGACTTCTGCCAGCCCATGCTGGACATAGCGGCCAGGCGGGGACTGGATCATCTGGTTTGCGCAGACGCCATGAACCTGCCCTTCCCCTCCGCCTCCTATGATGCGGTCACTGTCGCCTTTGGCCTGAGGAACATGGCCAGCTATCCGGACGCCCTGCGGGAAATGGGCCGTATGCTGCGTCCGGGGGGCCATCTGCTCATTCTGGATTTTTCCCTGCCTGAAAGCCTGTTGAAAAGCCCTTACCGGTTTTATCTGCACCGCATCCTTCCCGTCATCGCAGGGTGGATGACCGGCCACCGGGAAGCATACGACTACCTGGCGGACAGCATTGAAGCCTTCCCCTGCGGGCAGGCCATGAAGGCTCTGCTGCGGGAATGCGGCTACAGCAATATCACGGCGGAAGCTCTGAACGGGGGAATTGCCAGCATTTATACAGCCCAGCGATGAGTGCGGGGGACGCAAGAGAAGGCATCATACGCGGCAAGGCGGCACGCGCCCGCCTGGGCGGAAAACTTGCCGGACTATCCCTGCCCCGGCAAATCGCCGTGATTGCTTTCTGGCCATTCCTGGAACAGCTGCTGAGCTTTTTCGTCACCTCGTCCGACCTTTTCATCGCCACTAAAATAGGGGTGGACGCCCAGGACACCATCAACATCTCTGACGGCATGGGCGCCGTCGTCTTCATCATGTGGTTCGGCTTCGTCATCCAGGGGTCTATCATGATGGGAGCCACAGCCATCGTTTCCCGCATGACGGGCGCCAGGGACTATCCCCAGGCCCAGCATGGCCTGCACCAGGCCGCCATGCTGGGGCTCCTGGCAGGAACCATCTCCTGCGGACTTCTCTTCACATGCAGCGATTTCATGGTCACGCACGTACTGACCATGAATGAAACCGCCCGGGCCTACGCCCTGCAATACGTTTATATGGCCGCATTTGCGGCCCCGTTCAGCGGCGTGGTCTTTGCCATCAATGCCGCCCTGCGAGGCTCCGGAGACACGCGGCTTCCCTTCTGGATCATGATGAGCGTAGGCATCCTCAATGTCATCTTCAGCGTCATCTTCGTCTTTGCGGACGCTCCTCTGGGCGGCTGGCGTATCGGAGGAATTGCGGCAGGAACGGTCTGCGGCTACGGCATCAGCATGTGCATCCTGCTGTTCATCATGCTGCGGCGCAGAAAAAAAATCTTCACGGGCAGGAAAAATGAATCCCTGGAAGAACTTGTCCGGGAACGGGGAGAACACTATGCCCCGCCCCTGTACCTCAGCTTTTCCCATCTGCGGCCGGACATGGGCATGCAGAAGCGAATCCTGAAAATCGGGCTGCCGCAGGCCGTGGAAGTCTTCGGCATGTGGGGCATCCAGATGTTCTGCCTTTCCATCATCAGTGAACTGCCTGTTAAAGGCGTGCTGGGCGTCCACAATATTGCCGTCCGCATTGAATCGCTCAGCTTCCTGCCCGGCTTCGCCATCGGCATGGCCGCTTCCACGCTCGTGGGGCAATACCTGGGCGCCCGGAACGCGCTTATGGCCCGCATCACCATCTGGAAATGCATGCGGTACGCCGTCATCTTCATGACAGGCCTGGGAGTGCTCTTCAGTGCCTTTCCCGCCCTGTTCATGGAGATATTTTCCAACGGCAGCACGACCCTCATTGATACCGGAATCCCCGTGTTGCGCACCATGTTGGTGGTGGAACCCTTCTTCGCCGCCTGCATCGTGATGAAAATGTCCCTGCGCGGCGCGGGAGACACCCGGAGAGTCATGCTTATTTCCTACGGCATTATGGGCTTTTTCCGGGTCGTCTGCACCTGGGTATGGTTCAGGCTGGCACCGGAAACCATGACTTTGTGGGGCATCTGGCTGGTTTTCGCCTTTGAAATGGCCGTCCAATCCGCCATCCTCTATAAAATCGTCAAGGGGCGGAGCTGGACGAAGCTGCAAGTCTGAACCTTTCTCCGGCCTCTCCCGCCTCCCGGCCCATTCGCAAATCCAAAACGTTTACTGCAGGATAAAAACTTTGCTTTCCTCCTCCAATTCTGCTAGCATCCTTTCACGTTGTTCTGCAACGGGCTCGTAGCTCAGCGGTTAGAGCAGGGGACTCATAATCCCTTGGTCGTAGGTTCGAATCCTACCGGGCCTACCAAAATAAAGCCTTACAAGTTAACCACTTGTGAGGCTTTTCTTTCTCTTCCCGCTTCTCTCAAAAATTATTAAAAACGCGTAAAAACGTACCAAAACGCAAGAAAAGTTGCACCACTTTAGCATCACCATTTTTGCTACAGTAGCAGAAACCGCATGAGAAGAGGAGTCATTGCCGGAATTACAAATAGCTGGCAGAAGAACTGAAAAGCAGGAAGACTTCTCGTAATTCCCTGTAGATTCCTTAGATCATTAGGTCATACAACACACCTATGCAGAGAGTATGTAAACTGTAAAAAACACTCGGTAGTGACGAAGTTTTTTATGCTCTCGATTTATCGGAAGAAGTTGTTGGAGTTCCAGATGAGAGGATTAGCTTAAGACTCCAAAAATCGGAAATAGTTCTATCAATCATACAATTTTAAGGGTTGCGACAAATCCGAGAAGACAAACTAGGGAGACGGCAAACACTCTTTTTCCATGGAATAAACGTTTTTCACAGGAATTTGAATGACACCAGAAAGGAACGACATCCTATCAAAATTTTTTCTAACAAATAGAAAATAATTGCGTCTATAGATAGAAAGTATTGATTGTAAAATAATATTATTATTTTTAAATGGAAAATATTTGTTATGTTTTTGATGATAACAGAAATATTCAAATAAAATTCTATTGACATGAAATCCGGATAACGCTAGAAAAAAAGACTACTACTGGGGGTTGTTTCCTTTTAGCGCTTTGTTGATTAATCCTCAACTCTTTAATACCTTATGAATACTCCAACTACTTCTTCTGCCGGTACCCCTTCTTCCGTTCCCGCTTACCGGAAATGGTACTTTGGAGCCGGCGGCAGCCAATCCGGCTCTACTCGCCGCGTGCGCTTATCCGGCCAGCCGGAGCCCGATCCGCTGCCGTTTGAAGCGATCCGGATCCATGAGGAAAGAACCGTGGGGCCGCCGAGCACGC
>OIZU01000653.1_pt1 | contig 25105 bp, 28 predicted proteins | sample 1588661 | NCBI WGS metagenome assembly OIZU01 (sample SAMN03283257) | human gut metagenome | biome: human-associated habitat; material: feces | host: Homo sapiens | place: USA | collected 2013 | reverse complement strand
CAAAGTGGCTTAAGCCCTTGATTTTCCGCCACTTTTGAGAAAGTATTTAATTTTTCTAATTAAATAAATAGCATATGATAAATCATTAATTGTTCCTAATATGATAATACAACTACATAGGCCAAATACTTTTATAAATAAGAGTTGTGTACAAGTATAATATAAATATATAGTTAATATTGCGATAGGAAGGGCAATAATGATATTTGGTAATAAAAGTAATTTTATATATGATTTTGGATTTTTTTCTTCTGTACAATAAGTCATCATCATAAATCCTTTATACCAAATTGTTACATTTTGATTTTTTGAAAATTGCATAGCATGAAGATATTCGTGAATAATCATAAGTAAAACAACGATAATAAGTCCAATAATATCACCAAATAATATATTTGAAACAGGACCTTTATATGGCCCTATTAGTAAACGTAGTCCACAGTATAAAGGAAAAAGTAGAATGCAAAAAGTAAAGAAATAATCTAAAAAATTTCTCTTTATTTTATGGTAATGTGATATATCAGCTAATTCTAATAAATTATCATTTTTCAATTTTCCTTTAAAACGAATAGCCATATTGATCCCTTCTTTCATATATATTTTATCATAGAGTAGCTGTCTTTACTATCGTTAGATATATATATAAACAGTAATTCATATTAAAATTACTGTTTTTATCATATTATTCAATTTCAATTAATTCATACTCACGTGTTCCTAAACCAATCTTTTCAGCATGTTCTAGACATGATTTCCAGTTTGTTTCAGGAGATACATCTGTAAAGTGATCATGATGATCATGACCATGTTTATCTAATAAACTATTTGCTATAGTAGGTTGTTTATTAACTGCATCAGCACATGCTTGATCTAATGCTACTGGGTCAAATGATGCGAACATTCCAACATCAGGCACAATAGCAATATCATTTTCACTATGACAATCACAGAATGGTGATACATCAATAACAAGTGAGATATGGAAACAAGGTCTACCATCAACAACAGCTTTTGCATATTCAGCAATTTTACAATTTAAAATATCATTTGCTTCATCCATGCTTGCTTGAATAGCGTCTTTAGGACAAACCCCAATACAACGACCACAACCAACACATTTGTTATGATCAATTGTTGCTTTATGATCAGTAATACTAGGTCCATCATGAGCACAGATTTTAATACATTGACCACAACCTATACATAAATCTTGATTAACTGTTGGTTTACCAGCACTATGCATTTCCATTTTACCAGCACGAGAACCACAACCCATACCAAGATTTTTAAGTGCCCCACCAAATCCTGTTAATTCATGACCCTTAAAATGGCTTAATGAAATAACTATATCAGCATCCATAATAGCTTGACCAATTTTTGCTTCTTTGACATATTCACCATTAATAGGAACAAGTTCCTCATCAGTTCCTTTTAAACCATCTGCAATAATTGTATGAACACCAGTTTGAAAAGGATTATATCCATTAGTATAAGCACTGTCTAAGTGATCCAAAGCATTTTTTCTTCCACCTACATATAAAGTATTACAATCAGTTAAAAATGCTTTTCCACCTAATTCTTTAATATAATCACAAACAACTTTAGCATAATTTGGTCTTAAATAAGCTAAATTTCCAGGTTCACCAAAATGAATCTTAACCGCAGTAAATTTATCATTAAAATCAATATCTTCAAATCCAGCTTTCCTCATTAAAAATTTTAATTTCTCAAGTAAATTCATTCTACCAGTAGCGTGCATATCACAATAATAAACTTTAGATTTTTCCATTATTTTTCCTCCTTTACCTCTCATCTAGTTCTATTTTATCACTTAGAGTTTACTTTATGTCAAGATATTTCTAAAATATGATATAATTCTCTTGATAGTAGAGTCAATCGGTAGGCGATATGTTGTTAATCTTTCTATGAGATATATAATTTTATTGTCTATAGTAGGGATATTATGGATAATAAAAAAATAGAAAAGTATATTGCATTAAAGAGAAAACAAGTAGGAATGACTCAACATAATTTAGTTGATAGTTTAGCAGTTACAAATAAAGCTATATCGAAATGGGAGACAGGTACTTGGGTACCAGGCATTTGATTATTAAAAGAATTATCAAGAGTTCTAGGGGTAACAATTGATGAAATATTAGAAGGAGAAGATTCTTTATTTACTATACATAAAGAATCGAAACACTTTTATTCATTATAGGTGAATTTGCTATTTATTCATTGCATTATTATGCAGGAAATATAAATATTATAAGAATTGATATTATATTTTTAGAGGTAATATGTATTATATTACCAATGATATGGAAAAAACTCAAAATACATTTAAGTCAAGATCAAGAATTATTAAAAAATATAGAAACTGTTCAAAATTTTATTAATGAAATACAAGATATAGCACATAATGATCAGAAATATAAATAATTCAAATCAAAAAACAATATGTTTAAAACCAATACAACATCTGCAGATTATTTTGAAATAACAAGACGAGCATATTTTGAGCAATATGCAAAACCAGATGTTTCTAGTATTAAAGTCGGTGAACAAATCACAACAATTACAGTAGAAGCAGGAACTATTGATGATTTCTTCGTTAATGTAAAATCAAAGGAAACTTATTCATCAATAATAAAATGTGATCTAGGATTACTAAAGATGTTTCAAATAATCCAATGTATTACTATACAAAATAAAAAGAGAAGATAGAATATTTTTCTTTCTTCTCTTTTCTATTGTTATAAATTTTCTGAATATTTATTTATCCAATTTCACCCAAAAATTTTTATCATCAGGATTAATAGGGACTCCATTTTCATCAAATTCTAAAGTTGCTTCTTGAACATAGGTTGTTCTATATCCAAAGTTTGCAAACTGATTGACATAGTATTGATTGTTATAATATAGCATAACAGCTAATGCATTACTTCCGGCACTTCCTTTCGTATCAGCAAGAAGAATAACAGTACCGTCTTTTGCATACATTGGTTTCCAAACTAAAGCGTTAGGGTCTCCATTATAGTTACCATCTTTTAGTGTTTTTTGTTCTTCTTCATTAAGCTTTGGATATTGACCATTATTTTGTTCTTTAAAAGCTTTTTGTAATTTATATGACCATCCAGGTTTTTTACTAGATTCACCATTGTTGTTATTTCCATTTACATCAGCTTTGATATCATTTTCCTTTTCAAGCTTATTAGCAAGTTGCATCATAGTTTGTGCGGATTTAAAATAAGAAATTTCTTCATCATCAATAATCTTATACTCATTATTTTCATAAAGAACTAATAAACCATTAGAAGCCTTATATAATATCTTTGTCACTTCTTTATTCTTAACATCTGTTTCTAAAATACTTCCACCTTTATCAACAAAATCTTCAATCCATTGATTATCAGCTTCATCTAAAGTGATCTCATCATCATGATTTTGTGAATATTTTTCAATAACTCTTTTTTGAGCGGCAGTCACAATCGCATGGCATTCTGTCAGTGCTGGAGCCTCTTGTGCAGTATTCAAATATTTTAAAACCGAAGGAACAGCAACTGCCATAAGTACAGCCAGAATAACAACAACAACAATAATCTCAATAAGAGTAAAGCCTTTTTTGTTTTTTCTCATAATATTGCTCCTCCTTTTTTACATAATATAACATTTTTGTCACAACTTTACAAATGAGACAGTTAGATTTTTTCAAAGTTTATTTCTTTTCACAAAAAATTCATTATAATAGATAGTAGAATATGGAGGGTAAAATATGGAAAAGAGAAAGTTTGATAAGTTGAATATTGAATCATCTTTGTTAGGATTTGGATGTATGAGATTTCCATTAGATGAAAATGGAAATATTAATGAGGTAGAAGCTGAAGAAATGATTGATTTAGCAATTGCTAATGGAGTGACTTATATTGATACAGCATATCCTTATCATAATGGAGATAGTGAACCATTTGTAGGTAGAGTTTTAAAAAAGTATGATAGAGAATCATTTACTCTTGCAACAAAATTACCTATTTGGAATGTAAATAGTCAACAAGAAGCAAGAGAATTGTTTGAATCACAATTAAAAAGATTAGATGTTGATTATGTTGATTTTTATTTATTACATGCTTTAGATGCAGATAAATGGAAAAAAGTTTTAGATTATCATATTATTGAAATGTGTGAAGAATTAAGAAATGAAGGAAAAATTAAATATTTAGGATTTAGTTTTCATGATGAATTTAATGTATTTGAAGAAATTATTAAATATCATCACTGGGATTTTTGCCAATTACAATTAAATTATATGGATATGGGAATCCAAGCTGGTCAAAAAGGTGTAGACTTAGCTAATGAATTAGGTGTCCCTTTGGTTGTTATGGAACCAATTAAAGGAGGATCACTAGCTACTTTACCTGAAGATGTCACACAAATGTTTAAAGATTATAATCCAGAAGTTTCACTTGCATCATGGGCTTTACGTTATGTAGGAACATTACCAGGAGTAAAAGTTATTTTAAGTGGTATGTCAACATTAGCTCAAGTGAAAGATAATTTAGAGACTTTTAAAGAATATCAGAATTTAAATGAAGAAGAATTAGCAATTGTTAAAAAAGTTTCAGATACACTTCATTCACGTATGAAAAATGGATGTACTGGTTGTGGATATTGTATGCCATGTCCATTTGGGGTTGATATTCCAAGTAACTTTAAATATTGGAATAATCGTTTTGTATATGATGATGAAAAATTATTTAAAGGGAAATATCAAAAAATGGAAGCGAAAGCAAAAGCAATCAATTGTAAAGAATGTGGAGCTTGTGAAAGAATGTGTCCACAACAATTACCAATTCGTGCTGATTTAAAACGTGTAGTAAAAGATATGGGAGAATAACGATTCTCCTTTTTGAATACATAAATTTAGTGTATGATGGTTATAAGTAAGGGGGATTTAAATGAAGAAGAAAGTTATAGAAATTGTATCTGGGATTGTTGTTGTCTGTTTATGTATTGGAGGATATTTTTATTTCGATTATCAACATCAACAAAAAATCATAGATTCTATATCTTTAGAATTTAATGATATGAATCAAGTGGAATATGGACAAGCAGTTAGTGCAGAGAGCTTTATAAAAAGTACTAATGGTGAAATTCAATATCAAGAAACGGTTGATGAGATGAAGATAGGAAAACAGACATTGAAATTCATAATTAAAAAAGAGGGATATACAAAAGAATTTACTTATGAATGTATGGTTAAAGATACAAAGGCACCAGAAATTATTTTGACAAAAACAAAAGATCAAATCAAATATGGTGGAAAGTTTGATATAACAAAATATATTAAGAGTATAAAAGATCCAGTTGATGGAGATTTGAGATATAAAAAAGAAAGTGAGGTTAAAGAAGGGGATTCTAATTATTATACATATCATAATGATATAGATACAAAAAAACCAAAAGATTATAAAATTAATATTATTGCAGTAGATAAAAATCAAAATAAAACAGAAAAAACATTAACCATAACAGTATTAAAAGAAGATAAAAGTCAACCAACCACATCTTCAACAACACCATATGTTTCAAAACCTAATAATAAAGTTATAGTCATTAATCCAGGACATCAGGCAAGAGGAAATAATGCAAAAGAAGCAATTGGGCCAGGGTCATCAAAAACCAAAGCAAAAGTGACGACAGGAGCGACAGGGATATCCTCTCATAAAACAGAATCACAAATCAATCTAGAAATCGGTTTAAAATTAAAAAGTGAATTACAGGCAAGAGGATATACAGTTGTTATGACAAGAACAAGTCAAAATGTAAATATGTCAAATCAACAAAGAGCGCAAGTTGGTAATCAGAATAATGCTGCTGCAGTTATTCATCTTCATTGTGATAGTTCAGATGATAGTCGTGTGACTGGTGCCCATACGATAGCTATTGCAAAGAATAACCCTTATTGTCCACAACTTTATGGAGCAAGCTCATCTTTGGCCCAAAAAGTAATTCAATCTTATTGTCAGGCAACAAGAATTAGAAATCGTGGAGTTTCTTATTGTAATGACTTAACTGGTTTGAATTGGAGTCAAGTTCCTGCAATTTATATTGAAATGGGATTCTTATCTCACAGTCGTGAAGATCAATCTTTAGCTTCTTCATCATTTCAACAAAAATGTGCTCAAGGAATTGCAAATGGAATAGATCAATATTTACGTTAATAAAAAGAATGGAGATATCATAGACATAACAATTTATGATAAACCCATTCTTTTTATTTTGTTAGATATTTTGCAGTTATACTGTCAGAATTTTGTAAATCAAATGGTGTTCCTTCAAAGATAATCTGTCCACCATTGTCACCACCTTCAGGACCTAAATCAATAACCCAATCACTATGTCTGATCACTTGCTGATTATGCTCAACAACAATCACACTATGTCCTTGTTCAATAAAATGATCAAGTAATTTTAAGAAATGTTCAATATCTTTAGGATGCAATCCAATTGTTGGTTCATCCATTAAATAAAGAAAACGTTGAGAATCTTGATGCATAATTAATTCTTTAGCTAATTTTAATCTTTGACATTCTCCTCCAGAAAGAGTTGTTAATGATTGCCCTAACTGTAAATAACCAAGTCCTACATCTTGTAATAATTGTAATCTCTTTAAGATTTTAGGTTCGTTTTTAAAAACATCAAAAGCTTCATCAATGGATAAATCTAAAACATCTTTAATCGAATAACCATTATATAATATCTTTAAAATCTTTTCTTGAAATTGATGTCCATGACATACAGGACATACGACTTTCGTATTAGCAAAAAATAACATATTATTTTCAACATAACCAAGTCCTTCACAATTCTCACAACGTCCACCTGCTGTATTAAAAGAAAAATACTTTGCCGATAATTTTTCACTTTTAGCTAGTTTTGTTTTTGCAAAAACATTTCTCATTTCACTATAGACTTCACTATATGTTGCAACATTGGATCTTTTCATTTTAGTAAGTGGAAGTTGATTAATTTCAACAATCTTATCAAATTGTTCTAAACCAGATATATTTGCTTTTCTTTTTGCTAGAACTTCAAAGATAAGTGTGGATTTACCTGAACCAGAAGGACCAGTGATACTGACAAGACAATTGGTAGGAATATGTACTGAAATATTTTTAAGATTGAACATACAAGCATTTTCAATTGCAATTGCTTGATGACTTTCTCTAAAGTGAGTTGGAATTGTTTCTTCTTTTAATAAATATTGTGCGGTATAGGATTGTTTGTTTTGTAAAAGTTCTTCCATTGTCCCATCAGCAACAATTTCACCACCATATTTTCCTGAATCTGGCCCCATATCAATAATATAGTCTGCTTCTTTCATAACATCTACATCATGCTCAATAACCAGAACACTATTTCCTAGTTCAACAAGATTCTTTAATATCTTAATTAATCCATAAGTATCTTTAGGATGTAAACCTGCTGTTGGTTCATCAAGAATATAAATAATTCCTGATAACTTAGAATCAAGTGTTGCTGCTAAACGTAATCTTTGTAATTCGCCTCCAGATAATGTTGTGATTTTACGATTAAGAGTTAAGTAACCTAAACCTACTTTGATATAACGACTCACTTTTGTTTCTATATCTATAATATAGTCATTTACAAAAGATAATTGCTGAGTCGTTATATTTGTTTTTAAATCACTTATCCAATTCAACAGATGTTCTAAAGAAAATTCATTAAGTTCAGGTAAACGAGTATTCATAACTGTAATATGTCGACTTAAATCATTTAATCTTTCACCATGACAATCAGGACATTCAATGACTTCAAAATAATCACCTAATTGCTTTAAGTCACCATTTTTATCAGCTAAACGTCGCCATAAAATAGGATAAATACCTTCAAACTTACCTTGTGTCGTATTTTTAGGTGGAAGGATGTCAGGATATTTTTCTTTGACTGACTTGCAATCAACACCTTCAAACAAGATAGCCTTTTGAATTTCACTCATTTGTTTTATTGGGATATTTTGTGGGATAGGGATATGATAATGTTGATAAGCTTTATAGAGAATAGATATTTGATATTGATTATATTGTTTTTCAAAATAACGAATAGCACCATCTTCTAATGACAATCTTTCATCTATAACATTCTCTTTCTTGATTGTATGAATATGCCCTAATCCTTGGCATGTAGGACAAGCACCTTCATTCGTATTAAAAGAAAAATAACTACGAGTTATCTTATCCATCTTATAACCACAATGAGGACAATACATATAAACATAAAAGTCTTGATGAAGCTTTTTGGTTTCTTCTTTACAATCAGCATTACAAATAAGTTTTCCACAATGTGGACAATATCTTACCCCAAGCTTCTCATATATCATTCTTAAATCTGTATAAATATCACTCATGGTTCCTACTGTAGAACGTGGGTTTTTGTTTTGATCTGTCTGTGCTATAACAATAGCTGGTGATGCATAAGATATACTTTCAACTTGAGGTTTATGTATACCTTGAAAAGCCATTGCTTCTAAATATTGTCTTTGACATTCATTATATAAAACATCAATCAATAATGTTGATTTTCCAGAACCAGATAAACCAGTAAAAACAACCAGTTGATTCTTAGGAATAACAATTGAAATATCTTTCAATTGACCTTCATTAGCATGTCTTATTTGAATACAGTCCATTCTCATTCCTCCCTTACCTATTTTCATTATACAATATCATGTCAGTTAGATGTTTTATAAGATGTAAAAAAAGATAAATTATTTGTTTAAGATTAAAAAAATTTAAAAAGAAAGCGTTAACTTATAAAAAATCATTGATTAATTCTAGACTTTCAAAAAGAAATAAACTAAAATAGTTGTGAAAAATGACAGAAAAAGGAGAACTATGTATGAGTGGATTTTTTGGAGTGGCATCAAAAAATGATTGTGTAATGGATTTGTTCTTTGGAATTGATTATCATTCTCATTTAGGAACAAGACGTGGTGGTATGGCAGTATATGGAAAGAATGGATTTAATCGTTCTATTCATAATATTGAAAATTCACCTTTTAGAACAAAGTTTGATAAGGATGTAGAAGAATTTGAAGGAAATATTGGAATTGGATGTATTTCTGATAATGAGGCACAACCTTTATTAGTCAATTCTCATTTAGGTTCTTTTGCAATTACAACTGTTGGAAGAATTAACAATTTAGAGGAATTAAAAGATCAATGTTTTGAATATGGAAATACTCATTTCTTAGAAATGAGTGGGGGAGTTATTAATCCAACTGAATTAGTCGCAGCTTTAATGAATCAAAAGGGTTCAATTGTTGAAGGGATTAAACATGTTCAAGATGTTGTTAAGGGATCAATGAGTATTCTTATTATGACAAAAGATGGAATCTATTGTGCAAGAGATAAATATGGAAGAACACCAGTTATCATTGGTACAAAAGATGATGCAACTTGTGTGACTTTTGAAAGTTCAGCTTTCTTAAACTTAGGATATCATCATGAAAGAGATTTAGGTCCTGGTGAAATTGTCTTTATAACTCATGATTATATTAAACAGGAACAAAAACTTTTTGAAAAGATGAAAATATGTTCATTCTTATGGGTTTATTATGGATACCCAACTTCTACATATGAAGGTGTCAATGTTGAAGTTATGCGTAATCGTTGTGGAGAGTTACTAGCAAAACGTGATGATGTAACTCCAGATAGCGTTGCCGGTGTTCCTGATTCAGGAATTGCTCATGCAGTCGGGTATGCAAATCAATCAGGTATTCCATTTGCTAGACCATTTATAAAATATACCCCAACTTGGCCTCGTTCATTTATGCCTTCAAGTCAAGGTCAAAGAAACTTAATTGCTAAGATGAAATTAATTCCAGTTCAAGAATTAATTAAAGATAAGAGTTTATTATTAATTGATGATTCTATTGTAAGAGGAACACAATTAAGAGAAACAACAGAATTTTTATATGATTCAGGTGCAAAAGAAGTTCATGTTAGACCAGCATGTCCACCAATCTTATTTGGATGTAAATATCTTAACTTCTCTCGTTCAAGTTCAGAAATGGATTTAATCACAAGAAGGGTTATTCGTGATTTAGAAGGAACTGAAAATCCAAGTCAAGAATTATTGAAAGAATATGCAAATCCAGATAGTCCTAAATATCAAGCGATGTTAGAAGAAATCCGTAGAAGATTAAAATTCACTTCTTTAAGATATCATCGTTTGGATGATATGATTGAATCTATTGGTTTAAAACCATGTGATTTATGTACATATTGTTTTAGTGGTGAAGAATAAAATTAATAATTTATAAAAATGAGTTGGCATTTATAATGTCAACTCATTTCATTTACTTATATTTTTGTAGTTTTATACAAAAAGAATGAACTTTATAGATGTTTATAACTCTAATATCTTATCTTTATAAAGTATCGTGATAGTTGATTAAATTTCCTAAAGTATCATTATAATCCATTGTTATTGTATATGTTTCAATTTATAATGAAACTATAAAGGAGGGGAAATCATGGATCAGATACATTTAGGTGATAATATATCAAGACTTCGCCATCAAAAGAAAATCACACAAGAAGAATTAGCTCGCTTTATGGGCGTTACAAAAGCTTCAGTATCAAAATGGGAAACTAATCAAAGTTTACCAGATATTCTTTTGTTACCACAGCTTGCTTCGTTCTTCGATATCTCGGTTGATGAACTATTGGGATATAAACCTCAATTAAGTAAAGAACAAATTCAAAAATATTATTTTGATTTTGCTGCACAATTTGCTAGTGAGGCATTTGAAGAAGTGATGGAAAAAAGTGAAGTTCTGGTGAAGAAGTATTATTCTTGTTATGGATTCTTGTTACAGATATGTGTATTGTGGTTAAATCATTGTCATATGGCATCAACTCAAGCAAGACAGATAGAGATTTTAGAAAGAATTGCTGAAATTTGTAGTCATATTACATCGCATTGCTTGGATAATGGAATTTATTAATCTTTCAATCCATTATTTAAGTATTCATGTTCAAGATTTACAAAGATGTGAAGAAACGATAAAAAGACTAGATGAAGTCATAAAGACTTATCATATTGAAAAGCTTAATCCTAATACAACGGCTCAATTTTATTACCAATGTGCGATTGTTTATTGTCAACATCAAAATGATCAACAAGCACTGGAAAGATTAACTGACTTTGTGAAATTGGTTTGTGAAATGATGGAAGGAGATCATATTTTACTTCATGGAGATGAATACTTTGATCAAATTCATATTTATTTTGAACAATCAGATTTAGGGGTTCATCCAGTAAGAAACAAAAAACTCATTTTACAAAGTGCTTTACAAGCTTTAGAGGTAGCAGAATTGAATAGATTAAAAGAAGATCATTGTTTACAAAGTTTAAAATTACAATTAAAAAGAAAAGGAGAAACATTATGACACTAAAAGATATTTTACCATTTTTAATTCCACTTATTATTGTTGAATTTGCCTTACTTGCTTATACATTACATCACATATTAACCCATCAGCATTACAAAAGAGGTAATCGTGTTTTATGGATTATTGTGACACTTGTAGGAATGGAGTTTATTGGACCGGTTTTATATTTTGTTTTAGGGAAGGAAGATAATTAATGGATATGTTAAGGGTCTCACATGTTTCTAAGTCATTTGGCTCTCATGTGGTTTTAGATGACTTGAATTTCGCAGTTAAGGAACATACAATATATGGTTTTATTGGACAAAATGGAGCAGGGAAAACAACAACCATGAAGATGATTTTAGGTTTACTTAAAATTGATCAAGGTGAAATTGAAGTTAATGGGCAAAAAGTCACTTATGGTCAAAATAAAACTAATCAGTTTATTGGTTATTTACCAGATGTTCCTGAATTTTATGGATATATGACACCAATGGAATATCTAAAATTATGTGGAGAAATATCAGGTATGTCATCATTAGATATCCAAAAGAAAGCTAGTGAATTATTAGAACTTGTTGGTTTAAAAGAGACTCATACTCGTATTCAAGGTTTTTCAAGAGGAATGAAGCAACGATTGGGAATTGCTCAAGCACTTTTAAATAGTCCACGTCTATTGATCTGTGACGAACCAACATCAGCTCTTGATCCGGTTGGAAGAAAAGAAATATTAGATATATTATTATCTATCAAGAATCAGACAACAGTTATTTTCTCAACACATATTCTTTCTGATGTTGAACGTATTTGTGATGAAATTGCTTTATTGCATCATGGAAAAATTGCTATGGAGGGGAAATTAGAGGACTTAAAGAAACTTCAAAGAAGTAATGGTTTTGAGATAGAATGCTATAACTTACAAGATGCTGATTATTTAGCAAATCAAATAGCTGGAAGTCAAAGACTAAGTTCTACAAAATTGTATTATCCTCAAAAGACAAAAGAAGAAATGACTCAAACAATGTTATTCATTGTAAATCATCAAATGACTATACAAAAAATAGAAATGTGTGAACCAACATTGGAAAATGTCTTTATGGAGGTTATTGAAAAATGAAATCATTGTATGCATTTGTAAAAAAAGAAAGTTTAGAATTAATTCGTAGTGGCAAGCTTGTTTTATTAGTTATCATATCTTGTTTATTTGGTATTATGAATCCATTTATCGCTAAGATAACACCTTGGCTGATGGAAATGATGTCTGATCAGTTAGCTGAATCAGGTATGAGCATAACAACCATTAAGGTAGATGCAATAACCTCTTGGACACAGTTTTATAAAAATGTACCACTATTATTAATTATCTTTGTAATTATTATGAGTGGAATATTGACAAATGAATATCAAAAAGGAACTTTAATTAATATTCTTACAAAAGGTTTAGAAAGATGGAAAGTGATTATTGCTAAGGCAATGATTATGATTGGATTATGGACTATTTGTTATTGGTTATGTTTTGTAGTAACATATCTTTATAATTTATATTTTTGGGATAATCAAATCGTCTCACATATGGTTTTAGGTGCAAGTTATGTTTATCTATTTGGAATATGGCTGATTGCATTGATTTTACTTGGTTCAACTTTGTTTCGTACAAGTTATGGCGTTATTGGATTTGTTGGTGGAGTTTTTATGATTGTTTATATATTAAGCATGGTTCCACAAATCCAAGAATATTTACCAAGTCAACTTTTAAACTCAATGAGTTTATTGTTATCAACAACGTATCCTAGTGATTATCTAGCTACAATACTTATTACTTTATTGACTTCTATTATGAGTATCGGTTTATCACTAGTTATATTTAATAAAAAGGCATTTTAAAAACGAGAGAAATCTCGTTTTTATAAATAGCGGTCCATTCTTGCTACACATATACCTATAATAGATAAACTTAATGTAAGAATATGATCAGTATGGAATATGAGAGATGAAATAATACAAAATAAAGTCATTATTATACAACTGTAAAATAAAACATTTTCAAATTGTAATTCTTTTAGTCTTTTCAAGTTTCATTCCTCCTTTGTTAAGAATAATATAACAAATGTAAATGAATATATTGTGGAAAAATCATGAAATTTTTGTGAATGTAAAACAAAAGAATTGCTTTCAAATAATAGTTCATGTAAAATGAAACACACAAAGGAGGATACTTATGGATAGAACAAAACAAATTGAACAAAGTATCATAAAGAAATATCGAAAACCAATATGGCGGAAATTTGTTAAAGGTGTACAAGCTTATGATATGATTCAACCTGGTGATAAAATTGCTGTATGTATTTCTGGGGGAAAAGATTCAATGTTGATGGCTAAACTTTTACAAGAATTAAAACATCATGGTAAGTTTGATTTTGGCTTGGTTTTTCTATCTATGGATCCCGGATATAATGAAAAGAATCGTCATAAGATTGAAGAAAATGCGAAAATATTAGATATACCTGTAGAATTTTTTGAATCAGATATTTTTCAAGTCGTAACAAATATTGAAAAATCACCATGTTATTTATGTGCAAGAATGCGTCGGGGATTTTTGTATGCAAAAGCAAAAGAATTAGGATGTAATAAAATTGCATTAGGACATCATTTTGATGATGTGATTGAAACTATTTTAATGGGAATGTTTTATGGTTCACAAGTTCAAACGATGATGCCTAAACTTCATAGTACAAATTTTGAAGGTATGGAATTAATTAGACCTATGTATCTTATTGAAGAAAAAGATATTATACATTGGTGTGAATATAATGATTTACATTTTATTCAATGTGCTTGTCGTTTTACTGAGGAAATGGAAGAATTAGGTGAAGTTCATCATACATCTAAAAGAGAAGAAATGAAGAATTTATTGAAATATTTAGAAACAATGAATCCAAATGTGAAAAAGAATGTTTTTAAGAGTGTAGAAAATGTCAATTTGGCAACCATAATTGCCTATAGTGATGATGAAGGAAAACATCATTTCTTAGATACTTATGATAAAGGAGAATGATATGTTTTCAAGATTTGAATTATTAATTGGTGAAGAAAAACTTCAACAGTTACAAAACTCACATGTTTTGGTTTTTGGTGTTGGAGGGGTTGGTGGTTATGTTGTTGAAGCGTTAGTAAGAAGTGGGATAGGACACATAACGATTGTGGATAATGACGAAGTCTCACTGACAAACCTTAATCGTCAAATTATAGCAACAAGAGAAACAATTGGTAAAAAGAAAGTAGAAGTTATGAAAGAACGTATTCTTTCGATTAATCCTGATTGTCTTGTGACAGGATTAGAAATGTTCTATTTACCAGAAAATGCTGATACTATCGATTTGACAAAATATGATTATGTCGTTGATGCAATTGATACTATTACTTCAAAAATCGAATTGGCTATGCGTTGTGAAAAATTAAATGTTCCTTTAATAAGTTCAATGGGCACAGGAAACAAGCTCAATCCTGCAATGTTAGAAGTCAGTGATATTTATAAAACTTCAGTTTGTCCACTCGCAAAAGTTATGCGTAAAGAATTAAAAACAAGAGGTGTTAAACATTTAAAAGTTGTTTATTCTAAAGAATTGCCAATCAAACCAAGACAATCTAATGAACCGACAAATAAAAGAACAGTTCCTGGAAGTAGTGCTTTTGTTCCATCTAGTGCAGGGCTTCTTATTGCAAGTGAAGTTATCAAAGATTTGCTGAAATAAGCAAATCTTTTGCACTTTTTAGACATCTTTTTCATAAATTAATATGAGGTGTTTAAGTGATGAAAGAGATATTACAAGCTTATATTTACAATGAAAAAATGTTAAATGATCTTTATAAAAGAGCGGCAGCCTTAACCTGTAGAGAAGATGAAAAGCAAGCCCTTTTAAATTTTGCTGATCATTGTCATCAAATTACCAATGAATTAAATCAAATCTATTATGAACAATTCGATGACTATTATCAGCCACTCATTCATGAACAAAATATGCAAGGAAGTTTCCGTGATGTTTTGAATCATATTCAAACATTAGAAATTGGATATTACGATACCTATCGTCGACATACTTATAGCAATGATCCTATTTTAAAAGAAGCAATGCGTGAATTTGCTGATTTAAAATTAGCCCATACATTAGCAATTATGGCAATGGTTATTGATATGGATGATTAATAGACACAATTTTTAAAATAAAACATACATTATATAGAGGTGTATGAAATGAATAGGGATCAACTCCAATCTTATATTTATACTGAAAAATTATTAGCTCAACTTTATCGAAGGGCTGCTGCACTAGCAACAATGCAAAGTGAAAGAGATGCTTTATTAGCGTTTGCTAGAGATGCTGAACAGAATGCGAATTATTTGAATTATTTTTATCGATTAGAATTTGGAACTGCCTTTGATCCAATGATACCAGATGTTAATATTCAAGGTGGTTATCGAGAATTATTGAATGAAATTCAAAGACAGGAATTATCATCATTTTTAGCATTAAGACGACTCACATATAACCAAGGAAATGCTGAATTAAGAGAAACAATGAGAGCTATTACGGACAACAAACTAGGACATATTTTGACAATTTTAGCAATTGTTACAAATATGAATACTCCTGGTCAAGAACGTAAAATTTAATCATAATAAAGCGCATAAAAGTGCGCTTTTTTTGGCTTTTGATAGAGAGTAGACAAAATCTACGCATAGTTAGTTTTTTTATGAGCTAAAAAATGATATACTTAGGTCAAGGAGGAGTCAATATGTACGATGTTTATACAAAACGAAACGATAAGAAAAAATATATTATAGCAGGTGCTGCTATTGTAGGTGTGATTGCAATTGCTGCAGCGTTCTTTTTATTAAAAGGAGACAGCAAAGAATCAACACTAAAGGACTATTATGCAGCTATTAAAGAAAAGAAATATGATGAAATGTATAATATGATTAGTGAACAATCACAAAAAGTGTATTCAAAGGATGAATTTATAAAAAGAAATCAAAATATTTATGAAGGAATAGAAGCAAGTGATATTGAATTGACAATTGATTCAAGTGAAGATGATACAATTCAATATAAAGTAAAAATGAAAACATTAGCAGGTGAAATCAGCTTTGATAATCAAACAAAAATCAAAGATGGTAAAATTTTTTGGGATGATTCTTTTGTGTTTCCTTCATTAGAAAAGACAGATAAAGTGCGTATAAGTGAAGATGATGCGAGTCGAGGAAGAATTTTAGATCGCAATGGAAAAGTTATTGCTCATATGGGTGAAGCTTATTCTGTAGGATTAGTGAGAGGAAAGTTAAATGGTGAAAGTGATTATGAGAAATTAGCTTCATTATTAGATCTAACAAAAGAAGGTATTCAAAAAACAATGAGTGCTTCATGGATTAAAGATGATTCATTTGTACCTTTAAAAACAATTTCAAAAAGTGATACAAATTTAGAAAATAGTTTATTAAAAATACCTGGAGTTAAACTCACTACAACAACAGTTCGAAGCTATCCTTATGGAGAAGCAACATCTCATCTTGTAGGTTATATGCAAAAAGTAACAGCTGAAGATTTAGAAAAACATAAAGGTGAGGGTTATGATGAAAACTCTTATATTGGAAGAAGTGGAATTGAAGCTGCTTATGAAAAAGAATTAAAAGGTCAAGATGGTGTATCTATTTATATTGTAGATAGTCAAGGAAATAAAAAGACTGCTCTAGCAAGTCATGATAAGAAAGATGGTCAAGATATAACATTGACAATTGATATTCAATTACAAAATAATTTATATCAATCTTTTAAAAAAGATAAAAGTGCATCAGTTGCTATGAATCCAACAAATGGAGAAATTCTAGCATTAGTGAGTACACCAACTTTTAATAGTAATGATTTTATTTTAGGATTAAGTTCTACAAAGTGGGATAGTTTGAATAATGATACAAATAAACCATTGCTTAATCGTTTTAAAGAAGCATGGGTTCCAGGTTCAACAATGAAACCTTTAACTGCAGCAATTGGTTTAAATACTCAATCATTAAATGCTTCTGAAGATTTCAATGCTCAAATGAAATGGCAAAAAGATTCTAGTTGGGGAAGTTATTTTGTAACAACTTTACATGCTCCTAAACCAAATAATTTAAAGAATGCTTTGATTTATTCTGATAATGTTTATTTTGCTAAAGCAGCATTAAAGATTGGTAAAGATAATCTTGTAAAAGGTTATAAAGCGATGAAAATCGGTGATGAAATTCCATTTGAATTATCATTGAAGAAATCTCAATATACAAGCAAGGATTTTAGTGAAGATATTCAAATTGCAGATAGTGGATATGGTCAAGGACAGATTTTAATGAATCCAGTACAAATGGCTTCTATATATGGAGCATTTGTAAATGATGGAAAAATGATGACGCCACATATTGCTAAATCAACAGAAACAAAAGTTTGGGCTGAAGCTTTCTCTAAAGCTGTTGCTGATGAAATTAAAAATGCTTTGATAGGAGTTATTAGTGATAGTCAAGGGACAGCACACTCATTTTATCATAATGGCATGACTTTAGCAGGAAAGACAGGAACAGGTGAAATTAAAGCTTCTCAAGATGATACGACAGGTCAAGAAGTTGGTTGGTTTACAGTAATGACAACTGATGCAAAGAATCCAATTGTTATATCTTCTATGGTGGAAGATGTCAAAGGTCGTGGTGGAAGTAATTATGTTGTTAATCGTATGAAACAACCATTTGATAGTTATATAAAATAATAGAAAAACAGAGATTGCTTTTATTCAATCTCTGTTTTCTTATCTTTATATAAATAAAAAACGATCAGATGATCGTTAATTTTTAAATGGTGACCTGTACGGGATTCGAACCCGTGAATGCATGCGTGAAAGGCATGTGAGTTAACCGTTTCTCCAACAGGCCACAAAAATGGCGCTTGAAGTAGGACTCGAACCTACGACCGATCGGTTAACAGCCGATTGCTCTACCAACTGAGCTATTCAAGCATCTTTCTTTGTGCTCAATTATATTACCATACTAGATATAATAATGCAAGTCTTTTTTAAAAAAAAGAAGTCATTTTTATGACTTCTATGCTAATTCTCCATTTTTACCCCAATGATCATATTCTTCAATAGTTAAATATTGATTTGAAACAGGTACTTTTGTAATCTTTTCAACATCTGCCATGAGTTTTTTAACAAATTCTTGTTGATACTCTAAATCAACATGATGGAACCATTGGCATTCAATTTTCATGCAATCTAATTCTTTTCCTTTGAAATACATTACTTGATTATCTTCAATATGAATCATTAGATTTTCTTCTTTTTTGTTAGGTAAGATGGAAATAAGTTGACCTGCACTATTCTTTAATGATTGTTCTTGATTAAGTGTAAGTGTTTTTGTAGTTGTAAATTTAATATATGGCATATTTCATTCCTCCCGACTGTTTATTATATATGAATTAACTCAAGAAATATGACGAAAATTAGTACATATCATAAGTTAATTGTCCTAATATTTTAACGCCTTCTTTAATCTTAGCATCTGTAGGTGTTGAGAAATTCATTCTAAAGCTATGACATTCTTTTGTATCATCATCTAAGAATGCGTTTCCTGGAACAACTGCTACATTTTTTTCTAATGCTTTTTTAACAAATAATTGCATATCAATATGCTTTGGTAAAGTAACCCAAATAAACATTCCCCCAGTTGGTTTTGTATATTCTACTTCTGGATGGAAATATTTTTTCATTTCTGTTAACATCAATTGACACTTATCTTTATAAATCTTTTGAATTGATTGAATATGTGCATCCATATCATACTCTGTTAAATACCTTGCCATAACCTTTTGCGCCCATAAATTAGAATGAACATCACTTGCTTGCTTAGCAACCGTAAATTTATTCACAATTTCTTCTGGTCCAATACAACAAGCCACACGCATTCCTGGAGCAATTATCTTAGATAGACTCGCTGCGTAAATGACCAGTCCATCTTGATCCAATGATTTCATTGAAGGAATCGCATCACCTTCAAATCTTAAATCTCCATATGGGTTATCTTCTAAAATCAAAACTTCATACTTTTTAGCAAGTTCTAAAACTTTCTTTCTTACCTCTAGTGACATTGTCATTCCTGTAGGATTTTGAAAGTTTGGTATAAGATACATAAATTTAGGCTTTGGCTGTTGTTTCAAAATAGTTTCTAAAGCTTCTAAATCTAATTGACCATCTTTATACTCTACCCCTTTTAAAATAGCTCCTAGAGATTTAAAAGCATTTAATGCTCCTAAGAAACTAGGATTCTCACAAATAACAATATCACCCTCATTGCAAAGACATTTTGCTGCAAATTCCATAATCTGTTGTGAACCAGAAGTAATAAGCATCTTATCCCCGTCTTTTAATGCTTGTTCATGTCGATTAAAAAATGAAGTTGCAGCTTCAATCAAACCTTTATCTCCTTCAGTAATTCCATATTGTAAAACACTGATTGGATCATGACTTAAAATATCAGCTGATATTTTTTCAATTTCTTTAACTGGGAAAGCTTCAGCAGCAGGATTTCCACCTGCAAAACTAATCATATGAGGATCAGCAGTTGCTTTTAAGATTTCTCTAATAGCTGATGCTTTCACATTTGACATTCTATCAGTAAATACGTATTTCATTGATATTCCCCCTTATCTTTACTAGTTATTATTATAACCTAATTTTTCGATAATAACTAGATATTTATAAAAACAAACTATGCAATCCCATTTTCAATACAAGATTATTTACTATACAATCAATCTATTCTAGAAGCTTTTCTTTTTCTCAATTTCAGTGATTGTCATCAATAATATTATATAAATTATGAAATATATTTATTATTAAAGTATTTATTGAAATACTTTCAAAACGAAAGTATAATGAAAGTGTAGAAATCATAGATATGAAAAATCCTTAAAATAATAACATCTATATCCTATATAATATAATTTTATAAACCGTTCTATTCAAAACAAAATAATGATAAATTTTTCAAAGGAGGAAAAATTATGAAAAGTCCTGAAGTCAATCGATTAATCCTTAGTATTGGTGGTTTAATATGTATGTTTGAAGCCATAAGTATGTATAATTTCTCTTTTATGGGAGTTCCAGCATTATTATCATGTATTGTTTTATTTATTGCATTGGCTTATTTCAATGATACATTATTCTTTTATATCTGGGGTCTTTTTACAGGAGTGATCATATTTATTCCATTGGTTATTGCTTTATTTAATTCATCAAATAATTATATTGCATATGCAGTTGATGGAATATTATCATTGCTATTTATAAGTTTTTTTGGATTCAAAACTTTTAAAAGACTTCAAATTATAAAAGAAAATAAAGTATAGCTTACCATTCTCAGCTTTCATTAGTCAAAAATATATTAAGACTTTTATATTTATACATTTTCATAATATACAAAATTTATTGAAGCTAACGTTAAAAGAAACTATAATGTAACTATGAACGTATGAAAAGGAGTCTATATGATTGATAATAAAGAAATATTAGAAAAAATAAGAGATGCCCAAAATGATACAAGATATATTCTAGATGATTCTACACCTAAAAAAGGATTAATTAAAACATTAACAATATGGTTTTTATCATATCTAATTTTTAGTATAATTCTTTATTTTATTTCAAATTATGCGATGACATCTCTAAATGAAAATCTATTTAGTCTTGTAAGAGTTATGACCGTTATTTTATTTTTATTAACAATTGTTATTTATGTTATATCCGTTTATAAAATAAAAATGACTTTCAAAGAGAAAGACTTTTTAACCTTTTTTACCTGTTTTATTGCCATTATGGCTTTTATAAGAATGATTTTTCCTATTTCATATTGGTTAAAAGCAGATTTTCTACTATCTATTTTTGATAGTTTTCCAATTGAAAGTTTAGTTGTCATATTAGCTTTATTTGTTTTATTCAATTATTTTCGTACAAAAACAATACTACTTATTATTCTACTCAATATCGTCGGAGAAATAGCAGTAGTGTATTTTATAAGTAGCTTTTTAAACTCAAATATACCAACTGAAATGATGATAAAGCTTTACGATATGTCTATGATTTTAAAAAACAATGGTGGTTTTGTTATGATTTCATTTGCTTTCCTTCTTATATTACTGAATTTGAAAAAGGTATAAAAGATGACAGAAAATAAGACTTTATCCAATTTATCTTCAGTATTTGATTCAGCAACACGTATACAGATTATGGCAAGTCTAACTGTTTCTCCTTTGACATATGCTCAATTGAAAAAAATATGTCAAGTCACAGATGGAAAGTTATTTAGGCATATTGATAAATTAATAGAAGAAGGTTTTATAGAATTTGAAAAAGAGAGAAATGATGATATTAAATATAAGCGACATACGATTTATCAACTTACAGAAACTGGACGTGATACTTTTCAGCAATTTATGAAATTATTAATGGAATCTATGATCTAAAAAAGAAGTTAATCAAAATTGCATTGATTAAAATAATTATAAATAAAAATGAGTTAAATCTTTGGATTATTTCATGTTTTAACTCATTTTTTATATCCCATATTTTGCTTAAATAGAACTTAATTTTCATTACATAACATATGTCTGGCTTATATAGGTATTAAAAAACCACTCTATAAATGTAAATAATATTTTTACATAAAACGAATGGTTTTAATCATAACTTAACAATCTTTATTTTTTAGTTTTTTAAAAAATAAAATTACATTCAATATAAATAAAACGATTAAAGATAATAAATATACAAGATGAAAATTCGAGTTATTATCAAACCATTTTAAAGTATCAGATTCAAAGCCTCCAAAATATAAAACCAAAAAATTCATTACAAAAATAATAGCCAATAACAATAGATATTTATATCCACAATCTTTTGAAATCTTTTTCAACATATACAATATGTCTATAATAATCCATCCTATAATATTTAACTCTATAATATAACAAAATATCATAACACCATCTTCTTTCAATTGATTTTTAGGAAATTTAAATGTAATGAATAAAAAAATCATATTTTCTCATAGTAATGCAATAATTAAACCAATTAATAATCTTTTTTCAATTTTCTATTTATAAACTTAATTCCCTTCTAGCTTCTACTATTGTTGGATAATAAACATGATTATACATTGGTTCACAAATATAACTATTGATATGATCAACAATTGTATATCTATAATGATTTTATTCATAAAAATCATAGAAGCAAGAACTATCTTTTATTGCTAAAATCTACTTCTCAATTGGTCGCATGTCTAAAATATTATCATAAGAAATCAATAAACAACTTTCTTCTAAGCTCCTTTCACCAATATGATGTAACCCCTTTCATAAGAATATCTTAACACACTTCACTTTTCACATCAATAATAACTTTCGTTTCAAAAGTATTTTAATTGTATTAAGGCATGAAAAATAATATATTTTTCTTGTTTGCTTTACTTAAATTCTATAATTTGTTACACTAATATTAGAAAAATACTTTCTTTTCAAAAGTATTTTAGCATTTAAATTATTGATAATATGAATAAAATTCAAATGACACAATAACCGATACAGTTATATATAACTGCAATTTCATAAACAAAAAGGAGCTCTATTATGAAAAATAAAATTCAAATCAAATATATCATACTTATTGTGATAATCCTTGTCTTAACATGTGGATATTTTTATTTAAAAAATTATGAAACACGTATATACGGTCTCTTTGATATGATAGAAGAAAAAGACGGGAAAATATCTATGCGTGTATTAGATGTGGGAAGTAATAGTTATAAAGGATATGATTTAGTCAAAGTAGAAGATGGTGTATATGAATTTATTCTTAAATGAGGCATTGTTGTTTCCCCTTTTGTTGATACATTATTTCCAGTTATTATTGAAATTGATAATAAAGATAATCATATTAAGAAAATAATTCAAGAAAATCCTGATAAACAACAAAATCAAGGAGAAAATGATTACGAAATTATCTATCCATCTGAAAAGGATTATTAATCATACAGACACTTCAATAAACATAAAATAAATTACTTTAAAAAAATAATGACTTTTATCCCCATACATACTTATGCTTCTTTAATTCAATTTTAAGGATCTGCTAGTAGTAATAATATTAATGAAAGATATCATACTTAGATAAAAACTACTTATCTAATCTACATTTTAAATTGGAAGTAACACTATGGATAATCGATTTATTAAAAAACAGTTATATTTATTTCCATCTTAGTAATCATTAGACAAGTTAGCAATATATTCTTGTAATGCATTCATAAGCAATGTAACTGAAAATAATAATAAAATATGTATCACTCTTGATAGTGTAAGATTAAGTGGTGGATATAGAGATTATAAGTTAAATGATTTAGGGAATGGTGTATTCTTTATAGATTTATGGGTCTGACATTGTTTGCCAATATACTCCTTATACTATTGAAACTGATAATACTGATAAAAGAATAAAACAAATCAAAGTTATTTCTAAGAATGCTGGTGAAAGTCAATCTTAATTCACACTAATTTATTCTTCTCAATAAGAATCAAATCAGTTAAAAATAGCCTGCCACTTTTTAATAGAACCCATAATTTCTTCTCACTTTTATTGATAAAAAATAAATCATAATAGTGATAAAATTATCATTGCTTTTTGTAATTTTTCGATAATAACTAGATATTTATGAATACAAGCGATATAATAAAGGTAGGTGGTGATGATAATGCAAGTCATATTTGTTGTCTTAAACAAAGTTGATTGTCTAGATGATTTATTAGCACGTTTAAAGAAAGCAGGAGTAACTGGGGGAACAATCGTTGATTCTACTGGCATGGTGAAATCAATTGATGAATCTGATGAGAGTTATCTATTGGGGTCACTACGTTTATTCTTAGAGAACCCACTTCCTGAAAGTAAAACAATTTTCTTTATTGTGAATGATGATCAGGTTGAATTAGTCAGAAAAACAGTTGATGATGCAGTTGGAGGAATTAACAATCCTCATACTGGTATTATGTTTGGTATGCCAATTAGTTTTGCTGATGGATTAATGAAAAAATAACCAAAGGACGGCCATAAAATCGGTCGTCCTTTTCTTTTAATCATGAGAAATACTTTCCAAAATATTATTTTTAAGTTCACTATATACAGCAAATACAATCACAAATATAACTATAACTCCTAAACTGATGACTGATAATACTTGAGACAATTGAATATAATCAAGCATATTCAAAAATTGTAAATTGGAAAGTAAAATAGAAAGTATAGTATAGATAATAAAACTGATTATATAAATCGCAAAAGCATACAGGGTGTAAATCATAACAATCTGTTTCTTTGTCATTCCTATAGCTCGATACAATCCAATTTGATGTTTACGTGCTATTGCTTTAATCTTACGATTCATATAAACTAATAAAATAATTCCAAACACCAATCCACCAAAGAAAGAAATGTCTTTAAAGGTTATTTCTTTTAAACTAATAATATGTAATTGTTGAACTGAATTTAAATCATTATACATAACATGAACCTCCTATGAT
>OIZU01000645.1_pt1 | contig 25380 bp, 21 predicted proteins | sample 1588661 | NCBI WGS metagenome assembly OIZU01 (sample SAMN03283257) | human gut metagenome | biome: human-associated habitat; material: feces | host: Homo sapiens | place: USA | collected 2013 | reverse complement strand
CCAAGGCCGCGCCGCGGCACAAGGTGAATAAATTTGCCTACCATGCGAAGGGTACGCGCATGCCGGCGCATATGGTCAATATCACTACCGGTTATATGCCCGTTGACGCATTGAAAAACAGGGCGAAGGAATATGGCGTGACGATCACGGAGTTTGTGGCGGCGCTCTTATTGGACGTGCACTACCGCAAACAGCTTGAAGAGCATCGGGGGCGCGGGAAGCTCAAGGATGTGAGCGTCCAGATCCCGGTCAACCTGCGCAACTCCTTCCCAACGAAAACGCTGCGCAATTTTTCGCTTTGCTATTCCGCGCGCATTGATCCCAACATGGGGGAGTATACGTTTGAGGAGATCGTCCGGCAGGTTTCCCTTTACCTGCGCTATGTCAACAACCCGAAAGAGCTTAACGCCATGATGTCGAGCAATCTCAAGCTCGAGTCGAATCCGTTTATGCGCTTTCTGCCGCTCCCTATTAAAGATTTTTTTATTGGCTTATCGTTTTTGATCACAGGCGAGAAGGCGACAAGCGTGCTGATCTCCAACCTCGGCATCGTCCGGGTGCCAAAGGAGATGGAGCCTTATATTGACCGCTTTGTGCTCATGACCGGGCCCGGCAGGCGCAGCGGTTCACGCTGCGCGGCGGTCAGCTTCCAAAATACGTTTGCGCTGACCTTTGCCAATATCTATCAGGAAAGTGATATGGAGCGGGAGTTTTTCACCCGGCTTGTGAAAATGGGCGTTCATGTGAAAATCGAAAGCAACCGGGAGCAGATGGAGTAAATTTTATTTTGGGCCGTTGTGTGGCGGCGTTTGGAGGTGCTTGTAACTTGTCCTATTGTGTGAACTGCGGCGTGGAGCTCGACGGCAGCGCGAAAAAATGCGCGCTGTGCGGCGCGCCGGTGCTCAACCCCTATCTCGACGAGCCGGAAGAGGCGCTTCCTCCGCCCTATCCGGACCGGCTGGCACTTCCGGAAGGGGCGAACCGGCGGTATATCGCCTTCCTTATCTCCATGGTGCTGCTCATCCCGAACCTGATCTGCGGCGTGGCAAACCTGCTGATTCTTGACAGCGGCATCTGGTCGGTCTATATCGTTTCCTCCAGCCTTTTATTTTGGGTGTTTTTCATTGTGCCCTTTTTGATGGAAAAGCCGCACCCGCATCTGCTATGGCTGCTGGATACGCTTGCGGGCGCGCTGTATACTTGGCTTTATTACGTGGTCGGCTGGGGGCCGCGGGGCTGGTTTTTGCACTTGGGGCTTCCGCTGATTCTGGGGCTTTCCGTCATCTCACTCTTTATGATTTCGTGGCTCGGGCGCAAGCAGCGCGACTGGCCGCATGTTTCCATTGCCGTGCTGGCGGAGATTACGCTGTACGCCGTGTATGCCGATGTGCTGTTCAGCCTGTTCCACCATACGGGCAGGCCGCTGCAATATTCTCTGGTGATTGCAGCGTGCTGCCTTGCACTGATGGCGTTTTTCATTGCTGTAGCGCGCAATAAGCGCCTTCGCGCCTGGCTTTCCCGAAAGTTTTTTTATTGATTGATCGAATGAAAAGAAAGGATGGTTTTGCAAATGAAAGCAAAAACAATCGCGGCCCTTGCGGCTTTGACGGCGGGTGCCGGCGCAGCTGCCGGAGGTGCATATCTGAAAAAAAAGAATATCTGCCCGCTGTGCGTGGCGAAAAAGCTCATTGCGCAAACGCAGCTGCATGTGACCGCGACGAAGCATTACGACAACGGCGTGGCGCTGACCCCGCCCATGGGCTGGTCCAGCTGGAACACCTTCCGGCAGAAGATCGACGAGCAGATTATCCGGGAAACAGCCGCCGCCATGAAGGCCTCTGGCCTGGTGGATGTGGGGTATCAGTATCTCAACCTGGATGACTGCTGGCAGTCCTCCATCCGGGATGAAGAGGGTCGGCTTCAGGGCGATCTCACAAATTTTCCGAGCGGAATCAAAAAGCTTGTGGAGGATGTAAACGCCCAGGGTATGAAGCTCGGCCTCTACACCTCCAACGGCACGCTCACCTGCGAGGATCTGCCCGCTTCGCTCGGCCATGAGGAGACGGATGCGCGCACACTTGCGGAGTGGGGCGTGGAATACTTCAAATATGATTTCTGCCACAATGTGCAGATCCCGACGAAAGCGCCCTGCATTGATCAGATTTTCATCGGCAAGGCGGGCGAGCGGGATGCGCTTACGCTTCAGGCGGAGGACGCGCTGCTGGAGGGCCAAGCCTGCGTTGTGGAGGATAAAGCGCTCGACAGCGGCAAATACGTTACCGGCCTGGATGCCAACCAGGGCTCGATCACCTTCCAAAACGTCACGGTGGAGGAAGCGGGCGAATATGTGCTGACCATTGGCCTGCGCAAAAGGGATAATACCGAAAAGTTCTGCATGGTCACGGTCAACGGGGCGGAGAAATACCATGTGGATGTGCCCCCCACGAAATCCTGGAGTGCCACTGGGCGCATCCAGGTGCGCGTGCAGCTTCAGGCGGGCGGGAATAGCATCAAGATCCATAATCCTGTTGCTTCCCGCTTCGACAGCGCCGCTTTGCAATATCAGAACATGGGCGTTCAGCTCAAAAAGGCGACCAAAGAATATGCGCAGCGCACCGGCCAGCCGGAAAAGCCGATCGTCTATTCCATTTGTGAATGGGGCTGGAATAAACCCTATCAGTGGGGCCGCGAAGCGGGCAACCTCTGGCGCACTACGCCGGATATTCAGGCGAACTGGGTTTCAATGCTCGGTATCTATGAGCGTAACGTTCGGCTTTATGCGTATGCGGGCCCTGGCGGCTGGAATGACCCTGATATGCTGGAGGTCGGCAACGGGAGCTTGACCTATGAGGAGAATAAAACGCACTTCACACTCTGGTGTATGATGGCCGCACCGCTCATCCTCGGCAATGATATCCGTAAATTCATCAAAGCGGACGGCACGGTGGATGCGGAGAATAAAACGCTCTCCATCCTGAAAAACCGCGAGGTGATCGCCATTGACCAGGATCCGCTGGGCGTGCAGTGCCGCCGTGTGCGCAAGGACGGCCTGGTGGATATTCTCGTAAAACCCTTGGAGAACCGTGAGCTGGCGGTTTGCTTCTTTAACAAGGGCCCATCGGAAAAGCAGGTGGAGGTGAGCCTGCGCGCGCTCGCAAACGAGGGCTTCGTCGATCTGCCGTATGCGGATAGCTATGAGATTCGGGAGCTCTGGACGGGGCACGAGGCCAAGGTGCAGGATGCACTCTCCGGCTATGTGCCGAAGCACGGGGTGAAGCTGTTCCGCGTGAAGGTGGCAAAGTAAAACTTTCATTTGACAGAAAGGCACAAAAATCGGGCAGGCATCCTAAAATGGATTGACCTGCCCGGCTTTTTTCTCTATAATAAGCATGTGACGTTGTCTGAATAGGCTGGCAGTTAGCGCCCTCATCTTCTTTCATTTATGTTATAGGAAGAAGGGAGGTGTTGCATATGGAGTACATCGTTGTTATTTTAATAATGACCCTGCTGCTCGTTATTGCAATCAAAAAAGACTAGCTGCCCACTCTCCAAAGTAACAGCTAGTCTGTCGCAGCGGGGACGCTGATTGCCGTATCAGGCAGCGCCACGCTTTTTCTATCTTTATTCTATCGTTCTCATTTCCATTTGTCAACAGAAATCCACACAAAAAGGGGAGCCGCGTTTTTGGGCGCGGCTCCCTGCTGCTTTTTACTGGATTTCAATTTTTTTCACTTCGGGCTTTACCTCCGGCGCTTTCGGCAGCTCCAGGGTCAGCACGCCGTTTTCATAGCCGGCCTTGATTGCGTCCACATCGATGCCGGATACGTCAAACCGGCGTTCATACGCGCCGTAGTAACGCTCCTGGCGGACAAAGGCTTTCTTTTCATCCTTCTCCTCTTTTTCCGCCTTGTGCTCGGCGCGGATGGTGAGGTAATTCTCGTCGAGGTCAATATGGATATCTTCCTTGGCAAAGCCCGGCAGCTCGGCTTCCAGAACATAATGATCGCCTTTGTCTTGGATATCGGTGCGGAAGCTCGCAAGTGAGCGGTTCATACCCTTAAAGAACTCTTTTTCGAAATTATCAAAGGAATCCAGTAAACTTCTTTCATAACCAAAAGGCATCAGATCAAACATAAAGCATACCTCCTAAAAGATTTCATTTGATTGTGCGTTTTGCTCGGAAGGGACTTGATTGTTAGAACATGGCGACCGTCTTCCTTCATTGGTTTTGTGTTGTCTCTTGTTCCTCTTGGAACAGTTTTTATTGTACCCCGGGATTGTGAAAAAAGAATACATGAGGTGTGAACGAAGTGTAAATATTAGCACTCTTAATAGGAGAGTGCTAGATGAAAATTTTTATCATACGTCTCATAGACGTAAGGATGGAGAAAAAAGATGATAGGATAGGCCTTGAGGAAAAAAGCGGAAGATCAGCTTTTGGAATCAAATCTCTAGTTTAATCAGGAGGAACGATCATGTTTCAAAATCGTTTTTACGAGCTTCGGGTGGAGCACGGGTTTACCAAGGAGCAGATTGCAGAAATGCTCTGTTGCTCCCCACAAGATTATGATGCTTATGAGAGAGGCATAGAGGAGATTTCGATACCGGAAGCAATCCGTTTATGCGACATTTATCAGGTGAGCCTGGATTATCTATCCGATCTGACCGATGAACGCGAAAGATACCCCGCATGCGAAGACAAATCGTTTGTTTCTCAGGGAATGCTCTCTTCCGGTCGTGGCCCGCGCGGCCTGAGCGTAAATAGCCCATATCCAATTTCTCCCCCCATGGTCAATTGGAACAATAAAATGGTGGAACGTAAAAACTCCTCTTCCCTTGACAGAACCCCAAAATCATCCTACTATTGATAATAAACAGAGAAGATACCCTGCCCATATACCGGCAAAAGGAGGCGGCTTCCATGATTGACTACGCAGATTATTTTCCTTTTTGGAAGGATTTGACCGATCCGCAGCGCGCTGCCCTGCGCAATGCGGTCACGCTGCGCCACGTTCCCAAAGGAACCATCCTGCACAACGGCTCAGAGGACTGCGTAGGCCTCTTTCTGATTTTGGAGGGCCAGCTGCGCGCCTATATCGTATCCGATGAAGGGCGGGAGATCACGCTTTATCGCCTTTTGGAGCGCGATATGTGCCTGTTTTCCGCCGCCTGTATGATGAACAGCATCCAGTTTGACATCACGATCTCCGCTGAGCGGGAGAGCGAGGTGCTGCACATTCCCACCAAGGCGTATCAGGAGCTGATGCTCCAATCCGCTCCGGTGGCGAATTATACCAACGAATTGATGGCCTCGCGGTTTTCCGATGTGATGTGGCTGCTCGACCAGATTCTCTATAAGCGGCTGGATGCGCGATTAGCCGCCTTCCTGCTGGAGGAGAGCGGGCTGGACGATACGAAGGAGCTTCGGCTCACGCATGAGGTGATCGCGCGTCACCTCGGCAGCGCGCGGGAGGTGGTTACACGCATGCTCAAATATTTTCAGGCGGAGGGCGTGGTTACGCTCTCGCGCGGAGGCGTGGCCATCACGGATGAAGAGAAGCTTGCCCGGCTGGCGGAGGGGAGCCTGCGCTGACCAATTTGATCCATATCAAAGAATTGTGATATCGTCACGGAAACCACAGGCATTTTGGCATATCCTATGAGTGTAGACGGGCAAAGCAACATAGCCCGAAGCGAAAGGAGTTTTTTAAATGTCTGTTTTTACTGTTACACAGGATAATTTTGAGCGCGAGGTTCTGGCTGCTGAGAAGCCCGTGCTGCTCGATTTCTGGGCGCCCTGGTGCGGCCCGTGCCGCATGCTCTCCCCGGTGGTGGATGAGCTGGCGGAGGAGCACAGCGGCGAGGTGTATGTGGGCAAGATCAATATCGATGAGGAGCCGGAGCTGGCGGCCCGTTTCGGCGTGATGAGCATCCCTACGCTGATGCTCTTTCGAGGCGGCGAGCCGGTTTCTACCTCCGTGGGCGTGAAGCCGAAGCACGCGCTGGAGGCCATGCTCAAATAAAAGGAAAATGGGGGCTGCTATGGCAGCCCCTTCTTGTTATCCCATTGGATTTTGAATTGTGAAAGAAGGTATTGTGATGAAGGTAGTCATCATCGGCGGCGTTGCGGGCGGTGCCACGGCGGCGGCAAGGTTGCGCCGCCTCAATGAGCAGGCGGAGATTGTGATTTTGGAGCGCAGCGGCTATATCTCCTATGCCAACTGCGGCCTGCCCTACTACATCGGCGGGGAGATCACGGATCGGGACGCGCTCACCCTGCAAACGCCGGAGAGCTTCTGGCGGCGATTTCGCATCGAGGCGCGGGTGCGCAACGAGGTTACGCAGATCCATCCGGAAAAGAAGACCGTGACTGTGCGCCGCCTGGACGATCATTCTATCTATGAAGAACCCTATGACAAGCTGATCCTTTCGCCGGGGGCAAAGCCGATGCGTCCGCCGCTGCCCGGCATGGATGACAGCCGGATTTTTACGCTGCGCAATGTAGAGGATACCTTCGCCATTCATGCCTTTATCGAGCGGAATGCGCCGCGCCGCGCGGTTGTGGTGGGCGGCGGCTTTATCGGCCTTGAGATGGCGGAGAACTTGGCCAGGCAGGGGATTGAAACGGCTATCATTGAGCGCATGGAGCAGGTGATGGCACCGCTCGATTATGATATGGCGTGCAGCGTACATGCCTATCTGCGTGAGCAGGGCGTCGGCCTCGTGCTGGGGGAGAGCGTGGCTGGCTTTACGCCGGATGAATCGGGGCTGCGCGTCGGGCTGGAGAGCGGCGGATCGCTCCCGGCCGATCTCGTCATCCTTGCGATCGGCGTGCAGCCGGATACCGCTTTGGCAAAGGATGCCGGGCTCAAACTCGGCCTCAAGGGCTCCATTGCTGTCAACGACCGGATGCAGACCTCAGACCCGGATATTTACGCGGTGGGGGATGCGGTGGAAAGCACGCATTTCGTCTCCGGAGAGAAAACACTCGCCGCCCTCGCCGGGCCTGCCAATAAGCAGGGCCGCATTGCGGCGGATCATATCTGCGGACGGGAGAGCCGCTACAGCGGTGTGCAGGGCTCCGCGGTTTTGAAGCTCTTCGGCATGACAGTGGCGGCAACCGGGCTCAATGAGGCGGCAGCGCGCGCAGCGGGGATCGCGTTTGATAAAACGGTTACCTTTTCCGCCTCGCACGCAACGTATTACCCCGGCGCCTCCAATATGACGGTGAAAACGCTCTTTTCGCCGGAAACGGGCAGGCTGCTCGGCGCGCAGATCGTGGGCTTCAGCGGGGTGGATAAGCGCATCGATGTGCTGGCAGCCGCCGTGCGGATGGGGATGACCGGCGAGGCGCTCACGGAGCTGGAGCTTTCCTACGCGCCGCCCTATTCTTCCGCGAAGGACCCGGTGAATATGGCGGGCTATGTGATCGAAAATATCCGCTCCGGCCTCGTGCGGCAATACCATTGGCACGATGTTGCAGATTTACCGCGCGACGGCAGCGTAATTTTGCTGGATACGCGCACGCCGGCAGAGTATCAAAACGGGCATATCGAGGGCGCGATCAATCTCCCGCTGGATGAGCTGCGGGAGCGGCTGCACGAGCTGGAGCGTGGCAAGCCTGTCTATGTGAATTGCCACAGCGGGCTGCGCAGCTATATCGCCTGCCGGATTCTCATGCAAAATGGATTTGAGTGCTATAATCTCTCCGGCGGCTACCGGTTCTATGCCATTGTGATGCAGGAGAGGCTGGATCACCGCCCGGCCTATCCCTGTGGGCTCCCTATTCAATAATAGGAATTATTACTGTTTTTGTGACTTCATCACGGAACTTCTTCCCAGGATGGTGTATCCTTTCAACACAGTCAGAAAGCCAAAATAAAAGGAGGATATTATCATGGAAGAAATGAACGTCAACCGCATGCCGCTCATCGGCGATTCCGCACCCGCATTTGAGGCCGTCACCACACAGGGGACGATCCGTTTCCCGGAGGATTACAAGGGCAAATGGGTGATCCTTTTCTCCCATCCGGCGGATTTCACACCGGTCTGCACCACGGAGTTCATGACTTTTGGCTCAATGCTCGAAGAGTTCAAGGCATTGAATGTGGAACTCATTGGCCTTTCCGTAGATTCCCTCTATGCGCACATCGCCTGGCTGCGGAAAATCCAGGAGCTGGAGTGGAATGGGAAGAAGCATATCAACGTGACCTTCCCGCTCATTGAGGATATCCGCATGGAGGTTGCCCGCAAATACGGTATGATCCAGCCGAACGCCTCCAACACGCAGGCAGTGCGCGCGGTATTCGTGATTGATCCGGAGGGCAAGATTCGTACAATCCTCTATTATCCGCTCTCCACAGGCCGCAATTTTGATGAGATCAAGCGCATCATCCTCGCCCTCCAGAAGGCGGATGCGGATGCCTGCGCCACGCCTGCGGACTGGCGCCCTGGCGACGATGTGATCGTGCCGACGGCCGGTTCCTGCGGCACGGCAAGGGATCGCATGGAGAATCAGACGGACGATCAGTATTGTCTGGATTGGTTCATGTGCTTCCGGAAAGAGAAGCATGTATAAAAAATAGCTTGGAACGGGCCGCCATCCGGCGGCCCGTTTTTGGATTGCTTTCGAAAACGTTTACGCTTTTTCTTGACACGGCTTCTCTGTGCTTTTATACTGGAAGTATCTCATCGAAACGGGAGGCATCCATATGGCTGAACAACAGGCGCCGCTGACCCTGGCGGTTGTTTCCGATATTCATTATTATTCCAAAAAAACAGGCGTTTCCGGCAAGGCTTATGAAACCGCCAATGCCAAAAGCCAGAAGCTGCTGGCGGATTGCCCAGAGGTGCTGGAGGCCGCCTTTCACCAGATCGCAAAGGATGACAGGAGCGATATTGTGCTCGTCTCCGGCGATACGACGAACAACGGCGAGGTGGAGAGCCACCGGGAATGCATCGCCCTGCTCAACCGGCTGAAGGCGGCTGGCAAGCGCGTCTATGTCATCACCGCGACGCACGATTATCAGGATTCCGGCGAAACAGATGGCTATCAAGGCGATCAGAAGGTCAAAGTGCCCGCCCTGCGCCGCGAGGAGCTTTGGGAGTTATACCGCTCCTTTGGGCCGGATGAGGCGATTGCCGTGCACCGGGAGAGCATGAGCTACATCGTTCAGCTTGCGGACGGATACCGGCTTTTCGCATTGAACGACGATTCCAACGGCATGGGCAAAAGCGGCTTTTCGGAAGAATGCTTCGCATGGATCGCCGGGCAGGCGCGCAAAGCAAGGGAGGAAGGGCAGTTCATCATCGCAATGACGCACCACCCCATGCTGTCGCCTTCGCCGTTTTATTCCATCATCGGGGCAGGGGATATGATGGGCGACCATGAGAAGCGCGTGCAGCAGTGTGCGGATCTGGGCATCCAATTTATGTTGACCGGGCATTCGCATATTCAGGATGTCTCCTATGCCTTCAGCGAAGCCGGAAATATTTTTTATGATCTGAGCAGCCCGGCGCTCTGCGGGTATCCGGGCACGATTCGGATGCTCACGCTCGACCCGGCGGCAGGGGAGGTGCGGCTTTCCACAGAGCAGATCACCGAGAAGGTTTCGCTCGATTTGGGCGGCAAAACCTTACAGGAGCATTTTAAGGAACAATTTATTGGCATGATCCGCGAGGTGATTTTGGCGGCGGGGACGGATATCGACCGCTTTGCCGATATGGCTACAGCCTTCAGCGTCAAGAAAAAGCTGAGCTACCGCATCGGCTGGCTCATCAAGGGGCCTGCCAAATTCCTTGCCCGCCTGAAAATCGGCACGGTGGGCAACTGGACGCGGGCGGAAACCGGCCTTTCCGAAGCGGACTATGCGCCGATCAAAGAGGAAAAGGTGCTCGATTTTATCATTTCGCTCGTGCTGAGCCTCTATGGCGGCGACGCGCCCTACACGCCCGATACGCCGTATTACAAAATCACCTGCGGGATGCTGAATATCATCGATTCCGTCCTCCAGGCATTACATATCAACCTTGGTAAGCTCATTAAGGGCGCGGGCAGCGTGCGTTCGCTGGTGGAGCCGCTGCTCTATAACGCCGGCATCTGCGATGAAGAGGCGGTGCTGCCCATCTATCCGGTTGCACAGGCTGGCGATGCGCCAGAATGCGCTCAGCGGGATGCGGCCAGAAAAGCGCGGCCGCTGCCCGTGCCCGGGCAACAGCCGGATGCTGTGCGGCCGAGCCGCAAGGGGGCGCCGGTGGTGATTCTCGCCGTGCTGTGCCTTGTGATTTTGCTGCCGTTTTTGCTCATTTTGCTGCCGGCTGGCATTTTAATCAATCAGCTTCGCTTTGCAAAGAAAATGAAAGAATAGCCGCTTTACCGATCAAAAAAAGAGGCAGCAGCATGGGCGCTATGGGTGCGTATGAATCCAAGCGTTTGCTTATAAAGGATAGATACGGAGTTTAGAAGAACTGTTATAAAATGCTTTGCATTTTATAACAGTTCTTTTTGAAATTATTTAATGTAACAAATCATCACATAATTTGTTTGCTGTATAGAAAAAAGGCGCAAAATGAAACATCATTTCTGTAATGATTGACAAAAAACATCGTAATCATATAAAGTATAAGAGGCGATTTGAACAATTTGTGAGGGGGAATCATGAAGTGAAGATCAAAGACACAGCGGTCGGCGCTGTGAAGGAGGTCACATCCCATTGGAGCAAGCCAGGCAAAGGGAACTTCGTATCCTATAAGGAAGTTCTGAATCTTGGCCTCGGTGGGATGGGCCAGCAGTTCGTTATGATTATGACCGGGTATCTGGGTCTGTCCGCAGGCAATACGCTGCTCGGCTCCACGCTTGGCCTGCGCCCGATGCACCTGCAATATATGGCGATGGTGCAAACGGTGCTGGGCATTTTTTTCTGTATTCTGCGCGGCAAAATTGTGGATAACACCCGCACCCGCTACGGGCGCTTCCGCCCGTATATCGCCCTGATGGGCTTCCCGATCGTGTTGCTTACGGCAATTTTCATCTTTTTGCCGTTTGAAACGATGGGATATACTAGCAGGCTGATTGCGTCCTTTGCCTTTGCAATCACGGTCAGCATGGTCTTGCCTATGTTTACGGATACCTACAATGAGCTGCAAACCGTAATCACGCCGAATTCAGAAGAGCGCACAAAGGTGCTGGCGATCAACTCCCTGATCTATTCCTTTGCGCCTACGGTAGCATATTTTATCATCCCTCTGCTTTCCCAACTGACGGGTGGATATACGGATATCCGAACATACCGCTACATCATCGTCCCCATGGCAGTGCTGGGCGTGAGCCTCAACCTCTTTACCGCCTTTGGCTGCAAGGAGCGTGTTGTCACCTCGCAGAGCTATGTGCAGAAGGTCGGTGTACTCGAAGGCGTAAAGGAGATCTACCGGAATAAACACTGGTGGCTGCGCACAATCGCCGGATGGGTTGGCTTTCTGGAGGGCGCCTGCGGCGTGATCTTCGGCTGGGTTTATATCTATGGTACACAAGATATGACGACTTACGCACTTTTGACCACTGTGCTTGGCAGTGCTTCCGGCATTGCCATGGTCATCACGCCATTCCTGATGAAAAGGCTTGGCAACCGGACGCTTCTTCTGGTACATAACGGCTTGAATGTTTTATTTGTTACCATGATGACTTTCACCTTCCGGATCCCATTGCTCTTTTTCATCTTTCTGTATTTAAATTCGCTTATCAATGCCCTTTCCATCGTATACAATCAGGCAATGCACTCTGAGGTGAAGGATTACCAGCAGTATATCAGCGGCAAGCGTATGGATTTTATGTTTGGCGTCGCAGGCCTGATCGGTACGCCGATCGGCCTTGTCACGGGCCTTGTCATCCCCTATGTCTATGAATGCATGGGGCTGACGACGAATTACGATATCCTTTATGATCCGAATGTGCGCAATACGATGTTTTACATCCTCTGCCTGCTCTCCATCGTTGGCGCGATCATGAATTTGATCCCCTTCTCGTTTTATAGCTTGTCGCGTGAGAAACACCGCAATATCATCAAGGTGCTGCGCTACCGCGCCCTGTTTGATGATTATGAAAACGATTGCCTGAACGCGGAGGAGATTGTGATTGCGATCGACGGCATTCGAGAGGGCTATGAGATTCTCAATGCGCCGGCGCCTGATTTGAAAGCGCTGAAGGCGAAGGTCAAAGAAGCCAAAGCACTGCCTGTGGAAAAGCTGGAGGCAACGGCGCAGCACAAGGAGGCCGTCCGGGCGGCGCGCGCAGGCGTGCGGGCGGGGAAAAAGCTGCTGGAGCAGAAGGACGCTGTGCCGATTTTGATCGATGAGCTGACAAAGTTCCAAAAGCCGGAAAATATCCGTCAGGTACAGCGTGCGAAGGATCTGATTGCAATCGGCCTGACACAGTTGAGCGGAATCAATGCCTCCATCTTGGAGGATGCAAAAACGTTGCCCTCTGCCACCAAGGAGGAAAAAGCAGTGCGTGCCTTTGAAATCAAGCGCGCGAAGGCCATGTTGAAGATGGCAAAAAAAATCCGCAAAAATTATCCCAACGGCATCTGCGAGCCTGATCCGGCAACGCTGAATGATGCGCTCAATATGCCCTATGCAACGAAGGAAGAGAGCCGCGCCCGCGCAAAGGCCGTGAAGGCGGCGGAGAAGGAAATTCAGCTCTTCCACGCAACGGTGAAGCCCTATCAGGATGCGCAGAAGCTTGTGCGCGACGAGCGGGTGAGCCGCACGATCTACCCGGAGATCGAAAAGATGTACGACGGCGCGCGCGCCGAACTGGAGCGGATGGAACAGCAAGCGCAAAAAGAAACGGCGGCAGCCGGGGAGGGGAAATAATCATGAAGAAAACAGCAATCAGGGCTCTTTCGCTGCTATTTGCCGCCTCGCTGCTGACCGTGGGATTGACGGGCTGCACGCAGGAGCTGGAGGGGGCGGAACTCACCAAGGCTTATGAAACGGCGGTGCAAAACGCTCTGGCGGCCGACGTTTATTATTGGAAGGAAACAAAGCTGGAAGGCAAAAACACGGAGACCTGCCAGGTCAATGTGTTTGCCGGGCAGGGGAGCAATTATGAGCCCCTGCGGGATGAAAACGGCGCCTATTCGGAATATAAAATCAGCTTGCGCCAAGCCAGCAGCCAGCCAAAAAAGGCGGTTCAAATTTACTGCGGCCTCTCCCAGGGCAAGGAGAAGGGGAACGAGGCGAAAAACTATCTCTTCACCCAAACCTCAGAAGAGGATAAGATCGTCAGTTGCGTCAAGCAGCCGATAACAGCGCAGGAATATTACAAAAGTGAAGCGTTTGCACCGTATCTCCTCTCTTCCCGCATCGCGGAGCTGAAGGAACTGACGGTAGCGGATATGGACTTCAGCATCAAAGATGGGCAGGCGGAGCAGAAGGTGAATGTGACGAACCTGGTCTTCAAGCCGACGGACGCATACCTCGCCCGTTATGAGCAGAAATACGGCAAAAAGTCGCTGTTCGAGGGCGCTAAAAAGGTATCCATCGAGATTGCCTATGACCGGATTGCACACATCATCGTCTATACGGATGAGAAGCTGGACAGCAATCTTTCCGTAGAGATCGAACAGTATAAGTTTGAAGTGGTTTATCTCGGACCGAAATTCGATGTTCCGGTTTACAACAAAAAGGTAAAAGACGATAACGCGAAAAAGGAATTCGACTGGGTGGACGCTGTGTAAGCGGGCAATCCCTGCCCACATATGTTGTTCTTAAAAATCCAGATCGGGGCGCTCTGCTTGACTGCGGAGCGCCCCGAAAGCGTATAAGAGGAAGCGCGGGGCTGTGCTGTTAAAAACGCCTCCGGCGTGATTGCCGGAGGCGTTGCATATCAATTTTAATTTTAAAAACAAGATGCTCAAAGCTGCTCAGCTGCCGCTTTTTGCGGTCGTGCCGCCGTCCTTGCCACCGAAGAGGTCGTCGATCAGGCCGTCGATTTGGGTTTCAAGCGTGCCTGCATCCTGCTTCGATTCATTCTCTTTTGCATCAACGAGACCGGAGACGAGCTGGGCGATACTGATCCCCAGCGCATTTGTGTCAATTCCCTGCTCAAGCAGATACTTGTTGATCTCCCCGAGGTTGTCCATCGAGAGGGAGCCCGTGAAGCCGCCCAGGATTTGAGAAATATCCGCGCTGCTGGGCTTTTTGGTGGCGCCAGCGGTTGGGGTGATGGAAGAAGAGCCGCCACCCGCGTTGGGGGAAGCAGCCGTGGGCAGCCGGTTCGCTGCCTGATACCCACCCATATAGGAATTTCCGCCGCCTATGTAACTGCCGCCGGAGGACGATTTGGTGGTGGGTTCCGTAGATCCTCCCGTGGTGGAGGGAGCGGAAATACCGCCGAAGGTATACTGCTCTACACTGGTTTTCGTGCCAACCGTGGGCATATTGTCATCCTTTTCCTTTTTAGAGCAGCCGAAAAAGGAGGCGGCAAGCGCTACGGCGAGGAGCAGGGGGATAACCTTCCATCCGTTCTTTTTCATCAAAATGACCTTCCTTTCTTTTCACACCGCAATATTCGTTTGGGGGGCTCGATGGAGCAGAATGCTGAAAAAAGCCCTATATTCTGTTTACGTCTGCACCCTGATCTTCATATTTTTGAATCATCAATTTTGCCGCTTTATAAATATCCCCGCAGCCAAGCGTGATGACCAGGTCGCCTTTCTGTGCGTGCTCGACCACGTATTGCGCAACCTCGTCGAAGGTGTTAAACCAAACGCTGCCGGGAATTTTTGCCGCCAGCTGGGCGGTATAAACGTTGTAGGTGTTGCGCTCGCGGGAGCCCATAATCTCCGTCATAACAACGTGATCCGCCTTACTGAGGACCTCTGCAAAGTCATCCATCAGCAGATAGGTGCGGGAATAGGTGAAAGGCTGGAACACAGCCCACACCGCATGATACCCCATTTGAAGCGCGGCTTCAAGGGTGACGCGCAGCTCTGCGGGATGATGCGCATAATCATCCACGATGGTAACGCCGTTGCAGATGGCCAGTTTTTCAAACCGACGGCCCGCGCCGTGAAAGCTCCCCAGCCCGGAGATGCACTGTTCGATGCTTGCACCGGCCTGCACAGCGGCGGCAATCGCCGCTAGGGAATTGGGCACATTATGCATGCCCGGCACATCGAGCCGGACATGGCCGGCCATTTTTCCCCGGTAAAGGAGGTCGTATTCCGGGAAAGCACCGCGGTGCATTTGGATGTTGGCCGCGCTGTAATCGTTGCCGCCGCCAAGCCCGAAAGTGACCACCTCTTTTTGAGCCAGCAAATCCGCAACCGCCTGACGGGTATTCTCATCATCCCCGTTGATAATCAGCGTGTGCGCCATGGAGGCAAACTGGTGAAAGGAGCGGATGATATTGCCGAGTGTTTTAAAGTAGTCGAGGTGATCCTCATCGATATTTAAAATAACGGCAACGTCCGGTGAAAGGCTCAGGAATGTATCTGCAAATTCACAGGCTTCGCAAACCAGTGTATCGCTGTGGCCGACGCGGCCGTGGCTGTCGATCAGCGGCAGCCGTCCTCCGATCACGGCTGAAGGGTCAAGCTCCGCCATGATAAGGATTTGCACGAGCATCGAGGTAACGGTGGTTTTGCCATGCGTGCCGCAAACGCCGATGCAGTTGGGATACATGCGCGAGATGGCGCCGAACAGTTTGGCACGCTCAAAGGTTGGCACGCCCATCTCTTTTGCAGCACAGAGCTCCGGGTTATCATCGAGCAGGGCGGCGGTGTATACCACCATTTCGGCATCTCCAATGTTTTCCGCGCGGTGCCCCATGGATACCGGTACGCCCAGCGAGCGGAGTTTCACCAGATTGTCGCTTTCGTTGTTGTCGGACCCAGTGAGGGTATACCCCTCCTTCAGAAGAATTTCTGCGAGCGGGCACATTCCGGCCCCGCCGATGCCGATCATATGGATCTGCTTTACCTGTTTCAATCGCTCGTCAATTTCGTACAATGATGCCACCTCAATCTTCTTTGTTAAAAATCGGCTGCCTTTACACCCGGCTTCGGGAAAAACACCGATGGATGATATTCCCTGGAACGTATTTATTATATTGCATCTTGGCGCGGAAATAAACACTTTTTTTTCAGCAGCATGCTGTGTATTGCGTATTGGAAAAGCTTCCTGATGGAGTCGTTCTAAATTTTTCCGTGCCGCCAGATACGCAGCATAGCCGTCGGCACGCTGTACAGTGTGTTTTCATTATTATACTATAGAATAGAGGCGATTTGGATAGGAAAAATATTGAAATCAAAAAGGTTTGTAAAATACGGTGTTATAGGTTACCTTGCTACCTATGCTTAGCAAGGGCGCGATGCCGTTTGATATACGATATGGCCCGGTGGCTGCTACCGGTGATGCGACGCTAGAAAGAAGTCTGAGGCATGGGAAGCCCCATGCCTCGATTTTCATCCATGGTGTGTTTGGCCATCAGTTTGAAAGCGAGCCTACTGGCCGGGAAGGCTATTTAGCGGCAATGCTTGTCGAAGGAGGGATTGCACGCGTAGAAGTTCTTGGAGTTCATTTTATCGGTGGCAAGCCGCAGGCCTTCACCAAACCGCTGATAATGGACGATCTCACGTTCCCGCAGGAATTTGATTGGGTCGCGGACATCCGGGTCGTCTACCAAGCGCAGGATGTTGTCATAGGTGGTCCGGGCCTTTTGTTCTGCAGCCAGGTTTTCATGAAGATCCGTAATCATGTCGCCTTTGCTCTGCATATAAGCAGCCGTATACGGCACGCCGGCAGCAGAAGCGGGGTAAACACCGGTTGTGTGGTCGACAAAATAGGTGTCGAAGCCGCTTTTCTTAATTTCATCTTCACTTAGATTACGGGTAAGCTGATGCACGATGGCGCCGATCATTTCGAGGTGCGCCAGTTCGTTGGCCCGTGCGTTGTTGGAGATGAAAAAAGAAAAAAACAACGTAGGTACGGGATTTGTTCCACATATCTACGCGTTTTTTTTATTAATTTTATTTACGATTTTAACTGCAAGTGAATTGATTTCCTGTTGTCTATATTCTATATCTGCTTTATCTTTTATTATGAAATCGTCATATACTATAATTTCCGTTTCATCAATTGAAAAGGACTTAACTATCATAATCATACACCTCATTAGAATGTATTCTAATGAGATTGTCCTATATGCTAATTAACTTATTCTTTTTTTCTTAAAACGATGGACTTTTCATCTTCCCCTAATTGACAAATAATTTTGTCTTTTTCTTTCCAATTAAGAAACTCTCGTTGTTTGATAGGAATGATAAGTCGACCTATTTCATCGAGTGTTCTTTGCTGTGAAATAATTTCACTTGCTTCTTGTATAGATAATTCTTCTAGTTTCATTTCTTCCCCCTTTCTTATGCTGTCATTTTGGCAGTTTTTTATTTATCAAATTGTCGAAATTTTTCACTTTTAATTTGCATAATATTTTTTTATCTGAGAATAATATTCTATAAAAGAAATATGCAAATCAAAAATATATAACAAGAAAGTTGCTAAATCGCAAAGTGTTTACTTTGCGGTGAGGTAATACATCTGCTTTCTTGCTATGCAATTATTTTATCTCAATGTTCCTGATTTGTAAATACCTTTTTACAAATAATTACAATTTATTATGGTGGGAAAAAATGCAAATTGAAGCTATGTTTATCAAATATATCACATCTCAGAAAGCGACGGTAAGATTAAAGCAAACAACAATTTCAACTTACTACCGCACTTTTGAAGCTCATATAAAGAACTTCTTTGAAGATGTAAAAACAATTGATGAAAGTGTCATAACTGAATTTACAAAGTATTTACTGTTTCGCGTATCACGCAAAACAGCGAATGACATATTAACTTTGCTTTCATCTATTTTGCGATATAACAAAATTGATATTGAGATATATAAACCACGTTTTACTGTGCCGGACGTAGAGAGTTTGACATATGAAGAGTGGGAACGACTAGAAGATTATTGCCTATCCCATTTAAATTTTCTAACTTACTGTGTTCTGGTGGGTATATATACTGGAGCAAGACCGGGCGAGTTATGTGCGAGCAGAGTAAAAAGCTTAAATTTGATAGAATGTGAATTTGACATAACACACACTTTACAGAGAATTAAAAACTACGAAGCAGGAGCAATGACAAAAACAAAAGTAATCATTGATACACCAAAAAGTCAAAAATCGGTTCGCAGTATTCCCTTAATAAACGACCTTGTCACAATTGGAACGAACTTATATAGTGATGTTTTACCAAATGCTTTCTTGCTCACCGCCAGAACAGATAAATTTATAGAAGTGCGTTTACTGGAAACGAAAGTAAATGAAATTTATACGAAGCTTGGAATTGAAAATAAAAATGTTTACACGCTACGTCATTCATTTGCTACACGCTTTTACAATGCCACAAATGATATAAAAACCTTGTCAGAATTACTAGGACATGCAGATATCAAAACGACTTACAGATATATTTATACGTCCGATGAACGAAAGCGTCAGGGTGTTAATTCACTTGTTTTCAACCGTATGTAAAAATCGCAAAGTAAACACTTTGCGATTTTTTAGTTGGAACATCTGCTTTTCTAGTATGAGAACGGAAGGCGGAAATATACATGGCACTCTATACAAAGGCAGACCGGGAAGTGATTAGAAAAAAACTAATCCGTTGGAGAAAACTAACAGAGCTAAGCGAGCAGCAGGCCGCTGTTATTTGTAACGTGACATTGGAAGAATACCAAAAGCTAGAAACAGGAGAAATACAAATAGATGGTTCTGTTTTAGATAAAGCTGCCTTGTTTAGTGAAATGAATTCAGTTTATTTTTATCGTGAGAAAAGTTATGAAGATTTTGAGAGTACCCTGATAAAAAAACTGGAAAAGAGAAAAAAAGACTTTTGGTCAGAGTATAAAACAAGCCCTAGGATATTAGCAGAGAAACTAATTGCTATCCGGAAAGCCCATCATCTAACCCAAGAACAAATGGCAAAAATTGCCCATATCAAGCGTGAGAGCTATATGGGCGTAGAAAAAGGAAAAGGTCTTTTAAATAAAGTGTCCATTACCAGTATCGCAGACTTTTTCCATATACCTATTGTTGACTTATTAAATAATGAATTGAACCCGTTTATTTTTAGTGCCGGGTATCAAGGTAAGTTAGAATACCCCCAAAGGGAAAGAAGAAAAAAAGAGAATTAACATAGAAAACCGTTACAGAAAGAACCTTGTCCGCACCAGTCGGACAAGGTTCTTTCGCTTGTATTGGCACTCTGAAATAAATAAAAATATTTTACATATAGAAATATAATTTATAAAATGATATGGGTGGACTTTAGCAGTATTTAATTTAAAATGTTGTCCCCGCAATAATAGAGAAGTCTCCGTTGCGGGGGCCTATGATAATTAATCAAGAGCAACAAATTTTCTATTATACTTTTCTGCATATGCGTGTGTAGTGGAATTTAAGTAACCATAGATTGTTGCAGTTTCACTTATAGTGTTAGTCCTATCATAAATAGAACATTTCCTATTCTTTATAGTTATACTTGACAGAGAACTACAGCTTGAAAATGCTAATTCACCAATTACAGTTACGCTATCAGGTATAGTTACATATGTAAGCAAACTGCTTTTTGAAAATGCACCATATCCGATTGATGTTACGGTATCAGGTATTTTTACATTTGCTAATGATGTGCAATTACTTAGTGCATAAATACCAATTGACATTACACCGTTTGGTATAATATAAGATGTTTCTTTTTTTCCACTAGGATATGAAATTAATTCTGTTTTGTCCTTATTAAAAAGTACACCGTCTGGAGAAGAATAATAATTTTTGTTGTTTTTATCAACTGTCACATTTATAAGTGATGTACATTCATTAAATGGACGAATAATTGATGTTACTCCGTTTCCTATATTTATGCTTGTAAGTGATGTGAATCCTATAAATGCACCATATCCGATTGATGTAACTTCATCTTCTATTGTAATAGTTTTTACTTTTTTGCGATAATTATACCACGAGTAGTTGTCCGGATATGCATTATTGAACATTTCACCCTTGCCACTGATAACAAGCTCTCCGTCGTCATAAAGTATCCATTTAAGATTATCTCCGTTATTAGCTCCGCAATTTCCCAAAGCAGTAACTGTTTTAGGCGTTTGGGGAATAAATTCGTCCCATTCACATATAAAACCAAATATCTCCTTTCTAAAATAAGAGGTTCCCTGGCATGTACCATTTTCTTTTAAATCATTCCAAAATCCAAAGGTATTGCCGGTATGTGAGGGGTGAGGGTCTTTATATATCATCAAATAGTCTTCATCTTGCCAATTATCAGGCATATCAGCCCCCCATTTTGTATAGCTAAACTCTTCACCTGTAACCCAATTCCATTTGCCTTCAACAGCGCTATCCGTTCCGCCTAACCAATAGCAACTTTTTTGTCCATTTACGAGCTGACTTTCTATAAACTGCTGTTCTTCCTGTGATGTAATTGTCGCGAGATGCCCACCTAAACTTTCGCAATATTTTTTTGCTTCTGTCCAAGTCATGCTCTCATCATAAACTTGATAATAATGACCATTAAATTCAACAGCAGTAGAAGGAATATTCGTATTTTTATTCATTAACAAAATTGGTTCTGATAAAGTCACATCACTGCCATTAACAATAACATGATAACCGTAATCCTCATAATTATCATGAGTAAATATCAAAGCATAAGTACCGTTAGGTAAGTGCAAGGTAAAATTACCGCTCTCATCTGTGGTTGTTGTCGCAACAGGCGTGGTGCTTCCACTGCCAGGAATAATTGCACTTACATTAACATTTGATATAGGACTTGTGGTTTTATTACCTTGTACCATACCGCTTAATTTGTATGTTTTATAATTCCATTTCTTATCTAAATATCCCGAATAAATCGGTGTTCCCTTTAAACTATTACTTTCCCTATATTCAACTTCTTCTTTCAGTGTCATATTATTATAATTTGGAGATGGAGTATTACCCATTTCTTCATCTGTTTGACCTTTTCTTATCCATTCAATATCATTATATCCAAATTTTTTTAAGTCTTCATTCATACACTCTTCAATACTTTTTCCATCTAATAATCCAATACCTAAAGAACACATTAAAGAAGAAGAATAGCCTATAAATACACTATTATGGAAACCAATAACAGTGTCAACTCCGCAATATTCAGAAAAGGCAAATGAAAAATTGTAATCTACAACTTGTCCTTCGCCAAAGCCCATGCAATTACACATAAAAACAATTGAACCATTTAATTTACCTGAATAATAATGAGTAAAAAATTCAGGTGCAATATAATATGTATTATTTCTTTTATATATTCTTCCTTTTTTTAAATCACCAGAATATAACTTATCTGTTTCTCTTGTAGGATTTTCACGGATACAAATAGTATATATTTTTTCTGTTGAGAGCCCCAAAAACTCATTTTTCCAGCCTAGCATATCAAAAATAGTTATAGATTCTCCATGTTCTGCAATACCAATTAAATCATTATTTAAAAAAGCTGTTTTATATTTTTCAACAGATGTATCAACAGATATATCTGTTGATAATCCTTTTTTGTACCAATTTTCATTAAATGTTTTCCTAAAATCATTATAAATAGACTTATCACTTTTATAGTCATCAAACCCAAAAGAGATAAATGCTTTTTTTAAACTATTTGATTTTGTGATTTTATAATTTCTACTTGTTGAAATCTCATTGTTTACATTCCGATTAAAATCCACTTTACTAAATGTAGGGTCAAAATATTGAGGATTTATATCTATGCCTCCGGATATCCAACAAGAATATACAAAAATAAATGATTTATCCTCTGAATTATAACGAATACTTCCTTTTATAATTAAACCTTCAGTTTCTAATTCTTGAAGTTTATTTTTTATTTGTGATATCTTTTCATTTTCATCTGAATTTTTATATCTATCTGATGACTTAATCTCTTCTATGGCACTATCTACAATTTCCATATCATCAAGTTCTTTATCTGTAAATGGAGCTATAACATCAACATTAACTGTGTTTGTTATAAGACTATCATTAGTAGCATAAAAGTGATATGTTGTTTCACTTGTACATTCGATTTCTACCTTACCCGTATAAATACCATCTCCAGCTTCCATATCACCTGTTTCTTCCCTATTTCCATTATCTAACAGATTTATAGACCAATTTGGATTTTCTATACACTTTAAAAGAAGAATATCTGACAGTAATTCATTTGGTTGAGCATAGAAATAAACAATTGATATATTTTCTGATGTACTCAATTCTTTTTCGCTTGAGGTTAAAGCATCAACACTTTTCTTAGTATCGCCATACCAAACCTTCACAATATTATCAGCTGAAAGCTTTCCAAAATTTATAGTATCTTTTTTTTCAACATGTTCTCTTCCATCATCAAATCCGTTATCGCTCGCAGTAAATCCGCCATTAAACAGCCTTACAAGCCAAAGAAAGACTTTTTCAAAAAAGTTCAGTTTATATTCCTCTTTGTTAATTGTCGACTTGTAGGAGAAGGAGATACTTTCCCCAGCCTTTAATGTATCAACTTCTTTTTTAGTTTCACTTTTCCTACCAGCAGGAGCCAGTTGTTTAAATACCGCCTCTGCACTTACATTCTGAATTTCTTCGGAACTGGTATTTGTTATCGTGACATCGATTTTTGCAACGCCTAAAGTTGAATATTCTGATTTATTCGTACTGACCTCAATTGTAAATGGGTTCCCATCATCTTTTGCACTATTGCCATTCTCTTGTGTTTCAAGTGCAAATGCAGGCACATTGATTGATAAAATCATAAGAACCGCCAGCACAAAACACATCAATCTTTTACATTTCTTCATTTCATTTTTTCCTCCTTTATTTTTCATATATTTCTCCAATAAGAAATAAAATTGTATAAGCCCATGCCCATTCAAACCAGCAAGTATTTTGATGGTTTGAATGGGCGATTAATAGATAGTAATATTCGAAATGCTTGAATTTAATCAATAAACATCAGTTGCCGTATCAACCCCCCCACAGTGCGGACAAATTTTTTCTCTACTGCTTTTATCAGACCTTATAATTGCAATGATAATCAAATAGATTAGCCCAAAACCTAAGAATAAAGTGCCAATACCAATGACCCAATCTTTTGTGCGGAACATTTTTTCAGTTTTGAATTCCCCTATGTAACCGCATTTTCTGCATTTAGGCAATTCATGATGAGCATAGTCACCACCAGCACCTTGCGCTGGGCGATTATCTGTTGCAACTCCACAATGAATGCAAACAGCCGCATTGTTGTCAATTTCTTTTCCACAGTTTTTGCAATACATTATTTATCTCCTTTTTAATGAACTTATTTCAAAATTTGGGTTCAAACATTCCCTTCTTCCTTTTCCCTCCTCAATTTAAAATTTTTCTATTAAACTGCTTTTTCTATTTATCATACCCCCCTAAATAAAAGTTGTACTTCAAGGTGTAATATACCCGTCCGCACACATAAAAACTTTTATAAAAAGTTTTATGCTGGTTTGAATAATCTCCTGATAGACTGTCCATACTAATAGGAGATGACAACAACGTTTCGCAAAGTTTATAACTTTGCGAAAAAATTGAGCGGAAGCTATGATTTGATTGGCTTCCGCTCTTTCTATATTCAATTTTGACCCCTTATTTGACCCCTAATAGCAAACGTTCAGCTTTTCCATGTTCTGTTTTTTAAAGCTGAAAGAAAGGTGTACATATCTGTCTAAAGTAAAGTTGACTGTTGCATGTCCCAGTATCTCACTCAATACTTTTACGTCTATATTTTGTTCGATTGCTCTTGTCGCAAAGGTATGCCTTAAAGCATGGAAGTTGATATCTCGTATTTCCGCTTTTTCAAGATACTTTTTAAATTTGTACTGGTAAGCTCTCGGCTCGATATATTTATCCTCTCTCGCTGTCAGAACGTAAGAAGCGGGGGAGCATTTGGTTGAAAGTCTTTTCAGTTCTTCACGGAGAAAGTTGGGTATTGGTATCTTTCTAATCGAATTCTGACTTTTGGGACTGTCTGTAATTACAACGGTTTTTCCGTGCTGACATTCTGTTTTTCTCTGTATTCTCTGCATGGTTTTGGTCACTGAAATTGTTCCGCTGTCTACATCAATGTCCTGCCATTGAAGTGCACATATTTCACCTAATCGAAGTCCCGCATAAAGGGATAAAAGTATGCCGATGTTTTCACATGTAACGTGCCTTTTTATTGAGTTTACAAGCTTTTCCTGCTCCTCCTTCGTCAATACTTCAAGTTCTTTTTTGTGGACGGTGGGTCTTGATATGTCGCTGATGAAGTCATTTATTAAGTCTCTTTTTTCTCCGTATTTTATTATCTGCATGAGCACAGTTATAATGTCGTATATCGTTTTTTCCTGTAAACGCTCCTGACTGGTTTTGTAAAGGATAAAAGCATTTACGCTATCCCTTGTGACAGGCGTGTTTTTAAAATATTGAAGCAGGTGCTTTTTTGCTATTTCTCTGTATCTTGCAACTGTGGACTGCTTGTTTTTAATCTGTGTTTCCTCAATCCATTCGTTGCATAACTGTTCAAACGGAATATTGTCAACCTCTTGAAAGACTTGTTTTACAGTGTCCGTTTCCTCCTCTTCCTCATAGGATAATTTCAATTTTTCCTTTAAATCCGCATAGCTTTTAGCATATACCGACCTGTGTTTTCCGTCCGCAGAAAGTATCCTTGCTTCCCAGCGACCGTCTTTTCTTTTGCGTATATTTTCACCTCTTCTCGGCATTAAAAATCAATCCTTTCACATTAAGATTTTGACCCTTTATTTGACCCCTAATAGAATGACATCATCTGAAATTTAACCAATTTGATGTCTTTATGTAATTATATGCTGATATTTTCTTCCGTTTTAGAGAAAAATAATTGACATTTCATACGATTTTATGTATGATAAGAATGTAAATCAGCAGTTTTTGTTTTTCGTAAAGTTATAAACTTTGCGAAAAACATCGGCATATATTTTTCCAATATATGTTATTCTATATGTGTACCTTTTAGAACAGACGAGGTTTTTAAAACTTGTCTGTTTTTATATTTTTCAATACTACAAACCTTGTCCAAACATACCGGACAAGGTTTTTTTATGTCAAAAAAAGTGACACAAAAGTGTACTTTCTAAATACGCCACAGCATATAATTTTAGTAAAGAAAATGAAGTGCTGTAACGCCCGTTGCTGCTGCCTTTCGCGTGTTGATAGACACAGATGAGGGCGTGGGGTCTCGGCA
>OIZU01000634.1_pt1 | contig 25715 bp, 22 predicted proteins | sample 1588661 | NCBI WGS metagenome assembly OIZU01 (sample SAMN03283257) | human gut metagenome | biome: human-associated habitat; material: feces | host: Homo sapiens | place: USA | collected 2013 | reverse complement strand
CCATGATAATTGGTAATGCGATTCCAAAACTCATCGAACCGGTTGCACAAAGAGCCTGCAAAATACCTACCGATGCAGAAGAACTCTGAATAACTGCCGTTAAAACAAGACCTGCTAACATACCAAGAATCGGATTGGTGAAAATCATCAGGATATTTGTAAATTCCGGCACATCTGCAAGAGGTTTTACTGCTTCACTCATAGTTTCCATACCAAACATCAGGACCGCAAATCCAAGCATAATGGATGCAATGTCTTTTTTCTTGCTGTCCTTTGTCAGCATCATCATAAAGATTCCGATTAATGCTAAAATCGGAGCGAATGAGGACGGTTTTAAAAGCTGTATAAAGAAGTTCTCGCTCTCAATTCCCGTCAGACTCAAAATCCAGGAAGTGATTGTTGTACCAACATTGGCACCCATGATAATTCCCACTGCCTGGGATAATTTCATAATCCCGGAGTTAACAAAACCGACAACCATAACTGTCGTTGCCGAGGATGACTGAATGACTGCCGTTACTCCTGCACCAAGTAATACTGCTTTAATTGGTGTAGATGTCAGTTTTTCCAAGATCTGTTCCAGTTTACCACCGGAAGTCTTTGCAAGACCGTCTCCCATAACATCCATTCCGTACAGGAACAGAGCCAGTCCGCCTACCATTGTCAATAAATCAAAAAAATCCATCTCTTCTCCTCTTAAATTTACATACTTTACTATTTTTTTACACTATCAAAGCCATTGTAGGTGGGGTTTGTAAAAAACAAGGGGTATTTATGTAAAATCTATGTAAATTTTCGAGGTTAGAAGTATTTTCCTTTGCTGTTTTCCTAGCCCGGATGGTTTCCTGTAATGGAGAAGATTACCCATTCTGCAATATTTGTTGCATGATCTCCGATTCTCTCAAGATACTTTGATACCATGAGAAGATCTGCCGCCTGTTCTCCGTTGTCCGGATTCTGATGGATCGCATCAATCAGTTCTGCTTTGATCTGATCAAACAGATCATCGATCACATCATCACTTTCGATGACTTTTTCTGCTTTTTCCAGATCTTTTTCTACATAGGCTTCGATGCTCTTTACTAACATGACCATTGCTTCTTTTGCCATGGTCTGCAGGTGTTCAATGTTTCTGATATAAGGAGTTCCTGCCATTAAGATCGTCATTTCCGAAATATCTGCTGCATGATCTCCGATCCTCTCCATATCTGTGATCATTTTTAAGGCTGCGGATATCTGACGCAGATCCCTTGCCACCGGCTGCTGCTGTAAGAGAAGTTTCAGACAAAGACTTTCGATCTCTCTTTCTTTTTCATCGATCTCTTCATCGAAATCTACAATCTCTTTTGCTTTTTTGGCATCCTGTTTCATCAATGCGGTAATTGCCATCTCGATCGCTTCTTCGATCAGGCTTCCCATATTGATCAATTCATTGTTAAGCTGCTCTAACTGTCTGTCGAATCGGTTTCGCATTATCCAAACCTCCCTGTGATGTAATCTTCTGTTCTTTTATCTTTCGGCATGGAGAATAATTCTTCGGTATCTCCATATTCGATCATGTCTCCTAATAAGAAAAATGCTGTCTTATCAGAAACACGGGTTGCCTGCTGCATATTATGCGTTACCATAATAATTGTATACTTATTTTTCAGATCAATTACTAAATCTTCGATCTTTGATGTGGAGATCGGGTCTAATGCAGAAGTCGGTTCATCCATCAGAATGACCTCCGGTTCTACTGCAAGTGCTCTTGCGATACAGAGTCGCTGCTGCTGTCCTCCCGAAAGACCAAGTGCACTCTTTTTCAGACGATCCTTTAATTCATCCCAGATCGCTGCATTTCTTAAAGACCGCTCCACGATCTCATCTAACACTTTTTTATTACGGATCCCGTGTGTCCGCGGTCCGTATGCAATGTTGTCATAGACACTCATTGGAAACGGATTCGGATTCTGGAATACCATACCTACTCTTTTTCTCAATTTATTGACATCCATGTTTCCGTAAATGTCTTCTCCGTCTAAGGTTACGGAACCTGTAATCTTACATCCTTCTACTAAGTCATTCATACGGTTCAGACATTTTAAAAATGTGGATTTTCCACATCCCGAAGGTCCGATAAAAGCTGTGATCTCGTTTTCAGCCAGATTCATGTTGATATTTTTTAACGCGTGGTAATCGCCATAATACAGATTGAGATCTTTGATTTCAAATTTGTTTCCCATCTGCTCCTCCTATTTTTTCGTAAATTTTTTTGCCACAAAATTAGAAAGCATATTGATCAGAACTACAACGATCAGTAATACGACCGCTGTTGCATATGCCTGATCTGTGTAAAGTCCCTCTTTTGAAAGACTGTACATATGGATTGCAAGTGTTCTTCCCGAACTCATAATACTGGAAGGAATCTCTGCTACGGTACCTGCCGTATAGATCAGCGCTGCTGTTTCACCTACCATACGCCCGATCGCAAGGATGACTCCTGCTAAAATTCCCGGTACTGCTGACGGAAGAACGATTTTAAATATGGTACGCAGTTTTCCTGCTCCAAGTCCAAAACTTCCTTCGCGGAATGAATTCGGAACTGCTAACAATGCTTCCTCCGTTGTCCTCATAATGACCGGAAGCACCATAATGGATAAGGTCAGCGCTCCTGCTAGAAGGGAATAACCGCATTTTAAAGTTGTAACAAAGAATAACATTCCGAACAGTCCATAGACAATAGACGGGATTCCTGTCAGTGTTTCCGCCGTAACGCGAACCACTCCCACCAGTTTGTTTCCTTTTTTTGCATACTCTACTAAATATATCGCTGAAAAAATTCCGATCGGTCCTGCTATACATAAGGAAAGTAAGGTAATGATCAGTGTGTTTATAATTGCAGGAAGCATGGACACATTTTCGGTCGTATACTTGAGTGCAAAAAGGTCTGTGCTTAGGTTTGGGATTCCTTTTACTAAAATGTAGATCAGGATAAAGCCCAGTGCTAAAACCGTCAGTAAAATTGCCAGTTTTGTAAGCAGTGCCAGAAGTAAAGAACCCGGATGCTTACTGTAATTTTTTAATTTCTGTTTTCTTGTAACCCTGTTAATCGGTTCTTTTATTTTCATTTCAACATCCATTAATCAGCCCTCCTTCTTTTTAATACGGAAAATAACAGGTTGATCATCAGAATAAATACGAACAGTACCACACCTGTTGCGATCAATGCTTCTCTGTGAAGGTCTGTAGCATATCCCATCTCGATCACGATATTTCCGGTCAGGGTTCTGATCCCTTTAAATATGCCTTTTGGCATTCTTGCCTGGTTTCCTGCAACCATGATAACAGCCATGGTCTCTCCGATCGCTCTTCCGATTCCAAGTACAATTCCTGCCATGATTCCCGATTTTGCTGCCGGTACAACGGTACAATATACACTTCTTTCATGTGTTGCACCCAGTGCCAGTGCACCTTCGTAATATTTATTCGGTACGGCACGGATCGCTGATTCCGATACTCCGATGATCGTTGGAAGTATCATGATTCCAAGCAGTATGGATGCCGTTAAAATACTGTTTCCGTTTCCTTCAAAGGTATTGCGGATAAACGGTACAAGTACGACCAGTCCGAAAAATCCATATACAACCGACGGGATTCCCGCTAACAGCTCAACACCCGGTTTGATAATTTTGTAAATTCCCTTTGGACAGAACTTCGCAAGATAGATTGCGGACAATACACCGATTGGTACTCCAATGATGATCGCTCCTGCCGTTACATAGATACTTCCAAGGATCATTGGCCAGATTCCGAAAATATTATTTCCCGGTCTCCATCTCTGTCCGAAGATAAAATCGCCAAATCCGATCTTTTTCATTGCCGGTATTCCATTCATGAATAGAAAAATACAGATTAAAACAACCGATATGATGGATATACATGCTGCAATGAGGAATATGATCTCCATCAGTTTTTCTTTTCCTTTATATTTGTTCATATCATTTCTCTCTCTATTTATTTTCAGATACTACGGATACCCGCTTGTCAGCGGGTATTGTGTTCTTTATTTGATTACCTTATTTTAAATGAGGGAAGGAGCCGTAGCTCCTTAACCTTTTTTACAGCTCATCCCAGCTTGTTACATCGCCTAAGTAGATGCTCTTTACCTGGTCGGATGTGATGTCATCTAATGTATTGTTCTTGTTTACGCTGACTGCGATTCCGTCCATTGCGATTGCTGTTGCTTTTAACTCGCTCTCGCTGTCTTTTAAGTCACGGGATGCCATTCCGATATCACAGGTTCCTTCCATTGTTGCTGTCATACCTGTTGTGGAATCACTTTCCTGAACTTCGATCTCTGCATCTTTGTTTACTGCTAAGTATGCTTCTTTTAATTTTTCCATAACCGGTGTTACAGAAGAAGAACCTGCAACTACGATCTTACCTTTTGCTCCGTTGCTCTCGAATTTTCCATCTGATACGGAAATGTATCCGTTGTCTTCGATTACTTTCTGTCCGTCATCACTCATGATGTAGTTGATGAAATCCTGTGCAACATCGCTTACGTTGTCTTTTGTTGCAATGTTGAATGGTCTGGAGATTTTGTAAGAACCATCTTTAATGGTATCTACGCTTGGCTCTACTCCGTCTACCTTTAATGCCTTTGTTGTGTCATCTAAAGAACCTAAGGATGCATAACCGATGGCGTAATCATCTCCGGCTACTGTAGTCATCATAACTGCTGTGCTGTTTGCAATAACAGCCTCCTCTGTAGTCATATCCATCTTTTCACCATCTTTTTCCTGTTCTACTCCAAACAGTTCGATGAATGCTCCTCTTGTACCGGAACCATCCTCACGGGATACTACGGTAATGTCAGAACTTGTATCAAATCCGTCTGACTTCTTTTCACTTGTTGTCTCTGTCTTTGCAGAATCATCTTTTTTGTTGTCTGCACTGCTGCCGCATCCTGTTAATGCACCGATCGTCATTAATCCGGCAAGTAATAAACACACTGTTTTTTTCATCTTTTTTCCTCCATATTATCTTTTTCATATTATGAAATTTTATATTTCCTTCTCTTTGGAAGGTATGCTTTTATTCTAGGAACTCTATGTAAAATATAAAATCACTCTTATGTAAAATGGGGGTAAAATGTAATTAAAAAAATTACACAGACAAAACTCTATCATTTCGTCTGTGTAATCCTATAATTTTTCTGAAAAAATATTTTGTTTCTTAAACTAGCGGGCTGCACAAAATATGGAATGATTACAATGCGGTTACTTTTTCACTGATCTTCTTGATAATACGGACAACCGTTTCCATTCCTTCTACCGTTACATGCTCCATTGGTCCGTGATAAGCATATCCGCCGGTTCCAAGATTTGGGCAAGGCAGTCCTTTGTGGCTGAGTGTTGCCCCATCGGTTCCGCCACGGATCGGGTCAGGTGTCGGCTCTATTCCGTTTTCACGGATCGCTTCCTTTGCAATTTCAATAATTTCCATATGCTCACGGATAATCTCATTCATATTGCGATAGCTTTCCTGTATTTTCAAGGTAACTGTTTCTTTTCCATATAGATCCTGCATCTCTTTTTCTATTTTTTTCAAATAATCGATTCGATTCAAAAATTTCTGCATATCGTGGTCACGCACAATATAGGAAAGTTCTGCTTTTTCCACATTTCCGGAAATATCGGTCAGATGATAAAATCCCTCTCTGCCCTCTGTATGCTCCGGTGTCTCGTTCTTCGGGATTTTGGACTCTATCTCACAGGCAATGGCTGCTGCATTGACCATAATGTCTTTTGCCTCTCCCGGATGTACGTTCACTCCATGGATCACAAATTCAGCACTTGCCGCGTTGAAATTTTCATAAGCTATTTCGCCCTCATATCCGCCATCTACCGTATATGCAAAATCTGCTTTGAAATAATCCAGATCAAACAGTTCCGCCCCACGTCCGACTTCTTCATCCGGCGTAAATCCTACCCAGATATCTCCGTGAGGGATTCCTTCTTTTTGGATTTCCTCTACTGCCTGCATAATTGCTGCTACTCCTGCCTTATCATCAGAACCCAGCAGCGTTGTTCCATCGGTTGTGATCAGCGTTCTTCCTTTTAAAGAAGCCAGATGTGGAAAATCCTCTACTTTTATATAAGTTCCACTTCCCGGCAATAAAACATCCTCACCATTATAATTTTCGATGATCTGCGGCTTTACATTTTCTCCCGAAAAATCCGGTGCGGTGTCCATATGCGCAATAAATCCCACTGCTTTCTTACATTCCATTCCCGCAGTTGCCGGAAGCAGACCATAGACATAACAATGTTCATCTAATTTTACTTTTTCTAAGTTGAGTTCTTTCAATTCCTGTTCTAATACTTTTGCAAGCTCAAACTGCCGCTTCGTACTTGGGATGTTCTCCTGATCATCTTCAGAGGTTGTCCAATAAGATACATATTTTAAAAATCGTTTTTCTACTGCCATGTTTTGTTTTTGCTCCCTTCTGTTAAAATATGTTTATGATTAATATTATTAATCGTCAATAAGGAATGATCCATCTTGCTACTTAAGCTGTTAGAATATAGGTGGCAATTGAATATCTTCTCCGTTTATTCTATTACTATATCTCTCATCAATATGAAATCTATACTTTTTCGTAAATTAGCAGGCTGCACAAATGAAGTATGGAAAGTTTCTTTTTGTGCAATGGAAATGAAACTCAGGAAATCGTGAAGCCCATTGGCGCACACGATTTCTGCTTTCAGAGGTTCATTGGAATGGTCTGCACAAGGAAACGTGGAATATTTCATTTGTGCAGCCCTGCGGAAACATTTACAAAAATATAATTTCAATATCAAACCCTTATTGCATAAAAAAAGCACCATCCCCAATGTTCTTCTAACATCGAAAACAGTACTTTCAAAATGGGTCTTCAGGGGTTCGAACCCTGGACACCCTGATTAAGAGTCAGGTGCTCTGCCAACTGAGCTAAAAACCCATGCATTTTTCAACGCAAGAATGATTATACTGTACTTTTTTGAAAAATGCAATACATTTTTTGAAAAAAATTCGGATTTTAGAGCACATTCTTAAGAATTTTCACATTTACACATTGCTAACCAGTTTTTATGAATGGATGCAGATATATAGATTAGATAAGTTTTTTCAAAAACCTCTATAGAGTTTAAAAAAGCAGAGGAGAAACTTCTACTTTAATTTTTTCCATGCTTTTTCAATATGAATATTGGTTTTATCCTGTCCTCTGGTCTTAATCATTTTCTTTCTTATTTTCTTTTCAGCTTTAATCATCTTTTTTTGTTCTTTTTTTTCGGCTTTTGCCATTTTTCTTTGATATTTTTTATATCTTCGTTTTCTCTGTTTTCTCTCTCGTTCTTCTTGTTTAATAAGTTCTTTTTGATATATGATTCGATTTTTGTATAAGTATCTGAAAGTAACAGCGAATATAATAATTAGAACAAAGAGCTCTTGTTCATTTGTCATTTTCATAACTCCTTTTTTCCAATAGTTTAGCATAAGGGAATAAAAATTACAAATTCTAACAAAAATGACACCTCTTTCAAGGTGTCATAATATCATATATAATTAAAAGTCAGTGTTCTTCCAGCTGAGCTAAAAAACCATACATTTTTTAACAGATTTTTTATAAATTTGCGATTAATGCTGCAATTTCATCCGGAGTCATCATTTTGTTTGGATCTGACATATCCGGAATCAGCACTTCTTCTTCCTCTTCTTCAGCTTCCTCTGCCGGTTCTTCTACCTGGATAACCGGTTCTTCTGCTACCGGCTCCTCTATTAATGGTTCCTCAACCAGTGGTTCTTCTATGGTTGGTTCTTCCATCAGTGGTTCCTCTATGATTGACTCTTCTACTATTGGCTCTTCCATCAGTGGTTCTTCCATGATTGGCTCTTCTATGACCGGCTCCTCTATCAATGGCTCCTCTATCATTGGTTCTTCTACGACCGGTTCTTTTATAATTGGTTCTTCCATGACCGGTTCTTCTATAATTGGTTCTTCCATGACCGGTTCTTCTTCCATCGGTTCTTCCGGCTGCGCATTTTCCATAACAGGCTGTACCGGCTGCTGCATAATTACCTGTGGCTGAGAAGATGTAATGGAGTTTACTGCCTGGAGGATCTCATTTCTCATATTCAATTCTAATTCTTTTATGGAAGAACTCAACTCCTGCTGTCTTAAAATCACTTCCTGCAGACGCTGTTCCATATTCTGATTCTGACCGTCTAATAATTTTTCATTATTGTTCTGCAGTGTTCTTTCAAAACTCACGATCTTTTCTAACAATTTATCATTAGAATTCATAAGTGCATCTGCATTTTCTTTACTTCTGTTAATATTGATCTTTGCAAATGCTTTCTGTGCTGTTAATAATTCTTCTGTTGGAAGCTGGAGATTTTTTTCAATATAATCCATTCTCTGAAAGACTTCATCAAATGATTTCTTGATGATCAGATAACTTGCTTTTTCTGACTTCAAAAGACCTTCATGCTCTTCTTTTTCTTCTCTTAACTTCTGATACTGTAGCTGCATTACGCTGTTCATCAGCACATAAGAAAAAATTAAAAATACCAGACCAAATCCTGCTAAGTAAATCGGATTTCCCTTTAAAATAATCATGGTATACAATTCTGCTAAAAATGACAGTACCATAATTAATACGGAAAATGTGATTTTCAGTTGGCTGTTTTCTCTTTTCTGTTCCCCTGAATTCCTTTTGCTCATGTGAAATACCTCCGTGTCATCTAAGTAAAGCGCTTTTGGGTGACAAAAGCATTTTTAGAACGTCATTATTAAATATATTATAACGTTTATGACATCGGATGTCGATGGTTTTCTGCAACAATTTCTCCCTATTTTACTTTAACTTCTCTCCATGCTTAAAAGCATTTCCCCAACCACGTTACCGTCTGATGAACACATTTTTTCAGTTGCATTAACTATGGTGTTGTGAAGTTCAATCAACTTTCAGCATCCGATACCCCACGCCAATGTGTGTTTGGATATATTGTGGAGAGTTCGGTTCTTTCTCGATTTTTTTACGAAGTGTTGCCATAAACACACGAAGGGAGGCAATATCATTATCCCAACTACTTCCCCAAATGCTTTGTGTAAGGAAAGTATGGGTCAGAACTTTTCCTATATTTCTTGTCAACAGGCAAAGCAACTTATATTCAATAGGTGTTAAATGCAACTCTTCTTCATTCAAATAAGCACAACCTGCAGCATAATCTACACGAAGTTTTCCGTTTACAAAAACAACCGCTTCGGCAGGGGATACTTTTTGCATCATCAATAACCTTCTTTGCGTGACTCGTAGTCTGGCAAGCAGTTCTTCAACAGAAAATGGCTTTGTTAAATAATCATCTGCACCAGCATCCAACGCATCAATTTTATCAGTATCTTCACTGCGAGCACTGATTACGATAATTGGCATGTTTGACCAAGTACGGATTTTTTTAATAATCTCAACGCCATCCATATCAGGAAGTCCTAAATCAAGTAAAACAATGTCAGGATTGTGTGAAGATGCTTCTAAAATTGCCGATTGACCATCGGGCGCCGTCAGATATCGGTATTCGTGCGCTTTTAAGGTTGTTGTAATTAAATTTCTGACAGATGTGTCATCTTCTACAACTAATATTAGTGACTTATTCATATACTTTGACCTCCCCTGCCGGTAATGTAAATGTAAATACTGTTCCGTGCGGCAGATTATCTGAAACAGTAAGTTCTCCGCCATGGGCGTTAATAATGGACTTGCACAAAGATAATCCAAGTCCTAAACTTCGGCGGCTGTCTGCGATTTGATTTGCACCACTGTAAAACATGTCGAATATCCGTGGCTTTATTTCGTCAGCAATTCCGTTTCCGTCATCCGATATAGATACGATTGCTTGTTTTCCCTGCTTTTCTGTCCGAATAACAATATGAGAATTTTTAGGTGTATATTTGATAGCATTATCAACAATATTGATGATTACTTGAACAATAAGCTTTGCATCCATTTTTGCAAGAAGAAATTCTTCTTTGCTTTCAACGGAAATATGATGTTCTTCACTCTTTCGGTTAATATGATGTAACGCTTCTGTGATCACGTCATCCATCAAATCTTCCGTTATACGGAGATTTAACCGTCCTTCTTCAATTCGGGTTACAGCCAGCAGGTTTTCTACAAGGTTAATCAGCCACATGGAATCATCATAAATATCCATGTACAGCTGCTTTTTTGTATCATTATCAAAGGAATCGCCATTGGACAAAAGGTTGCTGGCATTACCGGAAATGGATGTCAGCGGTGTCCTCAAATCATGTGAAATAGCACGCAGCAGGTTCGCTCGCAACTGTTCATTTTTTGCAAGGATAGCCGCCTCCTGTTTCTCACGGGCATTTTTCTCATTTTCCAAAGCCATGGCACATTCTCCGAGAATGGACAGTAGAATACTGTTTTCAAATGGATCAAGAGGTATTTCCCCCATCACGATTCCAACAACTCCATATCCCATACTGTTGCTGCGAACAGCAAGGTACAGGCATTTTGCATTGGAAAGCGTTCCTGTTGTAGCTCCGGCACGTTTATTGTTTTTCAATACCCAGCCGGCAACGGCCTTTTCATTTTCGGAAATACACGATTCCAAATTTTCCTCCGTCACAGAAAAAATATGCGGCGTATCCAACACTTCTCCATCAGCTAAATAAAAAACGATATCTTTTCCCAAGAGTTTAATGAGCTGATTTGAAGTTGCAGATACAATTTCATTTTTATCTTTTGCCTGTTGCAATAGCTGGTTTGTATCAAATAACACTTTGGTACGGTAAGCAGATTGTGCCGCCTGTTTTGCCTGGTTTTTAATCCGTATAGCAAGAGAACCGGTTAAAAATGCCGCCAAAAACATGATAATAAAAGTAACAGGATAACCCTGATCATACGCCTGCAAGGTAAATTGAGGTTCCGTAAACAGGAAATTAAAGACCAAAACACTTACAATCGAGGAAATTAGGCTGTATATCTGATGTTTCGTGATGACAGCGGTGACAAGAACACCTAAAACAAAAACAGTAATGATATTTGCTTCGTCAAATCCAAATTTCTGGAAAATCATTCCGACTAAACTGGATAAAATCAGAATCGAAGTAGATTTTAATGTATCAGTGACAGAGAATACGATATGATTCTTTTTCCTGCCCTCTCTTAACTGATACACTGCCGCATTAGAAACCGTATCCGGAATAATATGCACATCCAGGTTAGGGGCATAATCAATCAATTTTTCTGTCAGGGTCGGTTTGCTGAGCAAGTGCCGTTTTGTAGCAGAACTACGTCCGATCACAATCTTTGACACACCGGACAAACGAGTAAATTCCGCAATCTGAAACGGAACATCTTCTCCGTAAACTGTTTCTATTTTTGCCCCAAGCTGCTCAGCAAGACAAATATTTGAACGCAGGCGTTTTACATTTTCCTCGCTCATCACCGAAAAATCTGGGGTTTCTACAAATAGAGCCGTAAACTCCCCTTTAAAAGCAGAAGCCATTTTTGCGGCGGTACGGATAATTTTCGCATTGGATGGAGAAGAAGATAGACATACAAGAATATGTTCGCCTGTGTGATAATCTCCATGATTTTTTATGCGGGTATTTTCTGTGAGGATATTCACCCGGTCCGCACATCGCCGCAGTGAAATCTCCCGGAGAGCTGTCAAATTTTCTATTGTAAAAAAATTTTCTACTGCCTGTTTTTTCTGTGTCTGTCTGTATACATTTTCTGTATTCAAACGGTTGATCAAATCCTGTGGTTCAATATCTATTAATTCAACCTGATCTGCATTATCAAAAATAGAATCCGGGATGCGTTCCCGTACAACAATTTTCGTAATGGATGCAACTGTATCACAAAGGCTTTCAATATGCTGAACATTGACAGTCGTATAGACATCGATCCCTGCATTCAAAAGTTCCTTAATATCCTGATACCGTTTTGCATGACGGCATCCTTCGGCATTCGTATGTGCAAGTTCATCTACAAGGATAAGCTGTGGTTTTCTTTTCAGTGCCATGTCAATGTCGAATTCGTTCAGTATCATACCATTATAGAGAACTTCGCTTGTAGGAAGAACTTCTAAGCCATTCAAAAGAGCTGCTGTTTTGGGGCGTGCGTGGGGTTCTACATAACCGGCTACCACGTCAATTCCCTGCTGTTTTTCCATATGAGCCGCTTCTAACATGGCGTAGGTTTTACCAACACCAGCTGCGTATCCGAAAAAGATTTTCAAATGTCCTTTATTACGGTTTTCTTCATCAGCTTGGGTTGCCTTTAATAACTGATCCGGATTGTGTCTGCTTTCACCCATATGGTCATCTCCTTGTACAAAAACGTTATATAGAATAATAAGTAAATTTCAGAAAAGTATTTTAACACTGACATTAAAATCGCATGAAGATTATACCACCTTTTCTTCTTTTTTTCCATTCAGGCGTGTAGCCGAAAGCAGAAAACGCTCCGAAAAATCACTCAATTTTTCGACAAATAAGTTTTTGGGATTGATTTTCCTCGAGAAATTTATCCAGCTTTTCCATAAGAAAATAACCATAAATAAATGCTGCCAATACCACTATAAGTAAAACAAAGTCTTTCATATCACCAACTTCTTTCAAAATTAAATATGAAAACATTTTTGAATATGTTTCGTCTCCCCAAGAACAAGCATGGTACTGTCCTTTAACAACTGCGTATCGGAACTTATTTTCAAATTCATAATATCATTTGTTTTCAGCGCCATAATATTGATGTTATATTTTTTTCGTATATCCAACTGACCGATTGTTTTTCCTATCCATTCTCCCGGTATAGATATTTCAAAAATTGCATGTTCTTCATCTAGTTCTATGTAATCGAAAATATGATCAGCACTATAACGGATCGCAACCCAATCGGCAAGCTGCCTTTCGGGATAAACAATTTCATCTGCGCCGTTCCGTAAAAGAAATTTTGCATGAACATCACGAGCGGCACGAGACACCACCATTCTTGCACCGAGTTCCTTCAAAAGGGACGTTACTTCCAATGAATTCTGAAAGTTATCTCCGATAGCCACAATACAAACATCAAAATTTCCAACACCAAGCGAACTTAAAAAATCCTCATTAGTCGCATCCCCAATCTGAGCGTTAGTTACAAAGGGAAGTACAGCATCAACTCGAGTATCTTCTTTATCTACCGCCATCACCTGATGATGCAATTCATCTAATTTTATAGCAATATGCCGTCCGAATCTTCCCAGACCGATAAGTAATATTGATTTCATTTTTTTATTCTCCTTAACCTACTGTAATTTTTTCCTGAGGATATCTTGAACCGTTAGACTTTTTTTCAGAAATGGTGGCAAAAATCAAGGTCAATCCTCCCACTCTGCCAAAAAACATCAGGCAAATCAAGATTATATGGGAAACAAGCCCCAGATCAGGAGTTATTCCCAGCGATAACCCTACTGTTCCGATTGCCGACGCCGTCTCAAACAAAGCGGTCATAAGTGGAATATCTTCTGTGCTGCTAATTACCATTCCTCCGACAAGAAATAAAACGATATACATCAAAAAAATTGTAGCTGCATTTCTGATAGTGCCATCTGGAATTTGTCTGCCGAAAAAATGGGTGTGTTCCTTTTTCCTAAATACAGATAATGCCGATGAAACGAGAACTGCAAGAGTTGTCGTTTTCATACCACCTGCAGTGGAACCGGGAGAGCCACCGATAAGCATCAGAATAATGATAAGCATTTGCCCAACTTCACTGAGTAAAGTCAAATCTGCCGTATTAAATCCTGCAGTTCTCGGTGTAACGGATTGAAACAAGGAAACCCACACTCTTTCCGTAAGAGGCACATTTGAAAATTCAAAATAAAAAAAGTAAAGAGCCGGTAAGAATATCAATAGTCCTGTTACCATAAAAATCACCTTGCTTTGCATCCGGTATTTTTTGAAATGCCATTTATGATTCTTTATATCCTCCCATGTAAGGAATCCAATACCTCCTGCAACAATCAGCGCCATAATTACAAGATTTACAATCGGCTGTACAGAATAAGAGGTCAACGAGGAAAAAGGAGTTCTTATACCGATTAGATCAAATCCTGCATTGCAAAAAGCAGAAATAGAATGGAACAGCGAATACCATATTCCTTTCCAAAACCCAAAGTCCCTACAAAAAACAGGGGCTAAAAGAGCCGCACCAATGATTTCGATAAGAATAGTAGTCCGGATAATAAATTGCGTTCTCCGTACAATGCCGCCCACCGTTGGAGCTGAAATTGCCTCCTGCATGGTACTTCGCTGCATCAACCCGATTTTGCGTCCGGATACAACAGCAATCGCAATAGCAATCGTAATAATTCCCATACCTCCGATTTGAATCAACAGTAAAATAATTCCTTGTCCAAATAAAGACCAGTAGGTTGCCGTATCATTAATAACCAGTCCCGTCACACAAACCGCAGAAGTTGCGGTAAACAAAGCCTCCAAGAAGGAGGTACACTGACCGCTTTTTGTAGCAATCGGCAGCATCAAAAGCAGGCTGCCTAAGAGAATCACGGATAAAAACCCTAAACTAATCACTTGAAATGATGTCATATGTCGATGTCTGGATCTGTTTGTCTGTTGCATAACTATATCCCCATAATCTTAATTTCTTTTTTATATTGCCTTTACTCTATCTTTATTTGTATTAAATGGGCGTAAGTAAGTTTGTTTTGAAATTAAGATTGTATAAAGATGAGCAGAAGTCCGAAATCTTCTGCTCATCTTTGTAAGTGGATACGTCAATATTCATAATGCGTCCCCACATATACGATTCTACAGAAGAGTTTTATTTCCCTTATTTTCTCTAATTGCAACTCCACTCTTTTTTTCAGTTTTTGTATCTCCTTCGCAGTTCCCGGACAGATTCTTTGCTGTGTTCACTTTCAATAATCTCCCCACGTTCATAGACATCTTTGAAAAGTGTTTATCCCTCTTTCCGCACCATATCTGTACAGCAAGGTGTGATTTGCTAAGCTGAAGCCGAAAAAAGTTAAAAAATTTTTTCGGGTATAAAAAAAAGGTATCAAATCACGCTCTCATTGTGGTTTGATACCTTTTTTAAGGGACACCTGCCAGGCGGGTTTTCCCTCTTCCTCCTACTCCGCATTTATCTCTGCATTCTTCAGGCTGCATATCTAAATTTGGTTTCTGTTTATTGCAACAATATAAAAACACTTCCAGCTCAAGTACATCTGCTTGATTACTCACATTACACTTACATTTCGGTGTCAATGGGGCATTCATGCCGGCTTTAGCCCTTGCCATTTACAACGAAGTGTAAGTGTAGTACAACGACTGATTCCATCCGCAGAGCGGCCGTTCTAAAACGCATTTGCGACCGCCGAATGGCGCAAAATGCATACCAGAATAGGCAATAGATTCCAAGTTGAAAAACAGGCGGATTCTCCACCTGCTATTGACATGCAAATTTATAACTGTTATATATAAAACAAGAGCGAAAAGCTCCAATCCAGTACTTATCGCTCTTAATTATCATAGAAGAATTCTATTTACAGACTTTTCTTCACACTCAAACATGATATTCAAATTTATTAACACATATTTGTGGCGTTTCTTCTTTTCCATTCGCAGTAACATAAATCCCCAAAATTGTTCCTGTAAATGTTGCAGAAATCTCACTTGCTAAAAATTTGCATTCAGCTTTTCCAATATACCACTTTTTATTCTCTGTATCTTTAAAATAAAATCTATATATTTTTTCGTCTGCTTCGATTCCAAGAACTACGCAATCATCTTCCAGTACTACTGATGTTTCCTCTATGCAAAAATCCGCAATTACCTTTCGTAAAATAATATGATTTTCCCCATTTTTATTCTTTACACAAATATCATAATGATAACTATCGCTCATATAAGCTGTTAAACCAGCCTCTTCATCTTCATTTTTTAAATTCAATTTAAAAGCTACAGTAGTATCACATTCAAAATGGCATTGTCTTTTCCCTATAAAAGTACATGATCCTCCTGAACTAAGAGTTTCTTTATTTCCAGTCATCCATAAGCCTTTTCCACTTTCATCTAATGAATAATTCTCTCTTTCAGGATTCCTCAGATGAACCCATTCATCCGATCTGCGTTCCATTGAGAAATCATCTTCAAAATCGCCTGGCCTTTTTTGCTCTTTAGTCATCAGCAGATTCTCATATATCTCTTCCACCATTTTATTTGTTCCTGCTTTTATCCAACCATCTTGTGTCCATACGACTGGCACTAGGAATGTTTCTCTGCCAAGATGATGAAAATATGCATGACTTCCCTTAGGACGCATACCTAGACATACTCCCCACCAGTTTCCTTGATGATCTTCTACAAGATCCATATGACCAATTCCTTGAAACACATGTTTTCTACTTCTATGTGTCAGTATAGGATTATTTTCATAACTTTCAAATGGACCATATGGGCTATCACTTCTAAATAGCGTTACCATATGTCCATATTCCGTTCCTCCTTCTGCCATAATCAGATAATATTTTCCATTCTTCTTATAAAGATGTGGTGATTCTGGTGCTTTTCCTCCAGTTCCTACACACACCAAGCGTCTTTCTGTTTTTAATTTTCCTGTTTTAATATCCAATTCTGCCATATAGCATCCCAATGTCTCTGCTTTTCTTTTATATGAATTTCCCATAATATATACTTTACCATCATCATCAAAAAACAGAGATGGATCTATTCCATCCCATTCCTCTAACTTAATAGGATCTGACCATGGTCCTTTTGGATTCTCAGACCAAACAATAAAATTATAATAATTTGTAACGTTCGTTGCAATAACATAGAATCTTCCATTATGAAATCTAATTGTTGGTGCATAAATTCCATATGAATTAACTGCATTCTGTATCGGTAGTTGTTCATCGGTCGTTAAGCAATGTCCAATCTGTTTCCAGTTCACTAGATCTTTACTATGAAAAATGGGAATTCCTGGAAAGTATTCAAAAGAACTTGTAATTAAATAATAATCCTCTCCTACTCGACATACACTTGGATCTGGATAAAAACCTTCTATAATAGGGTTTTGATATTTCATTTTTATTTCCTTCCATATTTAATATATATTGAAGGATTGCACTATAATACGACGCAATCCTTCATAATTATCATTAGGCAATTTTACAAAAGCTTAAAATAATAGATAAAATCAAAATTCCAACAATAATCTTGTTCGCACTTATTTTCTTTCTTAACAGAATAAAACATCCCATAGTAGCTCCTAATGGCAAAATCCCCTTCAGTATCTGATCTAATATTTCTTGCAATTCAAATTTCATATCACCTAATGTAAAGTGCAATGTTGTTGAAAAACTAACATTAGAATAAATCATTGCACCTACCATCATAAGTCCCAGTATACCGGCAGCTCTTGTGATAATTTCGATTAATCCATTCTCGTACGCTTTCTTAACAAACTGTCCCCCAAGATTATATCCTAATCTTAATGAATAATATTTTGTAATGAAATATGGAATATTATATAATAGTAGGAATAATACAGGGCCAAGCGGGTTTCCTTTCTGTGCTAAACTAATACCAATCCCAGCTGCAATTACACGAATTGTTCCCCAAAAAAATGAATCTCCAATTCCTGATAAAGGTCCCATTAAACTAGCTTTGATAGCATTGATTGATGATATATCAAAATCTGGTTTCGATGCATTTTCCTCTTCCATACTTCCTGCAATTCCTAATGGAAATGTTACAATTGCAGGTGTAATATTGAAGTATGACATATGACGTTTCATTGCTGCAACTCTATCTTCTTTTTTCTTATATACAGCATTTATGAATGGAAGCATACAATATAAAAAGGCAACACCCTGGGCATTAATATAGTTCCATGTACCTGATAATGTAAATGATCTCCAAAAAACTTTATTGAATATTTTCTTTTTTTCTGCAGACACTGTGCTTTTCTGATTACTCATTAAAAAAATCCTCCTCTTCTGAGCCCTCTGTATGTGCAACAACTACTGTACTTTTATGCTCTTTTTCAACTACTGCCGTATAGACTGCAATTACAGTACCTATTAATGCGATTGCAATTAACGGAAGATTCATATATGCTATCAATACAAAACCTAAAATCATAAATACTGCAATTTTAGCATCCCATAAACTATTTAATAACAATGCAAGTCCAAGTGCCGGCAGTAATCCGCTTGCTACAGTTAAACCATCCATTAAGAATTTTGGTATATTATTTACAAGTGACTGTACTGCATTTGCTCCAAAATAAATACCGCAAAATCCTATAACACCATATACTAATGGCACACCAAAGGTACTTGCCATATGTAAACGAATGATACCCTTCTGGTTATCTTCTTCAATATAATCATTAAATTTTTTCAATAACATACCTCTAACAAATAGGCAGAACTGGTTAATAAATACTGCCAAAATACTTATAGGTACTGCTAAAGATAATGCAACTTCTGTTCCAGAGCCAGATAAAATTGAAAATGCAGTTCCAAAAATTGCTCCCGTCATTGTATCTGATGGAAGGGCTCCTCCAATCTGTGTAACTCCAAGGAAAACAACTTCCAAAGATGCTCCAATTATAACTCCCTGTGTTAAATCTCCTAATAATAGTCCTACTACTGCTGATATAACAAGTGGTCTTCTAAGCATTGGATCTCCCATTGCCATATCTGAAAGATCGGCAACAAACATAACCACTGCAATGATAATAGCCGCTTTTAACATTTCTCATTTTCTCCTTATTTCTTGTCTATTATATTAATATTGTGTATAATCAATCTTAAGAAATACCCTAATAAGATCGATACCTATGCCAATACGTAACCAATCTTCTTTGGGGTGTTTCTTTTTCATATTATTTTAATATATCACTCAATAATCTCTCCGGTTCTGTTGGAACTGACTGAATATTGACTTTTGTTTTACTTTCATTTAAAAGCTTAAAATATTTCTTATCTTCTTCGTTTACATATATATTTTTATCAATCTGCTCCTTACTTTGAATTTCTTCTACTGTTGTTCCCATTCTTCCTGAGTTGCCCACATTAATTAATGGAATGTTTGCTACAGCCTCATTTATTCTGTATGCATCTTTGGGATTACTTACAACTACCAAAATATTTAATGATGCTGCTCTTGGATCATTTAAAAGTTTAATAGAATCATCTACATTCTTAATTAAGGCTTTAATATTTGATGGAACAGCCATTTTTAATGTCATCATTTGCATTTCATCGTTTACAATCGTGTCATTCGCAACAACAATACGGTTTACAGCCAAATGTTTTGACCATACCACTGCTACCTGACCGTGAATTAAACGATCATCAATTCTCATCATTTTAATCATAAAATGTTTCTCCTTCCACTCTCTGTGCTTCTAACATTTTTCTTACATTTAAAATTGTTTTTTTTGCATCTTCTATTGCATTTTCTAAAATTTCATTTACACCAACACTTTCATCCGACAGAACAATACCTAACACAAGCATAATATTCATTCCTGATACTAAAAAATATCTTTCATCTTGAAGTAAAACAGATAATGCATTGTTCACACTTCCTCCTGGTAAATCAGTGATTACAATAGCTTCACTTTTTTCATCTCCTTCCAGAATTCTTTTCACTTCTTCGAGAACATCCTGTGGCCCCATTGTTCCACACATAGAGACTGCATACAAATTATCCTGTTTACCAACAATCATTTCTGCAGACATTTTCATTCCCTTGGCGAGTTCACCGTGTGATGCTAAAATTATTTTTCTCATCTTTTTCTCCTTTCTTTTTTCTTTCACTATTTTATAACGCAAATTTGATGCCAACTTTTTTATAATTAGTTGTTTTTTTTTGCAAAAAATAAAAAAAGGCTGAAATATCAACCTTTTTTAGAATTATTTTTTTATATTAAATTCACGTAATCCCATATATATGCAATTTCCGACACTGGGATTTCGACACTATATCGCCTTTGCACGTCACTAAAACATTTTTTCACAACGCTAATAAATTCTTGTTGTTCGATTTCAAATGTTTCCAAATTAGCATATGTCGAAATTGGTATTTTTTTTACCAATCTTTCAATTAAATAACATATGTGAACATATAATCCTATTAAAATTTTATTTGGAATTATAATCTTCCATTCTTTTTGAAATCTTTCCAATGCTTTTTCTACGTCATCTAAAACGATTTTAACATTTAAAATCGTAATCTTTTCAATAACATTTTGCAATGAAAAATTCTTTAAAAGCGCAAGATTAAACTTTTCTAATTCTTTTTCAGAAATATATTGGGTTAAAATTTTATTTATTTCTGACTTTGCACTTCCTTCAATTATTTCTTCAATTGGAATGAATGGAATACCTGGTATCAGTGGATCCGGACTTCCTACAATTGCAACAACATGATAATCTTTAAAAATTGGTGCTTCCTTTTTTAGAACAGTAAGTGAATAATAATCTACTGGAATGAACTTTAACTTAACATTCTGAATTAAGCTATTTTGAAATAACTCCATCATACTCCTTGCAGCATGAATATCTGATTCATTGATAAAAAGAATCGTGTCTTCTTTTTCCTTGTTCTCAAAAATTTTATATGTACTGATATTGTGTTCGCATGCCGTTGATGCAATATCTTTTAATTCCTGCTTTTCTAAAATAGCACTTCCTACTTCCAATGCCATTCTTGTTGTCACACCATTAATAATTGCAATATTCCCTCTATATTTTCCTCTTATATAATCACAAATACCCTCCAATGATCCCATATCCACTAAAAAAATAGCATCTCTATATGTCTTTTCTCTTTCAAGTAATTTCACTAAACGTTCACCAATCTCCGAAGTTGGTATATCTAATGGCATATCTATAGCTTCAAATACCCTACTTCCAAGCAACTTATTTGTTGCATCTTTTATACTGGTTGCAGTTGAATAACCATGACACAAAACAACTCCAAATATATTATTCTGACTTCCTTTTTGTTGAACAGAATGAACATGTAGTAATATAAGTATCTTATTAAATTTCCCCAGCTGAAGTTCCATTCTTTTTCCAATTTGCTTCGTGATATTATCTGCTATCTCGTACTCAATTGGACACTTAATCTGAAATGTTCCTTCACATTTTTTTATCTCTTCAATGTGATCTTGTTCCCATTGTCTGAATATAGAAAGTCTTTGTGTATAATCACACAAAAACCGGACTATAATACGTTCTTTATTAGTATCTCTTTTTAAACTATATCTGACTTCTGCCTGTTTTAAAATATCATTTGCTATTTCTTCTAATAGCTCTATTCTAGTATTCATATACTGCTTTTGATAAATCAGATAATCATAATATTCTCCAATCTTTTCCTGTAACATTTTCATACAGTCTTCAAAATCTCGTCCGTCTTTATAATACTCGTCATAGACTTTCAAAATCTCGTCATATAAATGCAGAACATATTTATGTTCTTTTGAATTTTTTATCTTATCGAGATCAAGCATCTCTACTTCGGTCCGCGTATCATCTATATGTTTTCCTGCTTCTCTGATAATATAATTAGGCATATTTAAAAGCTTAATATTAACTGTATTTCCTCTTCTTTCTGCATATGCATTAGAACATCCTAGTCTTATACAATCTTTTAACTGACCTATATTACCATCAAATCTAAAACTCATCAACGCATTAAAAACTTGTCTTCCTATCTTAATTTTTCTTTTTATTCTCTCCTCTTCATTTCGAATTGTCATTAAAATAATTTCTTCTTTTTCTTCTATTGATCTTTCTTCTAAAGATGGAAGATGAATAATCACAGGAATTCTTCTTAAAAGGGTTTTTAACAACACTGTATTCGGATCTTCGGATGTTGCAAACAGCGTCTTAACTGAAGCATGACAAACTTTTGAATTATCACCAAATCGATAAAATTCTCCTTTATCAAGGAATACAAATAATTTTTCCTGACATTTATCTGGAAGACTATGCACTTCATCTAGAAAAATCACACCCTGATCAGCCTCTTGAATCAATCCTGGAGTATCCTGATATGCACCTGTAAAAGCCCCCTTTTTATATCCAAATAAAGTTGCTGTTAAAAGTTCTGGATTATTAGCATATTCTGAGCAATTCAGTGTCACAAGTTTCGCATATTCTGGAATTAGTTTTTCTTGTTTCAAATATTCGTATAATACTTTTACCATGTAACTTTTCCCACATCCTGTAGGACCTGTAAGTAATACAGGCAATCCATTAGGTGGATAAACAATCGCTGCTTTACATTGATCCACCATGTATGAAATACTTCCATCCGCTCCAATCACTTTACTAAAGCAATCCTGCTTATTTCCTGGTTTTCCATCTTCTAAACTTTCTTTTTCTACAATATCCCTAATATCTCTATCTGGATATAACTCTTCCAAAATTGTTTTTTCCAAATAAGCTACTGGTCGATTAGCTGTTTTCACTAATCTCCCTTCTCTTATCATTTCATTTAGATACTGACTTACAATAGTCCTACTAATCCCTAAGCGCGCCCCTATCTCGCCTGCGGAAAACCATGACATTCCCTTTTCTTTCCAATTTCCTGTATTAGCTCGGATTTCCTCATATATCATTTCTTTTGTCTTATTCATCCACTAATTCCTTTCTTGCAAAACTAGTCTGTATCCCCAATTCCTCTCTATATTTTGCCACCGTACGTCTTGATACTTGAATTCCTTTCTCTTTAAACAATTCAACAAGTTTACTATCACTATAAGGTCTTGTTTTATTCTCTGTTGTAACAAACTCTTTTAGAATACATTTAATTTCTTCTATTGAAGTCATCTGACCATCAGCTTGCTTCACACCTGAAATAAACAAATCCTTTAAGTATACCGTTCCACCCTGATATTGTAAATATTTCCCATTGATTGCCCTACTCACTGAGGAAACGTGAAGTCTCGCATCTGATGCAATTTGCTCCATTGTCATTGATTTTAACACACTATTTCCTCTGAAAAAATCATCTTGTCTTAATGCAATGCACTTCATGATTTTTATTATAGTATTCCTTCTCTGTTCTATTGATTGAAACAACATTTTTGCTCTTTTCAATTTATTTTTGAAATACACTCTCAGTTCTTCGTCTTTTGTTGTATCAATCATATTTATATAGAAATCATTCAAATGATAGTTTTCTACCCAGTTATCATTCAAATACACTTCCCATTTTTCTTTTTCTTTTTTTAAAATAATGTCTGGAACAATATATTTATTTCTGACTTTTCCTTTTCCTTGCAATGGTCGTGGATTAAGTTTTGCAATAAACGCTGCATATTTACGTACCGTATTTGTGGATATCTCTAATTTTTTTGTTACATTTCCTAATGTTCCTCTTGCAATATCCTGCAAATAATACTTTATAATCTGTTCAAGATACATATCGCATTTTCCTGAATTCCTCGCCTGTATCAAAAGACATTCTTGCAAGTTTTCTGCAAATATTCCTTCTGGTTCTAATTTTTTTAAATCTGAAAGACATTTTTCAATGCATTTCTTTGTTGTTTCAAACTGCTTAGCAACTTCTGCTTCATTCACTGAACAATATCCATTTTCATCTAAATTTCCTGTCAGGTATTCTATAATCTCCAGTTCTTTTCTACTATATAGGTTAAAATCCAACTGTTCTTTAATATATGTTGTAATATCTTCCCCCATCTCTTCTAGCATAGATAATTCTTCTATCCCGTAATTTTCCACTATCATTCTATTTGATTTGTTTGCTATATGCTCTGTATATTCAAATATCGGATTTTCCAGATATTCATTTTCCAACAATGTATGTAACTCATCATTAGACAATGCAAGAATTTCCAATGACTGGATATATGCTTGTGTAAGATTATGTGTCTGCTTTTGCTCTAAGTTTATTCCATACATAATTCTATTTCTTCATATTCCTTTTTTTCCTAAATTATAACATATATCAAGGAGATATCAACTACAGACAAGATCTTTACGAAGTTGATATCCAACACGGAGCTCAGTTAAAAATCATATCAATCGATTCCGAATACATCAATTGCTTACTCTTGAAGACCGCATAAAAAAAGGTATCAAATCACTCTCTCATTGTGGTTTGATACCTTTTTTAAGGGACACCCGCCAGGCGGGTTTTCCCTCTCAGCCTAAGAACACCCCGGTGTACTAAGGCTGAATCACTCTTCCTCCTACTCCGCATTTATCTCTGCATTCTTCAGGCTACGCGCCTTCAGTCTGCATATCTAAATTTGGTTTCTGTTTATTGCAACAATATAAAAACACTTCCAACTCAAGCACATATAGGCATAAGTTCCTATTCTCTTCTCCAATAGTAGATGAATTCTTTTAAACATATTTTTCATATCATTACATCATCGAATGAAAGCTTCCATAAATATTTTGACAGGAACTGATGTACTTCCTCATCTGCAGCAATCCAAGTTCATACACAATCCCCCGTATAATAGCATATAACCATTACCTTCAAACAAAGAATACAACCTAATTTTGAAGATTTCTTAAAGATATGAAAAAAGAACGACAAATAAGCCGTTCTCTTATAATGGTAACTTTATAGTAACTTTGGCACCTTTGGTTTCTGTGGAATTATCTAGCAGAAGTTTCCCTTTATGCTGTTTTATAATGATATCAACAATATATAAACCCATTCCATAATGCAGTTTAGAGCTCCTACTTTGGTCTGCCATATAGAAACGTTCTTTTGCGTGATCCAATGCCTCTTGCGAAAAGCCACAGCCACAGTCTGTAATACAGATATTCAAGTAATTGTCCTTGCTATCTACATCTATATATAATGTAGAGTTTTCAGGCGAGTACTCTAAAGAATTTGAAACCAAATTCATCAATGCTCGTTCCAGTAACATTCTATCCCCAGTTATATTCTGTGGGAAATTATGCTGTGTCTGCTGAATAACAATACCTTTATCTTTGCAGATGATTTCAGTTTGAGATAAGATATGTTTCCAAAACTCTGGAAAATTTACATCTTCCATTTGTAATTGATAGCCAGCAGATGCTTTAGATATATCAATCAAAATTTTTATATACTGTTTCATCTGCTCAGAGCTACTCATTGCATACGATAAATATAGCTTTTGTTCTTCGTCAAGTTCTGTTTCATCTAATAGGTCAATGTTCCCCTGCATAACAGTTAATGGAGTTTTCAAATCATGAGCTAAAGATGCAATCTGTTCTCTTTGTGCTTTTTCACTTCGCCACTGTTTTTCTAATGACCCTTTTAAACTATTTCGCATACTATCAAAGGATATAATCACGTTTTCAAATTCCAATATTTTAGAATGTCCGATAGTAAAATCTAAGTTGTTATTCTCAATTTCTTTGGTAGCTTCTAAAATAGGTATCAATTCTTTTCTCAGCTCTTTAGCAAAATGAACAGTCAGATAAACACATACCCCTAAGCTGCTTATAGTGATTAAAGAAATCATCATAATTTCTGGGGACGGTAAATACTGATTATATTGTTAAAATACAGTTTAGATTTACCATACATACAAATTGGAAGTTATCTATTTCTCCTCTTCGTTAAGACCTAGTTCATTACATATTACTTG
>OIZU01000629.1_pt1 | contig 25952 bp, 28 predicted proteins | sample 1588661 | NCBI WGS metagenome assembly OIZU01 (sample SAMN03283257) | human gut metagenome | biome: human-associated habitat; material: feces | host: Homo sapiens | place: USA | collected 2013 | reverse complement strand
TAATACAAAATAAAAAGCCGTTTCTTTTATATTAATTTATTTCACTATTTATAGTAGTAATATAAAATTAGGATTTGTTACTCTATTTAATTTCCAACAAACGAAAAGATATTTCAGGCTATAAAAACATTATAAATTACAACTATATATACAAATAAATCTGATTTTTCTCTATCATTTTTATATTCGATACTTCTCAACAGTAGTAAATTATATAAGCATAATAGAATTTGATATATCTAGTGATAAAACTACAAAATAATAATAATTATAGATAGTATGATTTTTATATGTTTCATAATACTCCATCAATTTCAATTTACTATCAACTAAATTTATTTATCGCTTTTATTTTTTTCTTTAAATATAGATCCAAAAATCAATCCTATTACTAAACCTAATCCAATATTTTCAATAAGTGTTCCAAATATCAACCCTAGAGCTAATCCAATAGCTAATTTATCATTTGAGCTTAATTTTTTCATTTTTATCACCTCTATAAATTTAATCTATTGTTTTAACAAATCTTTCAAATCCTTAACAAATTGTGTCTGTTGTTTCTTTAAATAAGATTTAACAAAAGGTTTCATAAACCATTTTTTAGTGATTATATCTTCTGTAAAATCTATTTCTGTTTGATTTCCATTAGAAGTAAAGATACCAATCCAATGGCCTTTTATATTGCTATTCTCTATATCAAATTCCCATCGTTTATATGGTTCTACAACAGTGACAGTAAATGTAGTAGCATAATTTTCTTTAGTGTACTCAATAAATTGTTTTTCATTTATTAATATATTTGTTAGATTAGTAATTACATTTATAGTATTTTTTGGTGTATATTTATTAATATTGTTCTTCACAAGAGAGAATATAATTTATGAATATTCAACTGTTATTTTTGGCAAGATTTTACATAAATAACTATTATTATATTTGATCAAGATACAGGGAAAATAAAAAAACATCTTTAATTTAGTATCAAAGAATAATCAACAAATATATTAACCTATATTTAGGTAAGTACAATGTATCAAATCTTGAAATTACTGATGTGTTAGATTTTATTGAGGGTATAACGCAGAATATATCAAGAAAATCATTGCAAGACATTGTTGTTGTTTTAAAAAGCATTCTATATTATGGGAAAATACTAAGGTATTCTATATTTGCATTAAATGCCATCCCATCTGTTATAGTTACAAAAAAGAAAATTATTATTTTAGATTGGAAAGATCTTAACAATTTAGAAACATTTATATGTCACAATATGAGTTATAAAAATATTGGTTTATTTATATGTTTATATACAGGAATAAGACTAGGAGAGATTTATGTATTAAAATGCAGAGATATTCTTTTACATGATGAGAAGATTATTATCAACGAATCAGTACAAAGAATTAATGAAAAAAGGAAAAGTTATACAGAAATAGACATGCCTAAAATTGAAAATTTAATTCGTAAAATTCTTATTAATCAAAATTTATATCAATATCTCATTCTGTTTCAAAAGGCACATGGATATATTTTAACAGGAACAGAACATTATTTAACTCCGAGAATATATCAATATTATTTTAAAAGAATTTTAAATTACTTTCATATTAAAGATTACAATTTTCATATTTTGAGACATACCTTTGCAACAAGATGTGTACAGTGTAACGTAGATATAAAGAGTTTAAGTGAAATATTAAGACGTTCTTCTGTGAACACAACACTAGATATATATACACTCATCATTTTTAGTTAAAAAGAAGCAATTAAATAAATAAATAAATAAAACCTACGAAATATTAGGGAAAATTGACAAATTCTTGAAAAGTACACATGAATATGCTAATATTGTAACGATTAAAGAAAAGAGGGATAAAATGGCTAAAAAAGCTAGTAATACAGATAGTATTATTCAAAAAATTACATCTTGGAAAGTAATTATTGCAATTCAAATTATAGCTTCATTAGTACTTGTAGCATTATTTTTTAAACTAGGCGCATTACCAATGAAATATACTTTGATAATTATTGCAGTGGTTTTATTGTTATGTGTTGGGACATTTTTCTTAATGAAACCTTCCGAAAACGAAAAATCAGTAAAAAATATTGTAGGAAAAGTTGTTAGTTTATTATTAAGTGTTGTACTTTTAATGGGTTCATTATATATTGCTAAAGGTAATTCAGTATTAGATAAAATTTCTGGAGCTAATACTCAAACAACAAGAATGGTTGTTGTTACTTTAAAAGATAGTAAATATGATGAATTATCTGATTTAAAGAATCAAACAATTGAAGTTAATAATGCTGTTGATGAAGAAAACATGAAAAAAGCCATCACTGAATTAAATAAAGCAGAGTCTTCAATTAAAACAAATGATGTTAAAGATTTTGATAAATTAGCAAATGATTTATATAGTGGAAAAACACCTGCAATATTAGTTAATCAATCATATTATGCAGTGTTTGAAGCAAATCATGAAAATTTCGAAAGTGAAACAAAAGAAATTTGGCATTATGATATCACACAAGAAATCAAAGATATTTCTAAAAATGTTGATGTTACTGAAAGTTTATTTACAATTTATATTAGTGGAATTGATACATCAGGACCAGTTTCTACAGTTTCAAGATCAGATGTTAATATGCTAGTTACTGTTAATCCGAAAACAAAACAAATTTTAATGACAAGTATTCCTAGAGATTATTATGTAACATTAGCAAATAAAGGTAAAAAAGATAAATTAACACATGCAGGTTTAGCTGGTGTTGAAAATTCTGTTAAAACAATTGAAAATTTCTTAAATATTGATGTCAATTATTATGCAAGAGTTAATTTCACATCATTAGTCACAATGGTTGATGCATTAGGTGGTATTACTGTTGATTCACCAGTTGCCTTTACAACAAGACATGGAAAATATCATATTGTTAAAGGAAATAATAATCTAAATGGTCAACAAGCCTTAGGATTCGTAAGAGAACGTTATGGATTAGCTAATGGTGATAATGATCGTGTTAAAAATCAACAACGTGTTTTAACCGCTATGTTAAAGAAAGCAATGTCACCAAAGATTATTACAAATTACAATAGTATTTTAAATTCTATCGCTGGATCATTTGAAACAAATATGTCATCAAGCGAAATTACTTCATTAATTCAAATGCAATTAGATGATATGGCTTCATGGGATATCCATCAAATTCAATTAAGTGGACGTGGAACATCAATGACTGGTGGGGCATATATGCCTAACAATAAGCTATATTATATGATTCCAAATGATGAAAGTGTATCTTATTGTAGTTCTTTAATTAAGAAGATGATGAATGGTGAAAAAATTACAATAAAAGAATAACTTTGATGGAAAGAGCATTTCTAATGAGAATGCTCTTTTCGTATACAAGTTATATACAACATGATGTTAAACTTGATTTAGAAAGAAGGGGAGATTATGCAAGTATTAAAAAACATACTAAATAAAGTGACACATAAGTTTGTTATAAGTGGTTTGTTATTAGGAATAAGTTTATATTTAATTATTTCACTACTTTTATTAGGAGTACTACCAGTACTATATGCGAGTATAGTCATTATTATTATTTTATGTATTAATGTTAGCTTATTCTTTATGATGAAAACAGATAATGAAAAGTCAGTAAGAGTTATTGTCAGTAAAGTCATATGTGTTGTTTTAAGTATTATCATGTTAATTGGCGGAATATATCTTAATAAAGGAAATAAGACACTAGAGAGTATTACAAGCGCAGATAAAGATACATATACATATTCACTTATTGTATTAAAAGATAGTCATTTGAATTCTATTAAAGATATGAAAAATAAAAAAATTGCTATGAATGTGAAAGAAGATATTCAATACTTTACAAAAGCATTAACTTTTTTAAAAGAAAATAGTAAAGATTTTCAAAGCGAAGAAATTAATGATTTTCATCAATCAGCAAATTATCTTTATCAAAAGAAATGTGATGGTATTTTTATAAATGAGGCTTATCGTACAATTATAGAAGAAAATTATCCTCATTTTACAGAAGAAACAAAAGTTATTTGGTCATGTTCAATTGATAAAAAAATTGAAGACTTTTCTAAAAATGTTGATGTTACAAATAAGCCATTTGTTATTTACATCAGTGGAATTGATACGTTTGGAAATGTTTCAACTGTTTCAAGAAGCGATGTGAACATGATAGTAACAATTAATCCTGTGACTAAACAAATATTAATGACAAGTATTCCTAGAGATTATTATGTAACTTTAGCGAATAAAGGTAAAAAAGATAAGCTTACTCATTCTGGATTAGCTGGCATAGAGAATACTGTTAAAACAGTTGAAAACTTTATGGATATTGATATCAATTATTATGCGAGAGTTAATTTTACTTCTCTTATTGAGATGGTTGATGCATTAGGAGGAATTGAAGTCGAATCAATTGAAGATTTTACAATTGGCCAATATCATTATGTTAAGGGAATAAATCAATTGAATGGAGATCAGGCATTATATTTTGCAAGAGCGCGTTATACGGTTACAGGAGGAGATAATGGACGTGTAGCTAATCAACAGCGTGTTTTAACAGGAATGTTAAAGAAAATGATGTCACCAGTTATTCTTACGAATTATACAAGTGTTCTTGATTCGATTGAGGGATGTTTTGAAACAAATATGTCTGCTGATGAAATAACAAGCTTAATTCAAATGCAATTAAGTGATATGAGTAGCTGGAATATTGTTCATAAGCAAATGTCAGGTCATGGTCAAAAATTAACTGGTGGGGCATATATGCCGCAAAGTAAACTCTATTATATGATTCCAAATGAGAAAAGTGTTCAAGAAAATAAGTTATACATTCAAAAAGTTTTAAAAGGTGAAAAAAATAACTAACAAAGAATAAGAGAATATTTTGTGTTTTTGTGATAAACAATTCTTATTTCATTGTTTTATAGACAAAGTCTTGCTATAATGGATAAAAAAGGAGTTGAAAGTATTGAAAGATGTAACATTAGTTGTAATGGCAGCGGGGATAGGAAGCCGCTTTGGCGGTGGAATTAAGCAATTAGAACCAGTGGGACCAAATGGTGAAATCATTATGGATTATTCTATCTATGATGCGTTAGAAGCAGGGTTTAATAAAATTGTTTTTGTCATTAGAAAAGATTTAGAAAAAGACTTTGATGAAATTATTGGTCAAAGAATCAAAAAGAAAGTACATGTAGAATATGCATTCCAGGAATTAGATGACATTCCTGAAGTTTATCAAGAAAGATTTAAAGATCGTAGTAAGCCTTGGGGAACAGGACAAGCCATCTTAGCATGTAAGAACTTAATTAATGAACCATTTTTAGTTATTAACGCTGATGATTATTATGGTAAAGAAGCTTATATAGAAGCTTATAAGTATTTAACCCAAGAACATCAAAGTGATGTTTTACCAATTTGTATGGTAGGTTTTGTATTAAAGAATACTTTAAGTGATAACGGTGGAGTAACAAGAGGAATTTGCCAAGTCAGTGAAGATAACAAGCTAGTAGATATTGTTGAAACACATAATATTGAACGTATTGATGGGAAAGCTATTGTAGAAGGTAAAGAAATTAATTTAGATTCAGCTGTTTCAATGAATATGTGGGGACTATATCCTGAGTTCTTTGATATTCTTGAAAAAGGCTTTGATGAATTCTTAAATGCTCTAGAAGCCTCAAATTTGAAATCTGAGTATCTTTTACCAACTATTATAGGTAATTTACTTCAACAAGGAAAAGTCTCTGTAGAAGTCTTAAAATCGCATGATGAATGGTTTGGTGTTACATACAAAGAAGATAAAGAATTTGTAAAAGAAAACATACAGTTATTAGTAGAAAAAGGAGTCTATCCAGAAAAACTATAATTTGAAAATATTGGGAAATTGGAAAGTTTAGCTATTTGGATGAAGATATAAAAAACATATTATTTGATAATATTCATTTTAAGAGGGAAACCTCTTTTTTTTTTTGTAAAAAAATTAAATTTACTATTCCCAAATACAGGAAAATATGTTATATTATTAATGCAATAAGAGATTATTGTGCGGTATTGTTATGTTCTATTTATATAGGAGAAAGTGAGCCACTTTCTCCTAACTTTTTTGTAACAAAAAGAAAAATACTGGATAACCCTTATCTATTATCCAGTATTTCTTGTCAATTGACAAATGAATCGATTCAGTTTTGGTTTCATATTGATTTTCACAAGAAGCCAGGTTCTTTTAGGCTAAGTCGTAAAGATAAATAGCTGACTCAATAACAACACGCTGCTGATGAGAAAAATCCCTTTCTTAATTTTAAATTTTTTTTAGTTCATTTTCTTAGTTCTTTTATATAAGAGTGTATGTATTGCTATTAAGTTTGTCTCTCAAGACAATCTCATTATATGCATTTCAAGTGAAATAGAAAAGCTAAAAAATAAAAAAACGTGTTTTATCATGAATCATTTTCAAATTCGTCAACTTTTAGGTAAATAAAAATTGTAACAAGCAGAACCTGTTACAATTTATTTTTTTGTTTTCTTCATTAACCCTTTAACATCACCCATAAGCTCGCCTTTTTCATTAACGTTTTCACAAATATAATCCAATGATGCGTTATAAAAACGAGAAAAACGAATCAATTTACCTAAAGAAGGTGTTCTTTGATTAGATTCATATTGTGAAACAATAGGTTTAGACATTTTCAAAGTTTCAGCAACCTGTTTCTGAGATAAGCCTGCTTCTTTTCTTAAAGTTCTTAATCTTTCACCGATACTCATAATTCTTTCACCATCCTTTTAGATATTATACACTAATAAAAATTGCATTAGGGAAACTTCTTGCGATTTGCAAATAAAATTTATCAAAAACACAATAGGGTGGTAAAAAGTGCCTGTAATTGTCTTAAAAGTGACATGACGAATTATGGGAATTTATGTAAAATAATGTATGCGGAAAATATACCGTAAAAGTTCATTTTACAAAAAGAAGGGAAGGGGTTAATATGAACATAGCGATTTGTGATGATCAAGTTGGTTATCTTAATCTGATTAAAAAGAAGATTATAGAATGTTTTCATGAAGAAGAAATTGAATTATATGTTTATACATATTCTTCAGTTGATGAATTCATCGATAGTGTTAAGGAGCACTCTTATCAATTTGCTTTTATTGAAATGAGAGTAGAAAACAATCATGGAATAGAGGCAGCAAAAAGATTAAAAAAACGCAATCCAGCATGTCAAGTTGTCTTTGTTAGTGATCAATATCGACGAGTACCTGAAGCATTTCAAGTACGAGCAAGAGAATATCTACTAAAGCCAATCAAGACAGAAGTATTCAAAGATGTCTTTGACTATCTTATGAATTGGTATTTAGATCAAAACATTAAATTTGTAGTGCCAATTCGAGATATAGGCCGTAAGCGCATATTTTCAGTTGATGAAATCAAATACTTTGAAACATACTATAACGATTTAGAAATTGTCACAGTTAATGATGAACATTTTATGACACATGTTAAAAACAGATACCGCTTACGTACAGCATTAAAATCAAGATGGTTTATGCAAGTCAATCAAAGTGTACTAGTCAATATGAAATGTATCGATTTTTTAACTGACCGAAATGTCATTTTAAAATCAAGGGAAGTTTTTCCAACAAGCAGGGGAACACTTGTTAAAAATCATTTGTTGTACGATAAATTTTTAAAATACATAGAAAAGAAAAAATAAGAAGGAGAGAGAAATTTATGAATATAGCCATTTGCGATGATGAAGAATTTTATGTCCAAGACATATCAACACGTTTAGACAATTTTACACAAACTTTTAAAGATATTCCATTAGACATTGACACATTCACAAGTGGAAAAGATTTAATAAAATCATTTACTAAAAAGAAATATGATTTAATCTATTTAGATATAGAACTAGCTGATAGTAATGGAATTGACATAGCTCAATATGTTCATGATATTAAACCAAATTGTATGATTATCTTTGTAACAAGTCATATGAGTTATGTTAATCAATCATTTATAGTCAATGCATTTCAATTTATAAAGAAACCTATTGAATCAAAATTATTTATAGAAGAAATACAAAGAGCAATCAAAACCTATCGCTCTTTTACTAAGTCATATATGTTTCCAACATCCAATGGAAATCTTATTTTCAAAACAACTGAAATTATATCCTTAGAAACATCTTATAAATATTACAAACTATATTCAACTCGTGGAAATTATTATGGAAATTCCAAATCAATTCAAACAATAAAAAAAGATTTAGAAGAATTTTATTTTTTCAGAATACAAAGAAGTCATTTAATTAATTTATCACATATCAAAGAAATTCAGTATCCAAAAGTTATTATGAGTAATGGTAGTAAAATTAAAGTATCCAAAAAACGATATAAAGACTTCAAAAAAGCATTTAATAAATTTTTAGATCAATAAAAAGATTGAGCATTGATATCACTCAATCTTTTTTTGTCTTTAATATAATTCTTAAAACAACTCTATCTTCTTTTGTGTCATACTGTATATCACCATCATATCGCTTCACAATATCTTTGATCTCCTCAACACCAAAGCCATGATTCATTTTATCAACCAATTTACTTGTTTTGTAAAAGCGTGGCTTTGTATGAGGAATGATTGAATTGGTGATATGAATAACTAGGTAATCTTTCTTGTTTCTAGCTTCAAAGTAAATATAACGATTTTCTTCGACTTTCTCACATGCTTCAATAGCGTTATCTAATGCCAAACCAATCAATAAAGCTAATTCATTAATCTCAATATCACCATAGTACATATTCTTGGCGTTTTCTTCATAGATGATATTCTTTTCCTTTGCCAAAGATAGCTTATCATCAATGACACTATCAATCGAAACATTACCAGTATGGATCAGTGCATCTCTTTCCTCTACTACACCCAACAATTCTTTAACCAGATCTTCAGCCTTCTCATACTTCTTGTCCTTGAGATAACCATATACAATATCCAAATTATTTCTGACATCATGTCTCATTTTTCTTTCTTTTTCATCTACACTTATTCTCTTGTAAATATATTCTTTCTCTTTCAAGATGTTTTGTGTTTGAATTGCCAAATCTTTTTCTATTTTCTCGTGTTTTACTTGATACCTATCAAAGAAGATAGATGATGCAATACTGACGAACATCACAAATATGAAAGTTCTACCAACAACTGGAAAATAGAACAGACTTCTTGTGTTAGTAATAAAAGTAGAACAAAAATAAACAAAAAGTAAAATACTAATAATTTTATAATGGAAAAATCTTTTACCAATCATACAGTTAAAATAAAGACATAAAATTGTAAATAATACATATCTTTCAATAAATAAAACTAGTGTTATGTATGAATGGAGATATTCAACGTAATAACTTATGATTTGAGTATCGAAAATCCATGAAAAAATAACATGGCAAATTATATAGATAATTCCTTTTAAAAAAATAAAATGGATTATTGCTTTAAAATTCGTTTTAAAATTTAAGTGATATGTTTTTAATTGGACAATCAGTATTAGAAAGGTAATTAAAATTGTATAAAAGAAACCAGGTGATGCAATATTTATAAATATTAGAATTACTAGACATAGGCAATTTATTGGATTTATTTTTAAATATTTTTCATCTTTATTTTTTTTATGACTGATGTTAATTATAAGAAAATTAATCAGATATAAGTCTATGACTGATAAAATACAATTAATTATAAAATTAATAATCGAATCCATTCTTAAAGCTCCTTATTGATAAATTCACGATATTTTACCTTGAAATCTTTTCTCTTTTTCTTAGTAATATGTAATTCATGCTTATTTGTCATTGTGATATCTTCATAAGTAAATGTATCAACATGCTTAAAGTTAATGATAATACTTCTATTAAGTTGGTAAAAATTATAATTCAATAAATCCTTTTTAGTTTGTTTTATTGATTTACTATTACCAAAATATTGTGTTCTAGGCGTAAACAGTTTATAAGTATCATAACTTGTTTCAATATAAACAATATCATCTGTTTTAATATACTTTGTTCCTCCACTTGTATTAAAGACTACACAACGATTTAATTGCGTATATCTATCAACAGAACGTCTTAATTCTTTTTCAAATAAACTATCTTTGATTGGCTTAGTAATAAATTGAGCAGCACCAACCCAATAGGATTCAGGAATATAATCACTATATCCACTTACAAAAACAATAATACATTCAGGCATAATATCTTTAATTTGATATGCCATTTCGATACCGTTCTTTTCTTTAAATTCAATATCTAGATAAACTAAATCATATCTTACAAATTTAAAGCTTTCCATAAATTCTTCAGGATCAGTAAAACCATCAAATTTATTTGGTTGGATATCCTCTACTCCAAAATTTCTTATTCTTTCTAAAATGTTGTTGACGTAGTATTCTTCATCGTCACAAACCGCAATTTTCATAATATCAACCTCCCATATTAATTTTTATTCGTAATTATAGAAATCGCGAGTAACTCTATTGTATAACAAATTTTACCATTTGTGTGTGCATTTTTATCCCAAATGCATGCACTTTTCACCTTTTCGACACAAAAATGCTTAATTTTCAATTATTTTTATATTGGGAAGGGGGTGTAATGATATGAAAACAAAGAAGAAAATGGTTGCTTTAGGAATGAGTTTAATGATTTTATGTGGAAGTCTTGCTAGCGTCTCTGCCTATGTTTATGTGCCTGGTACACAGTATCAAACTGTGACACATAAAGATATTCCAGCGTGGGGATATCACAGTTTTGATACATACTATGGAAGCAAGAAAGCAACAACTGGATATTTTGCTACATTTCATAAAACACATGGAGATGCAGCTTTAGGAAATTTTGCTGAAATCATTACAAGTGGAAAAACGGCTAGATCTAATATGATTGGTATTCCTGAAGGAAAAACAGTATTATCTGAAGAACATAGTTGTTCAAAAGGAACTGTATATTTCACTGCAGTAGGATCTCATAGCTTAGAACCAAGCAACACATGTGATGTTAACTTAAAATTTAGCGCAGATAATCTACGCTAAAAAATAGCAAGCCCCCTCACTATCGAAGGGACTTGCTTTCTTTTTTAGTAATAATAACTTCTTGAATACGTTTGTTTTGAATCTTGGTGATTTGAAAACTCCATTCATCAACAACAAGTGTTTTGGTCGTACCATCTTGAGGGATAGTACGCAAATAACTATATAAAAATCCACCTAAAGTATCATAATCATCATTAAATGAAATGTTAATACCCAGTTCTTCTACTAAATCATCTATAAGAATATGACCTTTCACTTTCCATTGACAATTATTTATTTGTTGAATAAGAGATTGTTCATGCATATCATGTTCATCATAAATATTCCCAAATATTTCTTCAACAAGATCCTCTAATGTAATGATTCCGCTCATTTTACCAAATTCATCAATCGCAATTGAAAAATGAACATTTTTATCTTGCATATCAGCAAATAAATCATCTGCACTAATTGTTTCAGGAACAAAATAAGGTGAAGTTAAAAGCTCTTTAAGAGTTTTTTCTTTTGTTTGTAAATTTAACAGATAATCTCTTACATGTAAAATACCAATAATGTTATCTTCATCATTTTCATAAACTGGATATCTTGATAAACCAGTTTCTTTGATGATTTGAATGATCTCATCATCATTTGCTTCTATTGATAAAGTCATAACATCAACACTATGTGTCATAATTTCACGGATACAAGTATCATCAAAATCAAATATATTTTGTAACCATTCACTTTCATCTTCATCTAAAATACCACGTTTTTCACCTAATTCAATCATTGTTAAAATATCTTCCTCAGTAACGGATTCTTCATTCGCTTCAGTTTTAAGATGAAGTAATTTTAAAATTGCATTCGTAGATAATGAAAGAAATGAAACAATAGGTTTCACAACCTTTGCTACTCCAAGAACAACACCACAAGAAAGTTTTGAAACTTCATATGGTTTTTGCATCGCAATTCTTTTAGGAACCAGCTCACCAAAAACCAAGGTAAAATAAGACAAAATCAAAGTAATAATAATAACTGAAATCGTATCTAAAACATTGATTGATAAAGCAGTTAATCCTAAATCATAATAAATCCAATTGGTTAAATATTTAGAAAAGTTATCTGCTGCAAAGGCACTACCTAAAAATCCGGCTAAAGTAATGCCTATTTGAATCGTAGATAAAAATCCCGAAGGTTCTTTTGTTAAACGTAAAAGACGTTGTGCAGTTTTTTCACCTTTGTCTGCTTGCTTTTCTAATTGTGTTACATTGAGAGATAAAACAGCAATCTCACTAGCCGCAAAGAATGCATTCACTAAAATTAAAATAACTTGCAATAATAATTGCGAGGGTATAGAGTCCATATCATCACACTCCTCTTTTTTTGTGTCCTCTAACCGTTTTTGTGATACAAAAAAAGACTCATATCACAAAAGTAATAAAAGTCTCGTTATTTCATATATAAACCGGCTATAAAAGCGTGGTGACGATTATATAACATCTAAATAGATGCTAACTACTCCCTTTTATGTCTCTATTTTATCATATTCTTTAAAACTGTCAATATGGATTTGATTATGCTAAAATAGAAATATGAAAGTAGGAGATGTGAGAAGATGGAATTGATATTAGAAGAATATGTTCATGAAAATTTACCTAAAGGATTTCAACCCTATTCTATTTATTGCATGATTGTAGATAATGTTGAAGTTGGAAGATTGGTCTTAAGAGAAGGACGTGATGAGGAAGTTTATTTTGCTGGACATATTGGATATAGTGTTTATGAAGAATATCAAGGGCATCATTATGCTTATCAAGCTTGTCTGCTTTTAAGAGAAATGCTTGATTTTGATCATCTTCTCATAACATGTAATCCTGATAACTATGCGTCTTTAAAAACAATTCAAAGATTAGGCTGTCAGTATATTGAAACAAAAACAATACCTGCACATTTAAAAAAAGATTTTGCATCTGAAGATACAGAAAAAATGATATTTATTTTCAAAAAATAATAGAACAAGGAGGAAACACATGAAGTTTGTACATATTGCCGATTTACATTTAGGGAAAGTTATTCATCAATATTCATTATTAGATATTCAAAGAGAATTGCTTTTTGAATTATTAGAATACATGAATCAAGAGGATATTAGAATTCTATTGATTGCTGGAGATATTTATGATCGTTTTATTCCTAGTCAAGAAGCGGTCAATTTACTAGATGAATTTTTAAGCAAAGCCTTGCTTGATTATCATATTGAAGTTTTAATGATTAGTGGTAATCATGATAGTAGTGATCGTATTCATTTTGCAAGCTCTATCTTATCAAAAAGAGGATTGCATATAGAAACTTATTTATCACAACATTTAAATTATGTTGAAAAAGAAGATGTCAGATTTTATTTATTGCCATTTGTGAAACCATCACAAGTTAAAGCTTTATATCATGATGAACAAATTCATGATTATCAAAGTGCTTTGAAAGCCTATATGTCACATCAAAAATTAGATTCTCATTATAAGAATATTTTAATTACACACCAATTTGTTGGGCACAATAGTTTAACAAGTGAATCTGAAATGCCAATCAGTGTTGGGGGAAGTGAAATTGTTGATGCATCTTTATTTCAAGACTTTGATTATGTAGCTTTAGGTCATTTACATGCTCCACAGGCAGTTACAAGAGAAACTATGCGTTATAGTGGCTCTTTAATGCGTTATTCATTTGATGAAGTGAAGCAAAATAAATCTATTGTTATTGTTGATACTGATGATATGTCAATAACATTACATACACTACATCCTAATCAAACATTAGAAAAATACACAGCAACATTTGTCGAATTAATGGATCCTCATTTTATCAAACAAAAAAATGATTTCTTAGCATTTGAGTTAAAAGATGAAACGTTAATTCCTCATGCAATCGATCAATTGAGAGTCCTATATCCAAACTTATTACAAATAACGTATTCTTACTTATTAAAAGAACAGACCAATCATCAAGTTCAATCCATACAAACCCTCGAACAGACAGATACTCCCACATTATTTCAACAATTTTATAAAGAAATGAAAAACATAGAATTATCTCCACAACAATTTAAAGTTGTCAAAGAATTATTAGAAAAAGTAGGTGAAGAACATGAGAATTCTTAGTTTAACCATGAATGCTTTTATGACTTATAAAGATTTAACAACAATTCATTTCGATGAACTGATTGATCATGGTCTTTATCTTATCAGTGGTCCAACAGGAGCAGGAAAAACAACAATATTTGATGCTATGACATTTGCATTATATGGTGTTGCAAGTGGTACTTATCGTAATCAATCTTATTTTCGTAGTGATTTTGCTGAGGCAAAAGAAGAAACCTATGTTGAAATGACTTTTGAACTTCATCAAAAAATCTATACTGTCAAACGTTCACCAACATATATGCGTCCAGGTTATAAAACACCAAAGATGGCAAATGCTTATCTTCAATATGATGATGTTATGATTGAAGGTGTAAAGGAAGTCAATAACAAGATCAATGAGCTATTAGGCGTTGATGTTCATCAATTTAAACAAATTGTCATGATTGCTCAAGGAGAATTTACGAAACTCATTTATGCTAATAGTGAAGAAAGAGAACGTGTCTTAAGACATATTTTTCATAGTGACCCATTAGTGAGTTTTGAAAATATTTTAAAAGAAGAAACACGTAAATATAAAGAAAAGTATCAGTTATCAAGTGGACAATTATTATCACGTTTTCAATTACTTGATTTTTCTAAAGAATTTCAACAAATTCATCAAGATGGCTTTCATCCTAGTTATATTGATGATGCAATACAGGAAAATGATAAACTCTATGCATTGGTACAAGAATATCAAAAACAATATCAAAAGCATAAAGACCAATATGAACAATTATCACAAGCCTATTATCAAAAACAAAAACATAATCAAGATTTACAAGAATATCATCAAGTGCAACAGGCTTATCAAACATTATCAAATCAACAAGCGAAGATGGAACAAATCAAAAAAGATATTGATAAACTAAATATTATTGAAAAAAATCAATCACTTATTTATCAATATCAGCAGACTCAACTTCAATTACAAAATAATCAAAAACAAAGTGAAAACATTACCTTACAATTACAACAATGTACAACTCTCTTTAAAGATATCCAAAAAAAATATACAAATCTTTCTGTAATTCAACAAGAAAAAGATGCTTTAATGGTTGAAATGGAAAAAAGCAAACAAGCTTCTTTAAAACAAAAAGAATATCAAAAGCTTAAGTTAAGTTCGCAAAAACTTCATCGTACCTATCAACAGACCCAACAAAAATATAATGAACTCTTATCAACACATCAAAAATTTATCAAACGTATGGAAAGAGATCAAGAAAATGTCAATCATCTTCCCAATTTACAATTAGAACTCCAACAAAAAGAACAATTGGTTAAAGAAGTCAATCAAAAACGGGTTTCTATTCATGAACTAAGTGAATTTTATGATGATTTTACAAAACTTCAAGATCAACATTATGAATTATCAAATGAATATAAGAAAAAAGATGCTATTTATCAAGATGTTTTTTTACGTTATCAAAAAGAAGATGAAAACTTTAAAAGACAACAAGCAGGAATTTTGGCATCTACTCTTGAAGATAATCAACCTTGTCCGGTTTGTGGATCATTATCCCATCCACATCTAGCAACCTTGACTTTTAAGGTTTTGACATCTAATGAATTAGAAGAATTAAATCAAGAGGTAGAAAAGAAAAAAGCTATCAAAGAAGATGCTTATCAAGAAGTCTTGAGCCAAAATGAGCGTATTCACCAAATGAAGGCAAAGATTGATGTTTTAAAAAAACAGTTAAATATTGAAGAAGAATTATCTAAAGAAGTCTTTATTCGATTGCTTTCAGATATTATTCATATTGTTGAAGATCAAGAAAAGACATATCAGAAGTATTATACAGAAGTAGCATATTTAAAAAGAATTCAAAAATCACTAGAACAAGATCAAATTGTATGTGATAAACAAAAACAAGAGTTAGATCAATTCCAAGAATTATTATATTCCCAAGAAAAACAAGCATCTATTTATCAAACTCAAATACAAGAATTAATATCACAGTATGAACAGATTGATTCTCAAGATTATCAAAAAGTTTTAACATCTCAACAAGATCAATTGGAATTACTCAATCAACATATCCATAATATTGAAGAACAATATTATCAGTGTCAAAAAGATATTTCAGTTTTTACTCAACAAAAAGAAACTCTAGCTCAACAAGCGATTCAATTACAAACTGACTATCAACAATTAGAAAAACAATATCTCAATTTTATTTCTTCATCATTTAATGACATACAAGAATTTCATGATTATCAACAGATGTTAGAACAAAAATCAGAAAAAGAAAACATCTATCAAAATTATCTTGTTGAACAAAAAACATTATTAACACGTCTCAAAACTTTAGAAACACTTACGCAAGGTCAAGAGATGGTGGATTTAAGTCAGGAAGAAGTACGTTTAAAAGAATTGGAAGAAAAACGAGATTGTCATTTTCAGACTTATAATCAGAAATTACATACATATACAAAAAATCAAGAAATTCTTAAAGCATTACAAAAAGACTATACCAAAAATCAAGATATCTTTGAAAAATATACTATGTATCAAGATTTATCTGATATAACGTCAGGGAAAAATCCACAACGTATGTCTTTTGAGCGTTATGTTCTATCAGCTTATTTTGAACATATTTTAGAATATGCAAATATTGAATTATTGAAAATGAGTAATGGACGTTTTGCTTTATATCGAAAACAAGCGGTTAAAGGGGCTAAACAACAGGGGCTAGATTTAAGTGTCTTGGATTATGAGACTGGTATTATGCGTGATATTCAATCTTTATCTGGGGGTGAATCTTTTAAGGCAGCATTATCTTTGGCTTTAGGATTATCTTCAATGATTCAAAGTTATGCTGGTGGTATTGAATTGAATACTTTATTTATTGATGAAGGATTTGGCACATTGGATAGTGAATCTATTGACCAGGCCTTGTCAGTTTTATTAGATTTAAAAAATGATAATAAAGTGATTGGAATTATTTCTCATGTTGATGAGTTGAAAGAAAGAATTTCAACTCAAATTGTGGTTGAAAAAGGTGTACAGGGAAGTATTTTGCATATTGAAAAAGAATAGCTAGTGAAGTCGTTTAAAATTCAATATTCATAATTGCAATTTATGATAAATCTTGTATAATAATATGGTAAATATGAAGAAAAGGGGTATATATAATGGCGAACAATAAAGTCAAAAATGATGCAATTACATCAAGAGATGAAGACTTTGCTCAATGGTATACAGATGTTTGTAGAAAAGCAGAGTTAATGGATTATTCAAGTGTCAAAGGATTTATTATTTATCGACCTTATGGGTATGCTTTATGGGAAATGATTCAAGCATACATGGATAAGAAATTTAAAGAAACAGGACATGAAAATGTTTATATGCCGCTGTTAATCCCTGAATCATTACTTCAAAAAGAAGCAGATCATGTTGAAGGATTTGCACCTGAATGTGCTGTTGTTACAAGAGGTGGATTAGATAATTTGGAAGAAAATTTAATTATTCGTCCAACTTCTGAAACATTATTTTGTGAACATTATGCAAAAATCGTGAATTCTTATAGAGATTTACCAAAATTATACAATCAATGGTGTAGTGTAGTTCGTTGGGAAAAAACGACAAGACCATTTTTAAGAGGTTCAGAATTCTTATGGCAAGAAGGTCATACAATTCATGCAACAAAAGAAGAAGCAAGAGAAGAAACAATGCGTATGTTAGGTATTTATGAAAATACGGCTAAAGATTTATTAGCAATTCCAATGGTTACCGGAAGAAAAACAGAAAGAGAAAAGTTTGCTGGAGCTGAGGAAACATATACAATTGAAGCTTTAATGCATGATGGGAAAGCCTTACAATCAGGAACTTCACATTATTTTGGTGATGGTTTTGCTAAAGCATTTGGTATTCAATTCTTAGATAAGGATAATAAACAAAAATATGTTTATCAAACATCATGGGGTGTCTCAACTCGTTTATTAGGTGCAATTATTATGGTTCATGGTGATGACAATGGTTTAGTATTGCCTCCTAGAGTTGCACCAACACAAGTGATGATTATTCCAATCCAACAACAAAAAGAAGGTATTCTAGATAAAGCTCATGAAATTGAACAACAATTAAAAGCGAGTGGTATCAGAGTCAAAGTTGATGCAAGTGATAAATCACCAGGATGGAAATTCTCAGAAGCAGAAATGCGTGGAATTCCACTTCGTTTAGAAGTTGGACCAAGAGATTTACAAAATGGTCAATGTGTTGTCGCAAAAAGAGTCAATGGTGAAAAAATCACTTTACCATTAGATGAAAAGTTACCTGAAACAATTGCTCAATTATTAGACGATATTCATGAAGAAATGTATCAAAAAGCATTAGCTTTTAGAAATGATCACATTACAAATGCTACGACATTTGAAGAATTTAAAGAAATCTTAAATACAAAAGGTGGATATGTGAAGTTACCATGGTGTGGTGATGAAGCATGTGAAGTAAAGATTAAAGAAGAAACTGCTGCTACTTCTCGTTGTATTGATACTGAAGCAACAGTTGAAGGAGTTTGTCCAATTTGTGGTAAAAAAGCAAAACATATTGTTTATTTTGCAAGAGCTTATTAATATACGTCATATGACGTATATTTTTTTACAAAAAAACTCCTTTAAAAAAGGAGTCACTGCTTGATTTTGACTTTTAATAAATGAATCAGTGAAGCAGCTTGGAAACTATCAATAATTGCACCCTGAATATCTTCTACAGTCGTTATAAGATTTGTCAAATCACAGCTAGATAAATCAATCTGATAAAGTGAGGCATGCTGAATTTCACATTGTTGAAGATTACATTCATGAAATGTTGTTTTCTTTAAATTGGTTTCAATAATACTTGCTTGATATAAATCACAATGTTCAAAATGAACTTCTTTATTTTTCATAAAGGTAAAGTTTGCAAATCTGCATAAACAATCTTTCAATAAAACTTGATCAAACAAAGATTCAGAAAAATCAGTGCCTAAAAGCTTACAATTAATAAATTGAACACGACGAAATAAACTCGATAACAATTTTATATTGGAAAAATCACAATCTTTAAAAATAACATCAATAAAATAACTATCTTCAAATTGAACATCTTGCATACTAACATTTTCAAAAAGACAATGTTTAAATTCAATACCATGGCAATGTTGATCAAACAAGACATCCATTTGATAATGGGCATTATTGATTTCCTCATGGTCTAGGTCTTTGGATAATGTTGTTTTTTCTAAATAGTCTAAATTTGGTTTTTGCATCAAATCACCCCATTGACTATCATAACATAAATCAATTTTCTTTTAACCATATTTATGATAGAATATATAAAAATGAGGTGACAATATGGAAAGACAAAAAAGAATTGCATTAATTAACGACATAACCGGATTTGGAAGGTGTGCTATTGCTGTTATGGCACCGATTATTTCGGCAATGAAAATACAGGCAATTACAATTCCTACTGCGATTCTTTCTGCACATACTCAATTTCCAGTTTTTTATTTTGATGATTATACAAGTAAAATGTCTGATTATATTCAAACATACAAAGATTTAAACATAGAATTTGATGCAATTGCAACAGGATTTTTAGGCTCAAAAGAACAGGTTGATATTGTGATTGACTTTATAAAAAGGTTTAAAAATGCTTCTTCTTTTGTTTTGGTTGACCCAGTCATGGGTGATCATGGGAAATTGTATTCAACATATACTCCTGAAATGTGTGCAAAAATGAAGGAGCTCGTTCAATACGCAGATTTAATGACACCGAATTTAACTGAACTCGTGACTTTAGTTGATCAGCCTTATCCAGAAAAATTACCAAGTTTTGATGAGTTAAATGCAATGTGTGCATTGCTTTCTCATCAAGGACCTCGTCATATCGTTGTAACAGGTATTCCATTTAATGACAAGCAAATCTTAAATTTTATTTATAATCAAGGAGAGGATTATCAAATTGTGATGGTCGATCGAATCGGTCAAGATCGATGTGGGACAGGAGATGTTATTTCAGCAGTTATTGCTGGTCATTATTTAAACGGACATAGTTTTTATGAAAGTGTTCAAAAAGCAACATCTTTTGCTTCTAAGTGTATTGCCTATTGTGAAGAAACCAATGTTCCACGTCATTATGGTTTAGCATTTGAACAATATTTATATGAGTTAGGAGAAGATAGAAAATGATTTTATATACATTGAAAGATAATCAGTTTGTAGATTTAGCAAGTTTAGATTCTTTAGAAGATGCTCATGTGTATGTGAATTTAACAAACCGTTGTCCTTGTGCATGTACGTTTTGTTTACGTCAGACAAAGGTGATGAGTGAATCACACACACTTTGGTTAAAAGAAGAACCGACTGTTGATGAAATTATGAAAGAATTTCAAAAATATGATTTAGATGATTTTAGTGAGGTTGTTTTTTGTGGGTTTGGTGAACCATTAGAAAGAGTGGATGAAGTGATTCAAATTGCAGGTCTTTTAAAGTTATATCGTCGAGATTTACCAATTCGTATCAATACCAATGGTTTAGCTAATTTAATTCATCAGCGGGATGTAACCCCTCAATTTAAAGGTCGGATTGATATTGTTTCCATTAGTTTAAATGCTCCTGATGAAAAGGAATATTATGAATTGACAAGAAGCCGTTTTGGAATTGAATCATTTCAGGCAATGCTCGATTTTGCTAAAAAATGTAAAGCCTACGTTCCCCATGTTATTTTAAGTGTTGTTGATATTATAGGGGAAGATAAAATAAAAAGATGTCAAAAAATTTGTGATGATTTAAACGTGACATTAAGAGTGCGTCCATTTGAAGAATAGGAGGAAGATTATGTTATATATGACAAGAGAAGAACGTCAGATTTCTTTAGAAAAAATGGTGAATACAAGAGATTTAGGCGGTTATGAAACACAAGGTGGAAAGTACAGCAAAGCGCATAAGTATATCCGTGCTTCTGCTCCAACATATGCAACCAAAAAAGATATTGCGGATTTAAAAGCCTATGGCGTAAAGGTCGTTATTGATTTAAGAAGTGATTTTGAAAAAGAATGTCAAAAAAATCCTTTTAAAGATGATCCGGATATTGATTTTTATGAAGTGAATCTTTTTGATTCATCCACAGCAACAATCGTTCCTGATGAAGTCAAGATGTATAAAGATTTGGGTGGCGTTTATATTTATATGTTAGAAGGTATGAAGGATAAATTTAAGGAGTTATTTGATATTTTCGTTAAGTATCCTTATGAAGGAATTATGTTCCATTGTTCGGCTGGTAAAGATCGTACAGGTGTAACATCAGCTTTATTATTAGATTTAATTGGTTGTCATGAATATGATATTGTTAAGGATTATAGTGAATCTTATGAGAATAATATTGAGATTAATGAAAATTTATCTGAGATGATGAAAGATGAAGAAGCAAAACAATATTTAAAATCTTCACCACGTTATATGATGGAACTTTTGGATTATTTAAGAGAGCATTATGGCAGTGCAAAAGAGTATTTAGTTGAAATTGGGCTTAAAATTGATGAAATAGATCAATTAATTGAAAATTTTACAATTTAAAAAAGAAAAATCGCCTCTTACACGCGTATATATAAGTAGGAGGTATTTTTTATGAAAGAAAAATTTACATTGAAAGAAAAAGATTTTATTGTACGAGGCATTTACAAACGATATCAAAGAGCACAATTGGATATTCTTTATTTGAATCAGCATTATAATTACTATCCACAGGTTGATGTGTTCAAAGTGAAGGAATCCAATGCTCATTATCAAAAGGCAGATGCTCAATTTGTTGATCAGCTTCAAAGAAAACAACAGTTAGAAGATTTTGTAGGAATTGTCAATCAAATACATACCCATCTTTCTCAAGAAACATATCGTTTTATTGAAAACGAATATTTAAATTTTTATGATTCATCATGGTGGGTGCCTTATTTTTCCCGAGCAACTTATTATCGTTTGAAACATCGTGCTTTAGATGAAATAATAGAGTGTGCGTATACTTTTTTTAGTGAAAATGATTTAATCAAGTTAATGTTATGAGATATTGCCAAGCGTAGCAAAATTATGTATAATACCAATTAAGTCAATAAAAGGAGAATGTTATTCATGATAAAGAATTTAATTGGTGGAATTGCTGTGGGAATTGCCAATGTTATTCCTGGTGTTAGTGGGGGTACAATGATGGTTATCCTAGGAATCTTTAATCGTATGATGGAAGCTATTTCTGGGGTTTTCCAAAAAGACAATGATCACCGTAAAGAAGATATATTATTTTTGTTACAAGTTTTGATTGGAGCAGCCGTTGGATTAATCGGTTTTGCTAAGATTTTAGAATTTCTATTTAATCATTATCCAACACAAACAATGTATTGGTTTATTGGGTTAATTGCTTTTAGTATTCCATTATTTTTAAAAGGTGAAATGAAGGGTGAAAAAATTAAAATCCTTCCATTAGTTTGTGGTTTAGCCATTATTTTTGGTTTAGAGTTTTTAAATCCAGGTGAAGGAAGTGTGGAAGTAAATCCATCATTTCCAACTGTTACATTAATATTATGTTTGAAAATGATTCTTGTTGGAATCATTGGAGGAGCAACAATGTTAATGCCTGGTGTTAGTGGATCAATGGTTTTATTGATTATTGGTGAATACTATTTATTTAAATCTTATTTAGCAAATGTAACATCTTTTCAACTTGATGTGTTGATTCCATTATGTTTTATTGGAATTGGCGTTATTCTTGGAATTATTTTAAGTGCAAAAGTCTGTGATTTCTTTATTAAAAGATATAAAGCTGGATTTTTAAGTTTTATTCTTGGATTGATTATTGCTTCATCACTTGTTTTGATTCCTTTTGATGCAAGCTATGATGTGATGGTTGTAGTGAGTTCATTACTTGCGCTTATTTTTGGTGGTGTCATTGTTTTAGGATTAGGGAAATTACAATAAGCAGCGAGGGCTGCTTTTTTGTTAATGTTTGATTTGTTTTGGGCTATAATAAGGATAGGGTATAGGAGGTATTTTATGAACGTAGAAATTATTAATGTCGGAACAGAATTATTATTAGGAGAAATTGTGAATACCAATGCAACACTTTTGCAAAAAGTTTGTCGTGATTTAGGTTTTGATGTATATTATCAAAGTGTTGTTGGTGATAACCCTAAACGTCTTTATGAATGTTTAAAGTTAGCCTTTGAACGTGGGGCAGATTGTGTCATGACAACTGGTGGACTTGGACCAACGACTGATGATTTAACCAAAGAATTATCGGCACAATATCTTGGCTTAGAGATGGTTTATCATGAGGAAGAAGCTAAAAAAGTTGATTTAAAATGTCGTTATTGTACTGGGGTAAAAGACATCCCACAAAATAATTTTAAACAAGCTTATTATCCAAAAGATGCATATATTTTAGAAAATGATATGGGAACAGCAAATGGATGTGTCATGAGTAAAGATGAAAAGATGATTATTAATTTACCAGGGCCACCTAAAGAATTAAAATATGTTGTGGAGCATTCTTTAGTTCCTTATCTTTTAAAATACAAACAAGATACAATTTATACATATGAATATTTAACGATGTTTATTGGTGAAAGTAAACTTGCTGAGGTTTTAAGTGATTTAATTAATGCGCAAAAACAAGTATCAATTGCTTTATATGCTGGTGAAGAAACCGTAAGAGTGAGACTGGCAGTAAAAGCATCTTCTCAAAAGGAAGCAGATACATTAATGATATCAACAAAGAAACAGATTGAGGAAAGAATACATTCTTATATTATTTTTGAAAAAGATTTAAAAGAGGCTTTGTTAAAAAATATGGTTCCTATTTCTATAGTTTATAAAAATGATTTTCGTTTACAAGATGACTTTTTAAAACCATATTTATCAAATTATCCTGAAATTGAGATTGTTATTGAGACAAAACAAGTTGATTTAGGAGAGATTGTTATTGTTCATTTCAATGATTATACATTTGAAGTTCCAACATTTGTAAAAGCTGAATATTCTTATGCAAAGGTTGAATCACGCTTTATTGCTCAGCTTTATCGATATATAAAGAACTTCAAGAAAGAAAAATGTCAAAATTTAATGTGAAATGCATAAAAAAATTGTAATTTTCAATTTTCTGTATATAATATCACTGTAAAATTTAATATAGAGCGGAGGATATGGATGAAATATAAGATTGAAAATTGTCGCTATGAATTGGTGAAGGATTTATTGTCTAGTCTTGATTCATTAATCGCTAATGTAGAGAAAGATGAGCAAGGAACTATTGTGACTCTACATGAGGGAAATTCTCAGTTTGATTTAATGAGAGCTTTAAAACAAGATCCTTTACAAATGTTTTGTGAAAATTGTAAAGTTTATGCTGTATAGACGTCATCATTGGATGGCGTCATTTTTTATCGTTTATGTTGTAAAAATATGGTATTTTTAAAAACTAATCCTATCTTTTCAAAATGTAAGAGTTTACAACCTTAAAAATAACAAAAAACATTGATAAAAACAGGTAAATTTTAACTTTTTTCTTGCGAAAATAGAAACTTTCAATATAATAGGAAGTGTCCTAAGGGATAACACATGTATGTCAATATAATATTCCTCGACATACAAATCAGCAAATAAAAGTATTCATATGAGTTTTACTCAAAAAGAGTAATCACTGTTAGAGGCAGCAGTCTAACAGAGGTAGTGAACAGCAGCGCTATCGATCATTCATATAAGAAAAGAGCGATAAATAGGGGTATCGCTCTTTTCTTATATGTGAAACAATTCAATGAATTTTAAAGCAGCAGGGGTTAATGTTTTTCGAGTAAGATGAGCATAACCAATGCTTCTTTTAGGAATAGGTGGATTGATCTTAATTTCATAAATATCTTGATTATTTAATTCTTCTAATGAGAACTCTTTGATTACACAAGCTTTACCAAGATTATTTTTCGCTGCCTCCAATAACAAATCATGGGAACCAAGTTCAATTGAAGATGTTAATAGAAGTCCCTGACTAGCAAAATGATAATCAACATATTGTCTTGAATTTGATGACCTTTCTAATAGAATAAGTGATTCATGTGAAAGTTCTTGTAAAGAATACACTTTTTCTTCAGAATTTTTGGAAACAAAAATATCATGGACTTGTAGACATTCTTGAATGGTTATCGCTTCATCATGTAATGGCATGTTTACAAAACCAATTTCAATTTGACCATTTTTTAATAAATCAATGATTTCTAAACTGGTACGGTTAACCATTTTAATTGTAACTTGAGGATAGAGTTGATTGAACTTAACAAGATAGGGCATAATATAATTCTCACTTAGGGTATCTCCAGCACCGATTGTTAATTCCCCTTTGGTTAAATCATGTAAATGACCGATTTGATTTTCAGCACTTGTGATTAAAGAAAGAGCTTGAGAGATTTTGGTATAAAGCATTTCTCCTTCTTTGGTTAAAACAACACCTTTAGATTGTCGAATAAAAAGTTGTGTGTTTAACTCTTTTTCTAAAGTATGGATGGCTTGTGAAACAGCTGATTGAGAAATAAAAAGATTTCTTGCGGCTAGAGAAAAGGATAAAGTTGAAGCAGCTTCATTAAAAATTTTATATTGTTCAAGTTTAATATTCATATTAGTTCTCCTTATATCATATTTTATAATTATTAATT
>OIZU01000623.1_pt1 | contig 26161 bp, 31 predicted proteins | sample 1588661 | NCBI WGS metagenome assembly OIZU01 (sample SAMN03283257) | human gut metagenome | biome: human-associated habitat; material: feces | host: Homo sapiens | place: USA | collected 2013 | reverse complement strand
CATGCAAACCTAAAGTACAAATACGGGAGCCGGAACTTCTGGTGCCGAGGATACTATGGGCCTTATTTATTAGGAAAACTCACAAACCGTTGTGCTGCTGTGGGGGTTAGCCCACAGCCAGTTGGGAATTAAGTTCGATATACTCAGCCATACGGCGAAATTCATCGGCATATTTGAATTTCACGCTGATGTTGCCGCCCTCATAAACCTTGATATGGTCGATGAGCTCCATGAGTATATCCCGTGTCAGCTTGTCGATGTTCTGATATTTGAGGAACGCCGTCAAAAACGGGCTTTCCGCATCCATTCCATTTTCAAGCTGATCCCGTTCCTCCCGCAAGGTGCGGAGAACGGTATTGATGGACTCGGCCTGCTGTTCATAGTCCTCGCTCATGTGGCGATAATCGTTGTGCGTGATCTCGCCGTCTTTCCAGTCTTGATAGAGGGCCTGTTTATACCGCATGATTTTGGAAAGTTCTTTTTCCTTAACCGCTATCATATCTTCCAGACGGTTGGATTTGCTCTTTTTCAGCGGCGCAGCGTTGATACGGGAAACAAGCTCAGAATATGTAACTGCCAAATGTACCTGCTGTTGGATGGCGAACAACACGCCAACCTCCAAGCGGGTATTTTTTATGGAGTGCATCGTGCAGGCGTTCTTGGAAAGGCTCTTGTAAGTCCCGCATTGATAATAGACATAAGTTCCTTTGGATGCGATCCGGGACATGGCCCTGCCGCAGTCGGCGCATTTCAGAAAGCCGCTGAACAGATAAAGCTGTTTCTGTTTCGGGGCTGTGCGGGTGTCCCGCTTTAACAGGCCCTGCACCTTATCAAAGGTTTCCCGGTCTATAATGGCCTCATGGGTATTTTCCACGATAAACCATTCATCCTCCGGCACACGCTCCTGAATGTGTATCTTGTAGCTTTTCACACGCTGGCGGCCCTGCACCATATCCCCCACATAAACACGGTTTTTCAAAATCGTGTCAATGGTAATGGTGCTCCACATTGGATTGCCCTGTGCGTTTGGAGCGTTGTATTTCAAGCCTTGGCTCTGCTTGTAAGCGGTGGGACAGGGAACGCCGTGATCGTTGAGGTAAAGGGTAATGCCTCGCTTGTTCTTTCCCGAAAGGAACATGGAAAAGATGCTTTTCACGATCTCGGCGGCCTCCGGGTCAACCAGTAAAGCGTGCTTGTCCTGCGGGTCTTTAATGTACCCATAGGGAGCATAGGAGCCGATGAACTCACCGTTGCGCCGTTTCATATCGAATACCTGCCGGATTTTCTTTGAGGTCTGATAGCAGTATTGATCGTTCATTACATTGGTAATCGGAACGATAATATTGGAAACACTATCCGGGTTGCGGTAGCTGTCCACGCCCTCGGCCAGACTGATAAAGCGAATGTTGAGCCGAACAAACAGGTTTTCAATCAGATTTCCTGCGTCGGTATAGTTACGGGAGAGCCGGGAAAGGTCTTTTACAATCACGCAGTTGATTTTCCCACTATAAACATCGGCCAACAGCCTTTGAAAATCCTCACGGTCAGTATCAGTCCCGGTTTTTCCGTCATCCACATATACATCGCTTTCGTCCCCCTCATAGAACTCGTCCATGTGGGTTTGGTGGTATTGTTCCAGCAAAAGCCGCTGATTGATGACGCTGTTGCTTTCGTCCCGTCCACGGAGTAAATCCTCTTTGGAAAGCCGGATATATTTACCCAGCCGCCAGCGCATCATTTTATTAGAAGTAGGGGAACTGGCGAAATTCATTCCCCGGTTTTTCGTCCTTGCCATTTGTCCTCCTTCCCTATCACATTACGCCTATATTATACCTCTGTCCGGGCGGGACAACAAGGATGCCTTTGAATACCCCAGCCTCGGGACACTTTGTCTCGAAGTTGAAAAGGGGGCCGTGACACATCACAGCCCCGATTTCATACGGAGGAAGAAAGAGGTCAACAGGTCTTGCAGGGGTGGGCCATCGTCGGCAAACTCCAGCTTGATGACCATATCCCCATGACGGAAACAATACGGGTTTTTCATGGCGGCCAGCATATTTGCCGCCCGCTGCTCCTTCGGGAGCGTGTTATCAAAAGTCATTCCACTCACATCCACAAGAGCCTCCTTGTCGATGGAGGAAATATCAATACGGCGCATAGAATCAAGCTGCGCTGATGTCAATTTCATATAGCACCCTCCTTGAAAACTGTTTTGACTGGTTGCGGTTCCCTGCTGTCGGCGGGGAAACAGGAAAGGCCAGCACCCGAAAAGTGCTGGCCTTTCGTCTTTCTCCACCTCGGGACAATCTGTCTCGAAGTATGTTTTTAGGATTGGGAGCGCCGAGCTCATTTTCTTGCCCCGTCATAAGACAGCGTTACTCGACTCGGCGCTCCCGCATAACAGAAAGCGGTGGCCCGGAGGGACAGGCGGCCAGCCTGTCCTCTGGCGGATCGTGGCCGTGGGGTGGCCGTCCCATTTTTGGCGTTGGTGTTGTTCGCTCTTTCCCGTGGAGGAAGTCACAGCGCACCCGCCACATGGCTCCCCGTGTTATACTCGGGGCCGCCCGCTATTTCCGTTATGGAGAAGAATTGTTCCTCTCATATACCACCAGAAAAAACATCAAAATGGAGATGCTGTTTACAGATTTTCTTTCAAATATTTTTTCATGGCTTTGATCCCGCACAGGACAGAACTGCGGACGGCGCTTTTATCCACGCCTTCCTCACGGGCGATTTCCCGGTAGGTCTTACCCTCAATCAAATGGGCATCCACCCGGCGGCCCTGGATCTCCGGCAGGGAGTTGAGAGCGTTCCAGAGATGATAGAAACGCTCCATGCGTTCTACCAGTTCCTGCGGGGAGGGCTCATGCACACAAGCGGAATACTCAATCCCATCGTCACAATCGAGAGAATAGTACGCCTTGTTGTAACGAACACGCTCGGCATAGGCAGCCTCGGCCAGTTTGCTGGTATGGAATACGGCGGCCACTTCGTCAGAAACCTCAATGTATTCATCATGGGTGTACCAAGAATAAAAGTCTTTCAGATTGATAGTAGTCATTATATTTTCCTCCGTTCAGAATTTTTGTTGGTGGGTGGCGTTCTGAACGGGGGATGGTGGTGATCGGCAGCCGGGGCCGCCCCTGCCTACCTCGGGACAAAGTGTCTCGAGGTTTGGGCATACAAAAACGCCCGCACAACATGAAGCTGTACGGGCGCACGAAACATTATTGCGATTAATATACTGGCTAATTTCACATCCAAAGCCGGACGATCCCGGAGGGGGAGCTACACTTTTTTTAGCTGGTGCAGATCATGGGGGCTGTGAAATAGCAAAACGAACACGGCAATACCTCTCCCATTAGATACCGCCGTTTTATGATGTGAAGTCGTCGAAAAACGGCGGCTTGATGTTGTCAAACCGCCGTTTCACAGATTCGATCATTAAGGCAAACAGAGCCAATAAATCGTGGGTGAAAACTCACGGTTTATCGGCTCTGCGTCTATGCGTCTGGCTCTTTAATTACTGTGGTATTCATTTCTTTAACATGGACTAAGGTTTCCTGTTTGCATTTGGGGCAAAATAGTGGGAAGTTTTTCAACTCGGTGTCCTTACGGATTTTGACTCTTGTTTTGTTTTTGCAAACGGGACACGGAATAAATTTGGCGTTCATTCTGATTTCCACCTCCCCGCAATTCCCCGAACAAAGCTCCGCCTATAATCAAAGCTGCTCCGAAAACCTGTGTTGCTGATAGTGTTTCATTCAACAGCAGAACAGATAAAATCACGGCAGACAGCGGCTCCAGATAACCGCAGATTGCCACGGTCTGTACCGGGAGGGATCCAATGGAGGAAAAGTAGAAATAACCGCCGATCCCTGTATTCAGCAGTCCGAGGGCAAATATCCAAGGAAGATCCTCTGTTTTAACAGAAAGTGCATACCCTGTTTTGAAGCCGACATAAACAGCTACGGTAAGAAAGCTGACGAATAACTGAATGGCAGAGTTTTCCAAACCCGTTATTCGTTTCGCTTGCTTATTGAACATGACCATCAGCGAATACATAACAGCCGCCAGAAAGCCGCACATCAACCCGATTTGGTTCATGCTCTCTGCGGCCTCCGTTCCATTCACAAAGAAGATACCCACCAAAACAATCAGAAAGGCGACGATCTTTTCAGCAGTCAACTTTTCTTTGAAAACAAAAGGCGATAACACCATAACAATAACAGGCCCACAGTAATATGCCAGAGAAGCAAGACTGACTCCAATTTCAGCATACGCCTCATAGAGGAATATCCAGCTTGTTCCCATCGCAATCCCGGAAAGCCCGATAAAAAACAGATCCTTTCTATTGTGGTAAAATGTTAGCTTCTGCTTTCCGAGAAAAAGTAGCGCAAGTAAAAGAATACTGCCGATCATCGTGCGCCAGAATACGATTTCATAACTGGTGAGATGAATTTGACTTGCAACGATGCCGTTGGAGCCAAATAGCAATAGCGCAAGAAAATATTTGATGTAATTTGTTTTCATTCAATCGCCTGTTTCCCTTTTGCTGCTTCAAATTCATTGAGCATATCCTCACACGGTTTCTTTGAAAGCAAACTAACGACAATAATTGTCACGATACCTACAAGGAAAGCAGGAAGCAATTCATAAATTCCCCAAATTCCACCGATGGGTTTCACAAGGTATTTCCAAACGAAAACGAATGTGCCGCCCGCCGCCATACCGGAAATTGCGCCAGACAGGGTCGTGCGTTTCCAAAACAAAGAGCAAATGACAATCGGCCCGAAACCGGCTCCAAAGCCAGCCCATGCAAAGGACACAATACCAAAAATCGAACTGTCGGGATTTCTTGCAATGATAACGCCGAGAACGGCGATCACAATAACAGTCGCTCGTGCGGCCAGCATACTTGCCCGTTGAGAGAGCTTCAAATGCAAAGCCTCCTGCAAGATGTTTTGAGATACGCTTGACGAGGCGGCAAGCAGTTGAGAATCCGCCGTGGACATGGTGCTTGCCAGTATGCCGGAAAGTATCAACCCCGCCATAAGTGCCGGAATAACACCGTAGTTTGACAGCAGATCGGCAATGCGTACAATGATTGTTTCCGTCCCTGACCCGGAAAGCGTTTCAATGACACCCACACCGCTTAGCGCTCTTCCTACAATTCCGATTAGGACAGCAACTGCCATAGCAATCACCACCCAAACAGATGCCACGCGACGGGAAAGCGTGAGTTTTGTTTCGTCTTTGATTGCCATAAAACGAAGCAGGATATGCGGCATACCAAAGTAACCCAGCCCCCACGCCAGCGTTGATATAATCGTCAATACCCCGTATGGGCTCGCCGTACCTGTCGTTTCAGAAAAACTGCTTGTAAATGAAAGAAAACCCGGCAATGCTTTTGCATTGTCCAGCACTGCGCCAATGCCCCCGGCTGATACGGTAGCAAAGCCAAGGACAACAAGTATGGCGATGGTCATAATAATACTTTGAATGAAATCTGTAAGCGAAGCAGCAAGAAATCCGCCAGCCGCCGTATATCCAACAATGACAATCGCTGATATTACCATAGCGGCCGTATAGTCCCACCCAAACAAGGATGAAAAAAGTTTCCCGCAGGCAGCAAAACCGGACGCTGTATAGGGAATAAAAAATACGATAATGATAACAGCAGCTATGGTGGCTAATATGTTTTTCTCATCGTGAAAGCGTTTTGAAAAGAATTGGGGAAGCGTGATGGAGTTCGTAATTTGGGTATAGCGGCGAAGCCTCCGAGCAGTAAAAAGCCAATTCAAATAAGTGCCAATCGCTAAACCAATCACCGTCCAGCCAACATCAGCAACCCCCGACAGATAAGCAAGGCCGGGAAGTCCCATCAGCAAATAGCTTGACATATCGGATGCTTCTGCGCTCATGGCCGTGACAAACGGCCCCAGTTTGCGCCCACCAAGATAAAAGTCTGATGTGGACTCGTTCTTGCGGGCATAGTGGAAACCGACACATAACATTCCTATCAGATAAACGCACATTGTAATCAATATGCAAATTAAAGCTGTATTCATTTTTATATACTCCTTGTGGTGTTGCCCTATAAACAACGCTATACAATGATGGAAACATAGGTGTGTCCTGTATAGGGCAAAAATTTATCCAGAATATCTCTTGTTTTAATTTTCATGTAGCTGGTAGTCGTGCCATCACTACATCCATACCATTCTTCAGAAACAACATCCCTGTCAAAAACAAATTGAACATCATGAGCTGTATCCAATAATGCGCTGAATACAGTTGCGGCACCAATTTTCGTTCCCAACCTTTGTTCCATAAGCTCGCTGGGGGCAAATGATACACGGGAGATTTTTAGGGCCGTACTGAAGTCCTTTGAACGGAAAGGCTTATTTCCCGCAGTAATAAAAAGGTAAAAATCGGTCTGCTGGCGATTACATAGGAACAGCGTTTTTACCATTTTCATATTCAATTTTTCATCGATTTGAGCACAATCCTCCATTGTGATTGCCTCATCGGTATCGACCCGCTCAAACGGCAAATTCAGCTCAGTCAATGCCCGGTATGTTTTTTCCTGTAAAGGTGTTCTGAAACTGCTGGGCGGGTTTCGATAAATATTACTGACATAAAACATAGCGTTATCCTCACATCAATCTTGAAATATTGGTGTTTCTATTGTATCATCTAAAATAGGATTTGAAAAACGAATAATCCAAATGCTGAACATCACAAAATCAGATGGAACGGTGATTGTATGGATATGAACATTTTGAAGTATCTGGCCTTTATCCGAACAGTTGAATATGGCAGCTTTACCAAGGCCGCCGAAGTGCTGAACTACTCACAATCCGGTATCAGCAGAATGATTAACGATTTAGAAAGAGAATGGAAAATCACTTTGCTGGAGAGAAACAGGTCTGGCGTAAAACTTACTTCTGATGGATCAAGATTACTTCCGTTTGCCAAGAGCCTATGTGACGAATATCAAAAACTGCAAATGCAGGTGGATGACCTGCATGGAGTACAATCCGGTATTATCCGCATTGGTACATTTTCAAGCGTAGCAACGCATTGGCTCCCCAATATCATACGGGCTTTTCAAAAGGACTACCCCGGCATTGACTACGAATTGCTTTTAGGAGACTACACAGAGATTGAGGAATGGATCGGCGAGGGGCGTGTGGACTGCGGTTTTCTGCGGCTGCCGACAAAACCGGATTTTGAAACGATCACTTTGACACGGGATAAACTGCTTGCCATTTTACCTGTGGATCATCCCTTGGCTGAATATGAGAAAGTTCCCATAGCCGCACTGTGCAGCGAGCCTTTTATGCTGTTGGAAAAGGGCGCAAAAGCGGAGATTTCAGAAGTCTTTGAACGCAACGGTCTAACGCCTCGTGTCCGGTTTACCACTTGGGATGATTATGCCGTTATGTCGATGGTGGAAAATGGCCTTGGGATCAGTATGCTGCCGGAACTGATTTTGAAGCGTATCCCCTACAACATTGTAGCAAGAGAACTGGATGTACCCGCTTACCGTGATATTGCATTTGCATTGAGGGATCGGAAAACCGCATCCTTAGCGGTTAAACGCTTTATGGAATACATCCAATACCGTTAATGGTGAAATTAAATATGATGTTATAGGAAATTGACAACCGTTCAAATTGAGCCACCCGAAATATAAAATTACATTGGGTGATGTTATGAAGATTGAACGAGATGAACGGCGGTTAGATTTCCACGATATAGGGCGTGAGATCAAGCAGAAGCGGGAACGCAAGGGCATGACGCAGGAGCAACTGGCCTATATTATTGACCGTGATCCCCGCACTGTCATGTATCACGAGAACGATGGTCAGCATCCGAGCCTTAATGTTTTCTATCAGTTGGTAACGATGTTTGATATATCGGTGGATCAGTTCTTTTATCCAGACATGGGCGCAGACGATGCCTGTAAAAAGCGCATCAATATCATGCTCAGTTCCATGAACAAAAAAGAATTGGAGCTTGTGGAAAAACTAATCCGGGCAGTCAAAGACAGCCAAGAAACGGAGGAAGCGTAAAAAAGCGTGACCTCCGTTTTTTGCGCCATTTCGGGGGGCTGCACGGAACGGCAAGCAGGGCAAGTGTATAGACACTTGCTATTTTTGCGCCCCGACGGGGCCGCAAAAATGCTTGTTGGGAGCCTCCCCAAACCCGGCGAACCTCGGGACACTTTGTCCCGAAGTAGCGGTGCCAGCACCTTTTGTCTGCGGCCGGTTGCTATCGCTCCTGGGCCTTATTTTCACGCCCATCCGTCACGCCGAGCAGGTGATCGATATTGGCCTTGACTGCCACGGCCTCCCGCATTTCCTCCTGTGCCTTGCGGTACTCCGCATACAGAGCTTTTTTCTGCGCCGCAAGTTTGCGGCGCTGTTCTTTTAGGTCTGCCATTTTCGGCAGCTTACTCCCGGCCAGAATATCATTCATGGCAGCTTTCGCCGCCCGGTAGGTGGCAAGCTCCGCTTCGTGGGCGGCAAGATATTTCTTGCTGTACCGGGCCGCTTTGTACCCATCGAACACCGGGCGGGTCTTGGCATAATCCACCGTAGCGGCCATGAGATCGGAAACTTTGGTAAGAGCCGCCTCGGTGTCCCGGAGCTCCCCGGCCAGAGCGTGAAAGCGATCCACGGCCCCGGTGGTGGCAGCCTCCAACGTGGCATAGTCTCCCAGCTTATGCTCCCGGAGATATTGCAGGGCGGCGGCCATCTGTTTGAGGTTGTAGACCTTGGCCCACCGTTCATAGGCCGGGCCCTTGCCTTGGCTCAACCGCTCTTGAATGTCGATAACAAGATTGATCCGCTGGGGCGGCGGGGCCTCCTCTCGGAGTACGGGGGCGGGACGATCTCCGGCAATCACAGCCCGGATGTCGGCGGGATCGTAGCCTTTCCCCAGCGTGGATGCCCGGAGCCGGGTGGGTTTTGTTTGGCCCGGCACAAGGAATGAAATTGCGCCGCCCCGCCCGTATTTTATCGCATACCCGGCCCCCTCCATCAGCCGCAGGAAAGCATCAAAGTCGGCGGGCTTTTTTGCCAACGCATCCCCGATGGCGATGCGAAGCCGCTGCTGGGCAGACGGGGGACGCTCCCCAACCCATTGACCGTAATGGAGAAAACGGCCCTTACTGTGGAGCTTCGGATTGGTAATTACAGAAAGATCATGCTCCAGACATACCCGGTCAGAGAGCCGCCGCAGGGCACTGGCCGAGCGAAAGAAATCCCGATATTTCCGGGTGCAATCCAGCGTGACGGGATTGTAATAAATGTGATTGTGGATATGGCGGCAATCTGTGTGGGTGGCAACGAAAAAGGCGTGTTTGCCTTTTGTCCAGCGCAGGGCCGTTTCGTAGCCTACACGGTTTGCCTCCTCCGGGGTGATCTCTCCCGGCTTAAAGGACTGGCGAATCTGATAGCACAGCACATCGGCATCCCGCCGCTGTTCCCGGCCCGTGGCGGCCTTATACTTTGCCTTGGAAAGCAGGAACTCCGCATCGGCTGTCATGTGGTCGCACTCATAAGAAGATATGAGCGTCCCGCCTTCGGTTTTTTCCGGGTTCTGCCCGTATTCAAAACGGTCTTTCAGCGATTGGGCGATGGTTTCCCCCTTGCTGATATGATGGGCCTTTAGGTAGGTGGTGGCCGTGGCGTTCCCTCCTTTCCAAGAGAAAAGCGGCGGCTGTGTGTCAGCCACCGCATCGTTACTTCGGGACAAAGTGTCCCAAAGCTGTCAGTCCGTGATAAAGCACTTCAAAGAATAATTGAGCCCGTCCAGCTTGCCGATCAGCCACTCGGCCACGGCGGGCAGGCCAAAAGGCGAAACGCAGAACGCTATAACAAGGCCCTGTACGCCCCATGCGGTATTGCCCTCAATGAAAATGGCGAACAGGGCGCAGGCGGCAAAGAGAAAGGACAGGGCGGAAAACACCCAGGACGCCAGCGAAAATGCAAAGGACAGCACCGCAACCACAAGGGTCAGGGTAAGAACAAAGGGGGTGGCAATGATTTTCAGAATAATCCGCATAGCTTGTAACCTCCTTGAAAAATGATGGGTATTCCTTACAATACCATTATACCTCCCCCAAAAAGGGACAACAAGGATGCCTTTGACAGTCCAAACTGTGAAACACAATGGCCTAAGTTCCCTTGCCTCCATATTGTGAAATGCTAAGAATTATGTTAGACTGATGCAACAAAGGGGGCGGTTATGATGGAAAAGCAAATCGCGTTCTCCAGCAAAATTGACATACAAGAGTATCATTATTTCAGTTTTATAATGGCTGCGATAAACAGGCAAAATTATGACATAGAGATTTCGGTCAACTATGGTCTTTCCCATGATGAGCCAAACACTATCATCGCCGATGTGTGGGCTGGGATTGCAGACGATATGTTTAGGCGTTATCTCTATACGGCCCATATTCCCCAAACGGAACAGACATTGGATGACTACGCTGGCATTGCAACAAAGATACACAACAGTCACACTTTCCGAAAAGAACTGAAAACCTTTCTGGAATGGGCCTATAAAAAACAACGCCAATAATGCGGCTTTCCCCACCTCGGGACAGTTTGTCCCGAAGTCGAGAAAGCCGGGGGACGGCACAAGGCCATCCCCCGGAACGCTCACAGCTCCGTCACAGCGGACAGCTTTTTGAGCAGATCAGACAGCGGCTCCCACAGGGCCGCATAATCCTTTTGCAGCATAGCGATCTCCTCGGGATAGATGCCTCCATAGGTATTCGCCTGAATTGCCACTTGATTGAGATTGTTCGCACAGCGCCTTTGCAGGGACACCAGCTCCCGGATGTCGGAGAGGTCAACATGGAGCACATACCCATTGAGAGCCATTTTGCGAACATAGGCGCTGAGATTTTGGATGCCCGCTTCGGCCATGCGCTCCCGGATCGCCTCCATTTCGTCCGGGCGCACCCATACATAGATCGGCATACTGCGGACACGCTTTTTTGTCATCGCTCCTCCCGTTCCCGGCTGCGGCGTTTGCTGGGCGGCTCCTTTACCTTGTCCAGCTCTTTTTCCCGTTCCGGGGGCTGGGCCGGGAGCAGGTTATTCAAAACGCCGTCGATCATGTTGTAATTGTGCTCGGCGGCCATTTCCGCACTTTTCATGGGATTGTAGGTTTCGGGCATTGTCATCCTCCTATCTGTCGCCCCGGTCGGGGGCTTTCTTTTTTGGGGCCTGTTCGCCCCGGTCAGCATCAGCCTGTTTTGCGGCCTCCTTCATCTGCTGGGCAATCGGGCGGGGCCTGTCGGGATTGTCGAGGGCGGGGCGCAGCTCGTAATCGCTGGCCTCCCTCGGGGTCAGCGGCTTGGTGTAGGTCAAATGTCCCCACGCCAGAAAAGCACCGCCCTCCACAGGGATGCGCTGATCGTAGTTGACGATCTCATCCGGGGCGTTGCGGGACGGCTTGGGGAATGTACCGATGTCCACAGGCCGCTGGGTGGAGTAATACTTGTAAAGGCCGGGGGCCTCTGTCTGCACAATTCCCACATGGTAAAGCCGCTGGTAGTCCTTTACCCGGTCTGAAAAGTCCTTTTCCATAGCAGGCAGATCATTGCCGTAATGTCCCCATTCATACTGCCGCTGGCCGTTTTTGTCATCGTAACAGGCCCATGTGACATAAGGAGACGGGGCCGTAGGATGATGCCCCAGCGCAAAGCCTCTGCCGTTTTCCAGCATGACGGCCTTTAGAATGGAATAACCTTGATTTTTGTCCATAGACACCTCCTTTTGGATAGCCGCACTTCGGGACAAAGTGTCCCAAAGCACGGCATAAAGATGTTGACAGCATTTTGAGAAAACAGGGGTAGGCCATAGAAACATACGGCCCACCCCAAAAGCGGCCCCGAAAAGCCTTGCTACAAGCGGGTTTTCCGGGGCCTAATTGTCAACACTCCAGCCCCGTTTTTTCTTCATGTGTTCCCGCTGTTGACGGCGGTGCGCTTTCTTGGCACAGGCTGGGGAGCAGTAGCGCATCCGCCCATCCGCAAGGACGGCCCCGCCGCATACCGGACAGGGCCGGGTTTCGGGAGCGTGGCCCCCGGCGGTCAGCGCCGCCTCCAGCACCGGATCAAGGGGTAGAACGGCCTCCCGGAAGTAGCGGCAATAGGCTCCTGTCCAGCATTTCCCCAGCATATAACACTCACAATCCAACGGCAAGCAGCCGTATTCCTTGTCGTAGTTGGCACACCATTTTGTTACCAGCTTGCGGATGGCCGTCTTTTCCTCACGGGTCAGCTCACGCTCCACAGCATCACCTCCCGTCCTTTTTGGGGGATTTGAGCAAATCCCGGTAGCAGGACAGGCAGACGATCCCCCGCCAGTAGGGGCAGCCGTGGCAGCGGGAGCCCCTGGGCGCTTTCGAGGGAGCGGACTCCCTCGGGCGGGGCCTTTGCTTCATCATGGCCTCATAGGAGCTTTTGGTAAAGTTCATGCTTCGTCCTCCTCTCCGGGTTCGTCCTCGTCCCAAGGCGGGCCATTGTCATAATCGCCGTAATCGTCCAGCTCCTCGGTATAGTCCTCTTCGGGCTGGCTGGCCTGTTGCTGTTTGGGACGGTAAATCTTGAAATACCACCCGGCTCCGCCGCCGATGGCGATGACGGCCAGCGCAAGGATCAGCATCCCGGAGCCGCCGCCCTGTTTCGTGGGCTCCGGCTCGGTGGGTTCGGGCTCCTCCACAGGCTCGGGCTCGGGAACAGCCCCCACGCACTCGGTCATGTTGGTTTTGCATACCGGGCAATCGGTGTTGACGGCACCAGCCGCACAACGCTCCGTACAGGTGCAGACAGGCAGCTCCCCGCCAGCGGCCTCCAGAGCGGCCAGCAGATCGGCCTCGTCCACCGGGTTGAGGAAATAGGTGTGATACTGTTCGCCCTCCTCGTCCACAGGCTTGTCATAGTCGATGACAATGTAAAAGGTATTGCCGCCCTTGGTTTCCACCGTGATAAACTGCTTGTTGGTGTGCTTATCATAGAGCAGGTCACGGGTCGCAAGGTTTCCCTCCTCGCTAAAGCCCGCCCCCAGCTCTATGGTGGGCTCGGGCTCCGTTGCGGGCTCGGTTTCCACCACAGGCTCAGTCTCATAGTCCATGTACTCATCGCCGCCCCCGGCGTAGGCCGTGACGGACATCCCGCATAAAAGAACGACGGCGCAAAGCGCCGCCGCAAACATTCTCATTTTTCGTTTCATTCGTTTGCCTCCTTATCTTCGGACTTCGGGACACTTTGTCCCAAAGCGGCTCCGCCGCCGTTCTGAATAGACTGGAGCAGCAGGGGCAGATCGGAAAGGGAAATGCTCATGCCACGCACGATGTCCACAATCTCGCTGTTTTCCGCCTCCAGCTTTTTCTGTTCCAGCTCTTTGAGTTTTGCCTGCTGTTCCGCAATTTTGGCCTTGACCTTTTCGATCTCGGCCTCGATTTTTGCGCTTTTGCTGATTGCCATAATTCAAAAATCCTCCTGTCAGTATAATTTTCCGTAGGCATAGAAGTGGGACTGCCAATAGCTGTTGTTCAGATTGGCGTACTGGATGGGGTCGCCGCAATGGAGCATCCAGCCGTCCCCCACATAGATGCCTACATGAGAAATCCCCGGCGTGTCATAGGTTCCCGTAAAGAACACCAGATCGCCGGGTTGGGGGCTGTTCGTCCGGGTGGCGATGTTGTAGAGCCCCTGGGCTCCCAGCCGCCCGAAGCTCCAGCCGCACTGGTTGTAAACATAGGACACAAAGCCAGAGCAGTCGAAAGAGGTGCTCGGATTGGAGCCGCCCCACACATAGGGAAAGCCCACATACTTTTCTGCCTCTTTCAGAATGGCGGCAAAGGTTTCGTCGGCCAGATACGCCTCGGGGACTTCATGCTCCGTGGGGCCGTTTGTCACATACTTTGTGACATAGACCGAGGACGGGAACAGGTTGGGACGGTTGCCCAGCGTGGACATATAGAGGGCATACCGGGAAAGCTGTTCCTCGGACATGGTATAGATCGGAACATGGGAGAGGTTGAAGTTTTCCAGCGTGACATAGCAGATGTAGTAATCGTAGTACACCCGGTATCTGTCCGTGTGGGTATTGCCCTCGTCATCCGTCCATGTGTCTGTTTCGTAGTAATAGCGTTCCTCCACCACCACTTCCTCAGTCAGAATGTATTGCTTTTCAAAAAGGGTTTGGAGCGTACCTTGTACCTCATCCACCGTCCACGCACCTTCGTGGAGTGCGGAAAGCATGGAAATGAGCACATAGGGATCGTGCTCTATTTCGTCGAGGTCAAAATGGTATTCGTCATAGCCGTGGGTTCTTTCGTAGCTGGCAAGATACTCCCGCAGCTCGTCCTCCAAGGCACAGTAGGCAGCCTCGGCTCCCAAAATATCGGCATCCTCGGACGCATAGGTGCTGGCCGCCACCGCACCCACAAGGCCGTTGCCCACCGTGACCATCGAGGAAACACAGGATTGGAGGGAGAAGATCAGCAGGGCGCAGACCAGACCGATGACCACGCCCACGGGATGCCGCTTGACAAAGGCCACCGTCCGGGCCGCCAGCTTTTCCGTGGTAACAGCCGTTTTCTCTGCGGCCTTCGCCCCGGCTTTTGTCCCGGCGGTTGCCCCGGCTTTGGCGGCCTCCCGAGCCTGTTTTGCGTATTGCCGCTGGATGCGTTTCTTTTGCAGATACCGGGAGAGGACGCTGCCCTGCATTTCCGGGTGCTCCTGGGCAGTCATGCGGTAGTGGTAATCTGCCGTAGCCTTGATATGTTTGGCCTCGGCCCTGCGGACGGCCCTCTGCGGGTGCTCGCGAATGGCCTTTTTGACGGAGTGTGTCCCATGCCGCAGAACAGACTCGCCCACAAGCTCCGTGCGGTGTGCGCCCTCGGTGCCCACATTTTCCTGTTCCACCTCGTAGAGCTTGCCATGCACAAAGGCGTGGACTTCGGCCCCTGCCGCCCGGCTCACCCGCTTTACGGGGCCGGGCTTTTTCGGCGGCTTTTGCTTTGCCAGCTTTTCACGGGCCTTGTCCAGTTTCTCGCCCCGCTGTTCCATGCGGAGCTTGGCTGCCGCCGTCTGCTCCTGTTGGCTTTTCTGACGGAATTTGGATTTTGGGGACTTCGGGACACTTTGTCCCGAAGCGGCCCCGTTACTCGTCTTTTCGTTCATGGGCCATATCCTCCGGGCGGGTGGTCAGCAGATCATAGATCTCCCCACGGGGAAAACGATCCACAAAGGGGATGGTCACATTTCCATAGAACAGCAGGCCCTCACCGGAATTGGAGTGGGTAATGTAGGAGAGCTGGTGCTCGGAAATACCGAGCTGCTTGGCGAGGATTGCCCGGTCACTTTGAGCCTGTGACAGCAGCACCATGAAATCCGTGTTGTCGAGAATATTCTCAATCTCCCGGCTGGCCAGCAGGTCTTTTACATTCTGCGTCAAAGCACTCGGCACACAGCCTTTTTTACGGAGCATTTTCCAGACGGCCACGAAGTAGCTGGCTGTCAGCGGGTCACGGAGCAGAATGTGGAACTCGTCAAAGTAGCACCAGGTCGCAACCCCTGCCCGGTAATTTTCATCCACCGCCTGGGTCACAAACTCGTTGGTAATGTGCATGGCAATTTTGCGGAGGTTTTCGCCCATGCCCTTCAGAACGATGCACACCACCCGGCTCCGGGTTTTTACATTGGTATGGTGGTTGAACAGGTTGAGGGAGCCTGTGCAGTAAAGCTCCAGCGCCGTTGCCACCCGTTTTGCCTCGGGCTCCGGCTGTTTCAGAAGCTCCTCATACAAATCTTGAAGCAGAGGCGTTTTTGCGTTTTCCAGTCCCAAAGCCATTTCCCGGTACACCAGCCGCACACAGCGGTCAATAACCGTCCGCTCAATGGGCTGCAAGCCCTCCTTGCCGCCTAAGATCAGTTCACACAGGGACAAGAGAAAATCCGCCTTCATGGAAAGGGGGCTTTCGCCGCCGTTCATGTTCAGTTGGATGTCCATAGGGTTTAGGTGGTGGGGACTGTCCGGGGCAATCTCAATGACCTGTGCCCCCAATCGTTTCGCCAGCGGGACATATTCGCCCATAGGGTCAACGATCACGATGCGGTCATTGGTGGCAAGAAACACATTCAGCAGCTCCCGCTTGGCCGCAAAGCTCTTGCCCGAGCCCGTGGAGCCCAGATACATCCCATTGGCTGACTTCAACTTTTTGCGGTCTGCCATGATGACATTGTGGGAAAGGGCGTTCATGCCGTAGTACAGGGCCTGTCCGCCCATACGCAGCTCCCGGGTCATAAAGGGAATAAAAATGGCCGTGGAGCTGGTTGTCATGCCCCGCTGAATTTCAATGCCGTTATAGCCAAGGGCCAGCGAGGACACAAAGCCCTGCTCCTGCTGCCAGTCCAGCCGCTTGATGGCGCAGTTGTATTTCTGTGCGATGCCGCCCACGGTAAACACATCGTTTTCCAGCCGTTGACGGTTGGGTGCAAGGTTTACCACCGTAAAGGTCAGCAGAAACATTCGCTCATTCCGGGATTGCAGGTCGGCCAGCAGCTCGGCGGCGTCCTTGGAAAAGGTAATGAGGTCGGGCGGCAAAATCTCCATATCGTACCCTGCCCGGACAGCCTTTTTCTGTTCCTCGGCTTTCATGCGGCCAATATCGGAAATTTTGCCCTTGATGGTTTTGATGGCTTTAAGCTGATCCACCGTCTGAATGTGCATGGTGACAGTCAGCTCCGCATCCAATTCCAAAATCTCAGCAAGGAGCTTGTCAGACAGCTCCGACGCCAAAATCTGCAAATAGGACACCGCACCCCAATAGCGGCCCACCCGGAAAGTGCGGCTGTCCCGGAAGTCGAAGCTGTCCGGGGCGATATAGTCCTTGGTGCCAAGGCCGTGTTTGGGAATGTCCTTCCACGAAAAGCGGAACGGCTCCCGGTTGCCGGGGTGCATCTGGCTGTGAAGCAGGGCCAGCCGCCCCCGCCCGTCCAAGGGCTGGGACTGCACCCCCAGCCGGTGGAGGTTGCCCATCACATCGGCCTCCACACGCTCCAGCCGTGGCCGGGCCTCGGCCACACCCTCGGCGGGGAGCCCAAAGGTAATATATTTTGTGCGCTCAATGCCGTTGTTGCTTTTGGCAATCTGATTTTTCAGCATCCCGGTAAATTCCTCCCGGACGCTGTTGAACTCGTCCTCGCTGGGCGGGATGTTGACCTTATAACGGCTTCGGTCACGGGAACGGCGGTTGATAAAGGAAAGCTGGAACGGCAGGGAGCTGTCAAAATAATTAAGGAATGAGCTCCAACCGCCGAAAATCGCCGTCTGATCCTCCGTGGATGCCACGGCGTAGTTGATGTCCTCGTATTCCACGGTCTTGGTATAAAGGCCGCCGGGGATCTGGCATATCCCGTCCGGGTGCATGGCGATATAGGGAATGGTCTGCTGAGCCGAAAGTCCGGCCCGGCCTTTAGCGGCCTTTCCGGGGCCGCTTTTTGTTTTTCGTTTGGTCTGCAATAGGCTCCTCCTTTCCTGTGAATGGGGCGTAGATATTCTGCGTTTTGTAGGGCCGGATACCGGGGCGGGTAAACCTTGCCCGGATGATGTTTCGCACCACCTTTTCAAAGGGGAGCCCGTCACGCTCATACATTGCCAGCATAAACGCCGGGAGCATCACGCCCAGCATCACGAACATGGCCCCGGTGTTGCCAATGGCCTCACGGGTCAGCAGGTAGGCCGGGATGCCCACCAGCGCACCGCCGCCGAAGCAGACAAGCTGGCGTTTGGTAAGATTAAAAGCGATCTTTGTTTTGATTTTGGACAGGTCATTGGGTACATTTACATAGGGCATGGGTCAACCTCCTTTCTGAACCTCGGGACACTTTGTCCCAAAGTCCCGGATCGTGGGCTCCACCTCGTTTCCCCACACATCCCATCCCGGCGGGGTCTGCCTTGCGAACAGCTCTACACGGGGCAGATCGCCCATAAGGGCCACGATCTTGTCCCGGGTTTCGTCGGGCTTTTTGCTGTGGTGTTCAATGGGGGAAATGATAAACTGGTGGACATTGGCCGCCTGCCGTTTGGGGTGGCCCTTAGTTGCCAGCAGACAAACCTCCGCATTGGCTCTTGTCCAAAAGCCCAGCCCGTAAAACCAGCTATCCGCCTTGCGGTTCTTTTTCAGCCAGACAAAGGCCACGCTTTTGTAGGTAAAGCCCCACGCCTCAATGAGCCGCAGAGCCTCCGGGAGTTGGGGGAATGTGGCCCACATGAAAAGTGCGCTGTCCGGGGCCGCAATCTCGGCCACAGGCAGCGCACACAATTCTTCGATACGCATGGTGGGGTAATGGTTTTCCGCCGCCCCCTGCACCTTTTTAGCGGTATATCGCCACGGGGGATCGGCATAAATGATGGAATATTTTTCGATAGTCAAACTCCTTTCTCTCCACGCTCCACGGCCAGCCTTGCCTGTTCAATGCGCTGGGCGGCGGGGCCATAGATGGCCGGGGCGGTTTCAAAGCAGACGAAGCGGCGGCCTGTGTTGAGAGCGGCCACAGCGGTTGTGCCGGAGCCAGCGCAGATGTCCGCCACCACCTCGCCGGGGCGGGTGTAGGTCTTGATGAAATACTCGCACAGCTCCACGGGCTTTTGGGTGGGGTGTATGGTGTGGGCCACGGTCTGCACGAACAGCACATTGGAGGGATAACGCCGCCCGTCATTGGAGGACGAGCCCTGCCGTTCAAACTTGCCGTAGTTGGGGCTGGAGCCCTTGCGGGCGTGTACCTTACTGTACGGCTCCCCATAAGTAAACTGTGGAAAGTAGGCCGGGGCCTTTTGGTAGAACACCAAAATATTCTCCGTCTTTTTCAGCGGAGCCCGGTTTGCATTGAGAAAGCCCGTTCCCCGCTCCTTATACCATATCCACTCATAGCGGAGCATGGCAAGGTTGGAGGCCCCGAGGATTTTGTCATAGGGGCATTGGGCGAAGAACAGGGCCGCCCCGTTGGGCTTGACCGCCCAGCGCACCGCCTCCCACAGTTCCTCCAGCGGCAAAGGCACATCCCAATAATTCTTCGTTGTGCCGTAGGGCGGATCGGTCAGGAGCATATCTACCGAGTGCTTCGGCAGGGACAAAAGCCCCTTGATCCCGTCCATAAGGAATAAGCCCTCGGTCAGCTTTGGGACACTCTGTCCCGAAGTAGAAATATCGGTCATAATCACGCCCCTTTCATTAGTGTGCTCCGAAGATGCTCTTGCTGATAGACCCGGTTTTGAACAGCATGAAGCAGAGCAGTACCGTGTACCCCACACAGCCCCAAATAGCGCCGATGGGGTCGCCGCCTGTGGCAATGCCCTGCACCAACACGCCGTAGATGCCCACGCACAGCAGAATGAGCAAGCCCTGAAAGCCCACGGCGAACAGGGATTTGATGTAGTTCTGGCCCATCTGCCCGGTTTCCCGGTTGGTTAGGGTTGCCACGGGGATGGGGGCCAGACTGGTCAGCATATAGATTTCCAGCATACGGCCATAGACAAGGACAAAAATGATAATGCCCATGACCTCCATCGTAAAGCCGATGAGCATGGACTGCACAAACAGCCCCAGCAGCGGGCCGAGCTCCATCGCTTCAAGGGTGGTTTCCAGCGTTGCCAGCATATCCGGGGTAATGTCGGTGGAGCCCCGGACAATGCCAGCGGAACGGGCAATCACGCTTTGGGACACATCAAACACGGCGTTTACCATATTGAATGTGTTGGAAAGAATGAGAATCGCCGCCGCTGTCTTAAAAATCCACTTGAAAAACAGCCATGTGTCAATGTCATGGAGATTGTTCCTGTCTATGAGCATCTGGATCAGTTCATAGGTTGCAACATAGGTCAGGATCACTCCGGCAATCGGTAAAATCACGGTTTCGGATATTTGCCGTATGAGGGAGAAAACCCCGGCGTTCCACGCCGCCGGGGTGGTTCCCACCTGTACTGCGATCTCTCCGACTCGGGTATTCACCGTGTCAAAAAGCCCTGAGAGGTTTCCCATGATCCCCTCAATCAAAAGCTCCTTCAGCCATTCCGTGATCCATTCGGTGAGAATACCCATAAGCCTCTGCCCTTAAAACAGGGTGGAGAGGATAGGGATCAGAGTGGTGCCCAGCAGAATGATGCCGCCGCCCGCCATAAGCTGCTTCATGCCCTGGGACTTGGCGCCGGGGTTGTCCGAGCCGTAGCCTTCCAGCAGGTTGACAACGCCCCACACGCCAAGGCCGGCGCCGAGGGCAACAACGAGGGTCTGCAAAGTAGTGATAGCGGAATTGAAAAATGCCATATAAGCCTCCATTTCTCCGGGTTTTCCCCGGCCATGAAAAAAGCCGCCCGGTATGGGCGGCAAGTGACTGGACTTCGGGACTCGTCGGCACAAACTTCACTACGCTTACTCCGGGACAAAGTGTCCCAAAGTAAGCACCGTTCCGTTGCGCCTCCTCTTCCCACAAAATCTTTGATTTTGCGGGAGCCCTCAATCCCAAAGTCATTTATACAAAAGCGTCGGGATCGTCGATGTCGTCATAGCTCAGGATGTCCTCGTCCTCGGCTGTGAGCGCATCGGCGGGAACCGCCGCTTCGTACACCTCGCATACCTCGTTGGGGCCGGGCCGCCTTCTGCGGTTAATCAGCCTGTCAAGGTCAAAGGCGTTTTGGGTTTTATCGGCTTCTGCCGTATGTCGGTAATTGGGGTGCTGCTTCAAATCGTACTTTTTGGAGTAGAACGGGGGCAGGCCCCGGAGCTGCAAGATGCACCGATCACCGGGCATAGTTGCCAGTTCGCTGGGGGTCATCAGCTCCCGGCCCAGCCGCTGAGTGTTTTGGTTGTAGCTTTCCGACTGCCCACGGGAGCGGCCCTCGGTCTGCATGGAGATGGTTGCCTTGCCCAGCCAATTCTCGGATATTTCCTTGATGGTGCTGGCCTCCCGGCCACCGAGGAAGATCACGCTGTCCATATTTCCCAAAATGGTTTCAGCGTTTTTGTCATAAATGGCCTTACATTGGGCTAACTGCTGATAGAGCAAGCACAGGCTAATCTCACGGGAGCGGATGACGGCCACCAGCTTTTCCAGCCCTGGCACCTGTCCCGTATTGGCCGCCTCGTCCCACAGCACCCGCACATGATGGGGCAGGCGGCCACCGTGAACATTGTCCGCCCGTTCACACAAAAGGTTGAACATCTGCGAAAAAGCGAGAGCCACCAAAAAGTTGTAGGTGCTGTCCGTATCGCTGATGCAGAAAAAGGTTGCGGTTTTTCTGTCGCCCATGCGGTCAAGCTCCAGCTCGTCATAGCTCATGATCTCCCGAAGCTGGGGGATGTCAAAGGGGGCAAGCCGGGCACCGCAGGAAATAAGGATGGATTTTGCGGTTTTGCCGCTGCTTAATTTGTACTTTTTATATTGCTTCACGGCAAAACAATCGGGCTTGCGCTTTTCCAGCCCCTTGAACATATAGTCCACGGCGTTCATATAATCGTCATCGTCCTCTTTGACCTCCATCCCGGAAATCATGTCCACAAGGGTATTCATGTTCCGATCCTCGGCGGGGCCCTCAAAAATAATGTAGGCAATCAGCGCACAGTACAAAAGCGTTTCGGCCTTCGTCCAGAATGGATCGCCCTCTTTGCCCTCGCCCTTGGTATTGGAAATCAAAGCGTTTACGAATTTCAAAATGTCGGCCTCGTTCTTGATATAGGCCAGCGGGTTATAGTGCATGGACTTGGAGAAGTCGATGCTGTTGAACACCTTGATTTTGTACCCCCGCTTTTTGAGAAAGCTGCCAACTTGCCCCAGGACACTGCCTTTCGGATCGACTACCACATACGAGGAATGGGCCTGTAAGAGCTGCGGGGTCAGCCAAAACCGGGTTTTGCCCGAGCCGGATGAGCCGATAACACAGCAATTTAAGTTCCGGGCATTGGCCGGGATCTTCGGGCGGGTGTTCATGGTAAGAAACTCCGTCCCGGTCAAAATCACATTGTTTTCAAACTTGGGATCGACAAAGGGCCTGATGTCTTTTTCGTTGCCCCAACGGGCCGAGCCGTACTCCGCATCCCGCCGAAATTTCTTTGCGTTCTTGCTTTTGAAATAGATCAGCAGGCGAAAGCCCACGGCTCCCACAATGCCCACCAGCCAATCAAAGGGAACAAGCCCCGGCGAAAAATCCGCAAAGGCCACGCCGATAGTTTGCATGAGCCCCAGCAGCTTTTCTCCGAAATTTGTTCCGGCGGCCAGACGATAGGCCGTCCCCATTTTCAGACAGGCCCAGCCGATGAACAGATACGGGAGATTTGGAAGTACATATTTTCTGATTTTATCTGTCCTCATGGGCCACCTCCTTTCGTCGGCACAAACTCCGCTCTGCTTCTTTGGCGGCGATGCCGCCAAAATCCGCCCGCTCCGTTGCGCCTCCTCTCCCCAAAAAGTCTTGCGACTTTTCGGGGGCCCCATGTTCTTTTTGCCAGGGCTTTTCTCTGGCAAGCTGCTCCGCCGCCCGTTTGAGCTGTTCCCGGATAGGGATGCGCTGGGACTTGGATTTATTCAGCACCCTCCGGGAATATTCCGAAAAACAGGCGGTCATGGCATCGGCCTGTCCCGCCTTAAAGAACAGCAGGTATTTGTCCGGCCCGGTCTTGTAAAAGGCATAATCCACATTCCATTTCCGGGCCACCCGGTCAAATACCTTTGGAGCGTCCACCTCAATGCTGTTGGTGGCCGCTCCGTGGGCCATGAGCTTTTTCACGCTCTGTTTGCCGTGGGGCGTTTTGCTCGCCCGGTATTCCTTGGCAATCTTATGACCAACAGCCCGGAGCACATAGGCAAGGCTCCGGGCGCTCATTTTTCCGGCCCGCATGGATACTGCAATGGTGCGCCGGGAAATATCTTCATCTACCAGTTACATCGCCTCCCTCCTTGGGACAAAGTGTCTCGAAGCTGCTAACGCTCCTCCCGGCCCGTGCGGATAAGGTGCTTTTCGTTGTCCAGCGCCGATTTGTCGATAATTTCCTTGTAAGCCGCCATCTGCTCCCGGATATTGAGCTTGGGGTAGGCGAAAATGCGGTGCTCGTCGGGAATGTCATCCCGCCCGGAATACAGCTCCACAAATCTGCTGTTGTTCCGCACATAACCGCCGGGGGCGTAGTGTCCGCCGTCATTGATCCGCACATCCCGCCCGTATGCCTCGTAGTCGATATAGTCGATAAGATGCTCCGGGATTTCAACGGCTCCAAAGTCCAGAATATACAGCCGCCCCAGCTCCTCGTCACTTTTGATACCGGGTTCAAAGTCGAAGCAATCCAGATTTTGGGTCAGATTGATTAAATCCTTCACGCTGCCGGTGTACTCGCCGCTGTCGATCACAGCTTCAAACTTTTCCAGTTCATAGGACTCCAGATCGGAGAGCAGATGGGCCAGATGGTTGAGCTCGTCCAGATTTTCATATTCGCCTAAGTGCTCATGCAGGCCCAGCACATCCCCGTCAAAGTCCGTGATAAAGATTTCCTCATAGCGGATGCCGTCAATGCCGATGCGCTTCAAGAGGGCTTGCAGCTCCTCGGTGGTGGCCGGGAATTTCAGCGTTTCGCCCACAAGCTGTCCCTCGGCGTATTTGCCAAGGTTGGTAATGTAGGCTTCCAGCAGGGCCGCCATATCAGCGGTGGCCCTGTCCCTTGACGGTCAGAATACCCTCAAGGGTGGTGGCCGTGATCCCCAACCGCTGGGCCACGGCAATGTCATTCTTCATGGCCTCGGTAACGGTATGGCCGCATACCACCAGCACATGGGAGCGGCGCAGCAGGTCACGGCTCATATCAATGCCGCTTTTGTGCTCCTCGGGAACAGCGTCATTGAGAAACAGGGGCAGGTACAAGGTCGGGCAGATAGGGGAAAATCCCGCTTCATATACCGCACGGCAATACTGCGCCGCCCGTTCTGTGTTTTCACTATCGCCGCCATACCAAGGGGCGGTAATGTATGCAAGGGGTCGTTTCATATTGAATACCTCCGATATTTTTATAATGTAGGTTCAGCCCATTCCCCCCGCCCTTTCCCAATCTTGGGAAAGGGGGCGGCTCTGGAGGATATACCCCCGTCACGCCGCTGGGGAAATAGCACAGCCGGGGCAGTCCGTAAAGGGCAAGCCGCCGCAAGCGGCGGGGCAAAGCCCCCTTGACAGACCGCTCCCGCCTATGCCACGAAAAGAGCGGCGACGGGGGATAAACCGCCAGAGCCTTTGGCAAAGGGCAGTAAAAAACCTCGGGACAAAGTGTCTCGAGGTTACTTCTCCATATCCGTCTTTTTCTTTTCGGCTTTGCCCAGCTCCGGGGGCTGCTTCTCCTTCCATTCGTCCAGCAGCGACATGATCTGCTCTTTCATCTTGATAGGAGTGACCTCCTTACCAAAATACTTTTCCAGTTCGGCCATAGAAATAATCACGCCACGATCCTCCTTTTTCTTTTCAGATAAAATACCGTCAATCACATCGCCGTTGAGCTTGCCCTGCTGATCCAGCTCCCGGAGCTGCTTTGCCTGGGCATGAGAGGGAGAGGACTGCTCGCCCTCGATGGAAACGGCGATAAGCTGCTGATTTTTGGGTTTGATATACGAAAGCTCCACAGCGGGCATAAAGCCCATTTTCTTGTTGTCCACCATGTCCATGAGCTCCGGGACAAGGGAGTTCAAACGGATATACCGCATGACCTTTTTGTAGTTCATGCCGTTGTTTTCGCCCACAATCTCAACAGAGCGTTTTCCCACATCACCGGGGGCCACGCCGTCCAGCCGTCCGCCCTGGTGTTTGATGGCCTCCACTTCCAAATCCAGAAGTTTCGCCAGTTCGCTGGGCAGGGGCTCCCCACGCTGTTTGTTGCTGTTTTTCATTTCCCGGACGGCCTCAACATCGGTCATGTTGCGGACAATACAGGGCAGCTCCTCCAGTCCGGCAAGCTCGCTGCCACGGTGACGGCGATGGCCAGCGATGATCTCATAACCGTTGCCGTCCTTTTCCGGGCGGACGGTGGCGGGGGTCATAACGCCATGCTCCTTGATCGTCCCCACCAGCTCCGCCATCTTGTCATCGTCCTTTACTTGAAAGGGATGCTCCCGGAAAGTATGAAACGCATGAAGCTCGGAAAGTTTCAGATAGACCAGCTTTCCCTCGTCAATCGGGCGGGCCGGGGATTTTTCTTCCGGGGCCTCTGCCGCAGGCCCTGCGCCGGGAGTAATGCCGCCAGCGGCGGCCTCTTCCTTAGCCGGGGTGTCCTTCTTGCTTTGGGACACTTTGTCTCGAGGTTTGGGCGGCTGGGCCTTGTCGGGGGCCGCCTTGTCAACCTTGGGCGGGCGGCCCCTGCGGGGCTTTGCCGCCGTCTGCTCTTTGCCAGCCTCGGGTGCATCCTGCTCCGCTTTTTCAACTTTCGGGGGACGGCCACGGCGGGGCTTTTTGCCATCTTCAGCTTTTTCCTCCTTGGGCTTATCCCCAGCGGCTTTGTCCGCCGTCTGTTCGGGCTGGGTGGCCCCGGAGTGTTCCACAGCGGGAACATCTGTCTCGGGAGCAGTCGGCGCGGCCTGTTCCACGGCAGCCCGGGCCGCCGCCCTGCGCTCTGCCATAAGCTCCTCAATCTTGTCAAAGGACACTACCACATCGCCGGGATCGGCGGGGGCAATGCCGCCCTGTTCCTGTGGGGCTGCTGGCCCGGTGTTTAAGTCCGGGGCAGGGATGTCCACCGCAGGAGGCTCCACCGTAGGAGCCTCGGTAATCGTGGGCTCTTTTTCTGTGGAAATATTTTTATTTTCCTCCACTTGCTAACCTCCTTTTCTTTTTTAGGAATCTTGCACAAAAATTCGCTTGAAAATTTTGTAGTTATTTTTTAGAAAATTTCCGCCTCCTTCCGAGCTTTCCACGCAAAAAGGCCGCCCGTTGTCTTGACCGGGCGGCCTTCTGCGTAATGTGATAGCTCTGTTTGATTATTTTTTGTTGGTGTAGGCTCCGAAAAGCCTTATATTTGTAGTTTTCCTATTTTATAGGGTACATATGTGGATACGGTAGGAAAGAATGCGAAGATGATCCAGGAGTATATCAAGAACCAG
>OIZU01000605.1_pt1 | contig 26775 bp, 17 predicted proteins | sample 1588661 | NCBI WGS metagenome assembly OIZU01 (sample SAMN03283257) | human gut metagenome | biome: human-associated habitat; material: feces | host: Homo sapiens | place: USA | collected 2013 | reverse complement strand
AAATTTTGGTGCTAATGTTTAACGATTTTTGAGACATTTTCAAATTTGCTTGACACTAAAGCTTTTTGCCCATTCATGGTTCCAAAAGCACGCATATCAATAAGGTGAACAGGAATATGATAATTATTAAAAACTTTATCAACCATTTCTTTTAAATAACGAACTTGTGGTGCTATCCAGATGCTGGCAATTTTTTTATCGAGTTGCCATTCTTGAACAGTTCTTTTATTAAGAAATTCTACAGGACCATAAGCCAAAATCATATCATACGAATCCATCAGTGTATCTAAATTTTTTAAGACTGAAAAAATATCTTCAACTAAAACTTTTTGTGAAGAAGCTTGACCAATTTTTTGACAAAATAGACTTGAAGTCGCTCCTCCAGCACAACAAATATAAACTAACATTGTTCATTCCTCCTTATAAATTCAGTTATTGTTTTTACAAAATCTTCTTTGCAATCACAGAATATTTCATGACCACAGTTTTCATAGAGATGATATTCTCTATTTTTAAGATGAGAGACTTCATTATCGATATATTGATATTGACAAATAGGGTCATCTTCTCCTTGCATGATTAATAGTGGCAAAGAAAGGTGAGTAAAAAAATTATGAAAATGGTGTTGAAAAAACCAATCTGACATCGCACAGATATGCTGTAAAGAATGTGATGGATTGTTTACACTAAAGATAAATTCTCTCACATCATCTTGTTTAAAGAAATCTTCAGGCGATAAAGATATTGATTGAAGAAAATGATTTTCTCCCAATCTTTGATTATATTGAGATTGCATAGCTTGATAAAAAGATAAAGCTTGTTGACGATGAAAAGTGATTGCAGGACTACTAAGAATAATTCCTGATAATTCATTGTGAAATTTTTCTAGACATAAACATGCAAGATATCCTCCAAATGAACCACCCCATAGATAGAACTTTTGAATATGAAAACGTTGCAAGCTATCTTGAATAACATGTAAAACATCACTAGTAATCTGTTCAATAGATAATCCTTTCTTTAAATCATATATTGAATCTCCACAACCTCTTTGATCAAAATAAAGACAATGAAAATTTTGACTTAATAATTGAAATGCTGGTAATCCCATAAGTGCCATTGCACCACTACCTGGTCCACCATGTAAAAATAGTATAGCAGTGTGACTTTGTGCAGGGTTAATAGAATAAACTTTCAATTGACATTGATCAGTTTCTAAAAAATATTGTTCCATAAAATCTCCTCTCTTTCTTTACTGTCGCTATATCGTGACAAAACAATCGTATCATAATTTTTATACAATAACAATCTTTACTTGAAAGTTTTTATTTTTTAAGTAAACAAGGTTTATTATTGTGTTAAATTGTTTACATAATAAAAATTGGATTTAAAAGGAACATAGTATTTTAAAAAAATTATTTATGTAATCAAAGAACAATGCATAAAGAGAGTCATACTTAAATGAAGAAACGGTATTTTTTTGTTTACAAAAAAAACTTTACGATTTCTCATAAAGTTGATTCTCTTTCTATAACTTGTGGTGATAACATAATTGTTTCTGGGATAGTGTTTTCATGAATCATTTCATGGATTCTGCGAATTACTTTTTTTGCAATTGTTTGTCGATTGACTTCTAAGGTTGATAATGCTGGATAATGAGATTTAGAAAATTCCATATTATCATATCCAATAATTTTAATATCTTCAGGTATTTTATATCCATTATATTGTAATGCTTTAATTACAATTGCAGCATTTCGATCATTAACACAAACAAATGCTTGAGGCATTTGCCGATAAGTTAATAACATTTTTTGAATATAACGATAATCATTGTTTAAAACCGCCTTTTCAATACCTTTAGTTAAACATATGAACTCATGTTTTTTAGGATGAAAATGATTAATCATACATTGACGATAACCTTGATATCTCTCCTTAAAATTTTTCGAACTTTCTACTTCACCGACAAAACCAATGTTTCTATAGCCTTTTTTGATCAGGTATTCACAGCTTACATAACCACCTAAAAAATTATTGGTAATAATTGTATCAACATTGAAATATGGGATAGAATGATTTACACATATAATCTTTTGATTATATAATCGTAAAGCATAAATGATTTCATCACTAATTTTTCCTAAAACAACGATGCCAGCTACATGGTATTCACTAATACATTTTGGTGTAACAAAGTTTTTAAAGTTATAAAATTCAGTGAAAATACGATAACCAAAGATATGCGCTTCATCAATAATATATTTTAATAAATCGAGATAATAATGAAGATCATCTCTTTTTTTATCTTCAATCATAACAACAAGAGTTTTATTTTTTAAAGTATCTTTGACATTTAACTTTTTAAAAGGGTAATTCATTTCAGTAGCTGCTTCTAGAATTTGCATCCTTAATTCAGTAGAAACACCTTCTTTATCATTCAAAGCAATCGATACAGCATTAATAGAAACATTTAATTTTTGAGCAATATCTTTCATTGTTACAGTGTTCGACATTTTTTTCACCTCGTTTATTCGATTATAGCATCTCATTATAAGAAAAACTATATCATTCAAGTAAAATGATATGGTTTTCAAGTAAATGCTAATTGTTTAGATTATCAAATGTTGAAATAATAGAAGGTAAAGAAAGGATGATTAAATTGAAAGGGAAAAAAATATTAAGTACAATTTGTGTAACAGCTATTGCTTTAAGTCAAGTAACAATGTGTTATGCAGAGGAAACGAGGCAAGGGAGAAATTTAAAACAACAGAGTATTGATACAATTGAAAAAATGCCTAATTCTCCAAGCAATTATAAAATTATTGACTGGTTAAAAAGAGGAAAAGAGTTAAATGATTTTATTTTTGATTATACAGCAACAGATTTCTCGAAAAAAACAGAGTTCTCAGTCAAAAAAGGTAGAACATTTTCTACTATTTATCGTGATGATAAATATGGTGGATATATGATTCCAGCATTTTATGGTGAGAATAGACCTTTGGTCAATAGAGTTCATGATGGTGAAGATGATCAAGAATCTATCTCTGTTACAAGTGCATTGATTGCTGCATCATTAATGGGGATTGATATGAATAAACAATTACCTCAAGAATTAAAAGCGCAAGTGTCAAAAGATGTTGTTGATGAAGTCGGAAAATTGGATTTTGAATATGAAACTTATTTAGATAATGCATTAAAGTTTTTTTGGACAGTGGATGGAACAAATATTTTTACAAATGTTCCTAACGGTTCTATGAGTGAATTACAAAATATGCCAGGTGCATATCAAGCATTTGACGATTTTTGGTATATGTTAATAGCTAATCAAAATTTCTTTAGATTAGCTGAATTAAATCCTGATTGGCGACCTGAATTAGTTTTGGATTTACAAAAGAAGGTAGCCGATAAAATGTGTAAGATGGTTGAAAATTTAGGAAATGGTGATCCTAAAAAATGTGATTTTAATATTCAAGGTTACAATTTCAAGGATATGAAACCAGTAAAAAATCCAGGGCAGGGAAGGGTTCAACCAGATGCAGCAGTAGGAACAGCAAATATTCTTTATTATGCTTATAAAATTTTTAAAGATACTGATTCTAAAAGTGCAAATCATTATTTAGAGTATTCAAAATATTGCATGGATTATCTAGAACAACTAGAAAAAAATCCATATTATGAAAATATGTTAATTGATGCTGTTTATTTATCAACAATGATGAATGCAGAACAAGGAACAAATTATGATACATCTAAATATATTAAATGGATAACAACAAATAGCAGCAGTTCAGTAAGAAACTGGGGTGGTGTCAATTATTCACAAGATGGTATTGACGTTTATGGTATGACTGGTGAACCAAATAATGGGTATTCATATTTCTTTAATTCAGCATACCCAATGACTTCTATTTTACCAGCTGCAAAATATGATCCTAGCTATGCAAGAATGGCTGGTAAATGGGCTAATAATATTGCCAATAACTGCAAATACTTCTTACCAAGTGAATGGAGTGAAGAACATCAAACAGATGGTGATTATAAAGGAAAAAAAGAAGAAAATGTTTTGGCTTATGAATCATTAAGAAAAAATGATCATGGACAAAATTTCTATGCAACTGGAGATGCTAAAGCTAATGCAACAAGTGGTTGGATGGCTGGAGAAAATACAACGAACTTTGGTCTGTATGGTGGTTTCTATACTGGCTTTTTAGGAGCGTTAGTACATCAAACAAATGTTGAAAATATTTTACAATTAGATTGTAATAAAACAGATTATTATCAAGATGATATGTATCAAAGTTATTTATATTACAATCCTAATATGGAAAGTTGTAATGTTGAAATAGATTTAGGAAATAAATCTTATGATTTATATGATTCTGTAACTGGAACTTATTTAGTTAAAAATGTAACTGGAAAACAAAGTTTTAAGATGTTGGCCGATTCAGCACGTGTGATTGTTTTAGCACCTGCTAATAGTCATGTAACTTATGATGGAGAAAAAACTTTTATAAATGATGTTTTAGTTGCTAGCTCAAGTGCTGAAATTTTACCTGATGCAGGAACTGAATTAATTAGTAGTGTGATGATTGATGGCGTGGATGTGATTAATCAAAAAGATCAAGTTGAACAATATCATGCGATTATTCAGCCACAAAATGTTATGGATTGTCGAATTATTTGGGCAGTAGTTGATGAATCTGGAAATTCTACAGATAAGGCAACAATGACTAAAGATGGGCTTTTAACAGTAAAGAAAAATGGGAAAGTAAAAATTATAGCAAAAACAATTGATGGAAGTGGTGTTGTTGGAGAAAAGATTGTAACGATTACTGGTCAGACTCTAGCAAGTTTGTCTCAAGATAAAAAAGTTGTTACATCTTCAGTTGGTGACAATCATCAAGGTTCATTAGCTGTTGATGGTGATGTTACAACACGTTGGATAGCAAATAGTTCAGAAGCACATCCTTGGATTTATGTTGATTTGGGGTCAATAGCTGATGTGAACACAATTGTTTTAAATTGGGAAGATGCACGTCCACCTCAATATCAAATTCAAATATCAGATGATGCGGATAAATGGGAAACGATTAGTACTATTAAAGATGAAGGAAATTCAAAAAAAGTTGTTCGATTTGAATATGATGAAGCTAAATCTGCAAGATATGTTCGTATTTATACTGATGAAAAATCTCATTATGGATGTTCTCTTTATGAATTTGATGTTTATGGAAATTATCAAATTGATCAAGCAATAACATCAATTGAAATAACTTCAGAAAACTCTGAAAATAAAATTACAACTAAAGATCGACCATTACAATTAACAGCTCATATTCATCCTGAAAATGCAACAGATCAAAGAGTTGAATGGTATGTTTATGATGAATTAGGAAAAGAAACTCAATTAGCTGAGATTACATCTTCAGGAAAGTTAATTCCTCATGCTAATGGGAAGGTAAAGGTTGTTGCTAAAGCAGTTGATGGTAGTCAAAAACAGGGTGAACTTCTTGTTACAATTGAAAATCAAGATAAAGATAATTTAGCATATCAAAAAACATGTTTTGCTTCTAATCAAGAGGGTGCAAATCCAGTGAAAAATGCTTTTGATGGGAAAGTAGATACGCGTTGGGCATCTGGTATCCAAAATGATAATCATTGGATCACTGTGGATTTGGGAGATGTTTATAATGTTAATAAAGTTGTTTTATATTGGGAAGCTTTTCCATCAAAATATAAAATTCAAGGTTCGTTGGATAATGTGAATTTTACTGATTTGTATGTTGAAAAAGATGGGAAAGGACAAATTGAAGAAAAAACATTTGAACAAAAACCAGCTCGTTATGTGAGAATGCAATGTGAAAAAAGAAGTGGACAATATGGAAGTTCATTGTGGGAGTTCCAGGTTTATGGAAATCCATATGAAAAGACATATGTTCAAAACATTCAATTGTCATCAGATTCTGATAAAAATGAAATTACAAAGAAAAATAAACAATTACAATTATATGCCAAGATAACTCCTGAAAATGCAACGGTTAAAGATGTTATTTGGAATGTTTATGATGTGGATGGAAAAGAAACAGATATTGCGACTATTTCTCAAAATGGTATCTTAACTCCAAAAAATAATGGTACTGTCAAGGTAGTTGCTAAAGCAACAGATGGTAGTGGTAAAGAAGGCGAATTATTTGTTACGATTTCAAATCAAGATGTTGAAAATATCGCACTTAATAAAACTGCAACTGCATCAAGTCAAACTGATAGTAATAATCCTAAATATACAATTGATGGAAAACTGAATACGAGATGGGCATCAGAAGCAAAAGATACTGAATTTATAACAATTGATTTACATGGATTGTATACAATAGATCAAATTACATTAAATTGGGAAACAGCATATGGTAAAAAATATTTACTTCAAGGTTCATTAGATGGAGAAAATTTCTTTGAATTATATCACCAAGAAAATGGACAAGGTCATATTGAAAATATTTACCTAAAAGAAACAACAGTTCGCTATGTAAGAATGCAGGGTATTCAAAGAGGAACAGGATATGGGTATTCACTTTATGAAATTGAAGTTTATGGAAAATCGTGTAAAGCAAATTTACAGTCATTGTATGAAAAATATCAGGCTTTAGATGAATCACTTTATACACCTGATAGTTATAAAGATTTTGCCTTGATTTTAGCTCAAGTAAAAATAGTTTTAGAAAATGAAGCAGCTACTTTGGATGAAATTCAAACAGTTTCTCAAAGTTTAGAAATGACATATAAAAATTTGATTTTAAAAGCTGATAAAACAGTTTTAAAAAAGGTTATAGATGAGGCAGAAAAACTTGATTCTTCTTTATATACTTCAACAAGTTATAAAGTATTGATAAATGTATTGAGTCAAGCGAAGATTGTATTAGAAGATGAAAATGTATCTACTGAAGATGTCACAAAAGTTTTATCACAATTACAAACGAGTATGACATCATTAGTCGAACGTGCTGATACTGCTCTTTTACAAACAATTATTAATCAGGCAAAAGCAATTGATAACAAATTGTATACTAAGGTAAGTATTCAAAAATTAAATATGGTTTTATCTCAAGTAGAAAAGATATATGAAAATAAAGATGCAACACAAAAACAAGTTGATAAAGCTGTAGAAGACTTAAATGCAGCAATCAAAGCATTAGTCAAGAAAGCTGATAAGAAAGCTTTAGAAAAAGCTATTCAAGAAGCAAAAGCGATTGATACAAAATTATATACAGATGAAACAGTAGAAGTATTGACTGCAGTATTAAAAGAAGCAGAAGAAATCTATAAAGATGAAACTGCAACACAAGAAACAGTAGATACAATTGTAAAGAAATTACAAGAAGCAGTAGAAAAATTAGAAGAAAAAGAAGTGGATATTGTTGTAACACCAGATAAACCAGACGAAAACAAACCAGATGAAAATAAACCTGGAGAACCTGAACAAAACAACAATCAACCAACAACAGAAGAAAAAGTAGAAACATCAGACAATACACAATATCAAATGTATATAGGATTATTAGGTATATCAATGTGTGCTATGGCATTACTTATCAACAAGAAAAAGAAAAGAAGTAAGGTTTAAACTGATTTATATTTTGAAACATAAAATGACGCTTAGGTAGGCGTCATTTTATATAGGTAATATTTAAGAAGAAATAAAAGTGTTTAAAAAGAGATTTGAAATAAACATTTTGATAAATTCAAGTATAAACGTTGTTTTTTCAAGTAAATGAGACTTGTTATTCAAGTGAAGTATTGACATAATAAGCGTGTAGTTAAAAATGTAATGAAACTATAAAACTTATTTGTTATGGACAAAGGAGAAAAAGTGATGTTAAGAAAAGATTTTTTATGGGGTGGGGCAGTAACTGCTCACCAAAGTGAAGGTGGATATAACGAAGGTGGAAAAGTTCCTGCTGTTTGTGATTTAACAACAACTGGTGAATTTTCTGATTTTAAAGATGGTATAGATACTTATCATAGATATAAAGAAGATTTTGATTTATATCAAGAAATGGGATTCAATGCTTATCGTTTTTCAATTGATTGGTCTCGTATGATGAGTGATGAAAAGACTTATAATGAGGCTGGATTTGAATTTTATGATGAATTTATTGATGAGTTATTAAAAAGAGGGATTGAACCAATTCCAACATTATATCATTTTGAAATGCCAGTTTATTTACAAGAAAAGTATAATGGTTTTGCAAGTCGAAAAGTTGTGGATATTTTCGTAGAATTATGTAAAAAGATTGTAGATCGTTATGCTTCAAAAGTGAATAAATGGATTATCTTTAATGAACAAAATGGAATTTTACAAAAAGGTCCAAAGATGTTTTTTGGTGGTATTTGTCCTGAAGGGATGAATCCTCAAACTTTTGATAATCAAATTATGCACAATACCTTAATTGCTCATAGTTTAGTTAATGAATATATTCATCAAAAAGGATGTAAAGTTATGGGGATGGCCACAGTTGTTCAAAGCTATCCAGAAACATGCCATCCTTTAGATACTTTAGAAAGTATGAAAGCTCAAAGTGAAGCTTATGTATTCTTAGATGTTTTTGCGAGAGGTCATTATAATTCATATTATTATGCAAATATGAAAAATGAAGGAACATTACCAGAAATATTAGAGGGTGATTTTGAAATCTTAGAAAAAGGGAAAACTGATTATTTATCTATTAGTTATTATATGTCAACAATTTCTCATTATGGGGAATTAAGCTTAACTAATGAAAAAGATGTTGTGATTAAGAAGAATCCATATTTAGAAATGTCTGAATTTGGATGGACTGTTGATCCAATTGGTTTAAGAATTACTTTACGTCAATTATATGATCGTTATGAAATGCCAATCTATATTGTTGAAAATGGTTTTGGATATGATGATCAGATGAATGAAAATGGTGAAATTATTGATGATTATCGTATTGATTATATGAGAAAACATATTGAGCAAATGAAACTTGCGATTGATGAAGGTGTAGATTGTCGTGGCTATTTATCATGGGGACCTATTGATATTTTAAGTAGTCGTGCACAAATGAAAAAACGTTATGGTTTTGTTTATGTCAATAGAGATAATAAAGATTTAAAAGATATGAAAAGAATTAAAAAGAAATCATTTGAATGGTTTAAACATGTGATTAAAACAAATGGAGAAGAATTATAATAAGTATTGGATTGTAGATGTGTTAAGTCAATAGGATAAATGAGGGTGTCTTATTGACTTTTATGTTATAATGGGAAGGACAAAAATATGAGAGGATTAATATCATGAAAATAACAATGAAAGATATTGCTAATCGTCTTGGTATATCAATTAATGCAGTTTCAATAGCGTTGAATGATAAGCCAGGGGTAAGTGATGAGATGCGTTTGGAAATTTTACGTACAGCGGATGAAATGGGTTATATTAATCAGAAAAGAAAATATTTGTCTGTATTTTCTAAAACAAATATTTGTGTTTTAATGCAAAGTTATTATGCTGATACAGGACATTTTTATTCGATTGTTTTGCGTTCAATTGTGGAACAAGCTAAGACTTTTGGATATTTTTCGATATTGAATTATTTTGAGGATAATGAATTTATTATTCCAGAATGTATTGATGAAAGAAAAGTAGCTGGTATTTTGGTGGTTGGTAAGATATCTGATGATAACTTATCAACTTTAAAAAAGACAGGTATTCCTGTAGTGTTAGTTGATTTTACGTCATTAGGAGATTCATGTGATTGTGTTTTAACACATAATAAACAAGGTGGATATATGATGACAAGTCATATTATTAAAAAAGGTTTTCAAAAGATTGGCTTTTTTGGTGATTTGAGTTATTCATTTTGTTTTCAGGATCGTTTTATGGGATATAAGCAATCTCTTATTAAAAATCAAGTTGTTAATATGGATGATATTGATCAATATATCAATGAATATTCTTTTACACAAGATATAGAAAAATATATTTTGTCTAATAATATTTTAGAGATTGTAAAAATACTGAGTTCAAAGCAATTACCAGAGGTTCTTGTTTGTGCTAATGACTCTAATGCTTTTGCAGTTATACTTGCTTTGACCCAGATGGGAATAAAGGTACCAGAAGATATAAGTGTTGTTGGTTTTGATGATACACCTCTATGTGTTAAATCAGTTCCTCAAATCACAACCGTACAGGTTCAAAAAGAACTAATGGGACAGGTAGCTGTATCTAATTTAATGGATCGTATACATCGTAAGGATGATGTCCCTATGACACGTTTATTAAGTGTGAAAATTGTCGAAAGAGATTCTTTAGGTTAAAGAAAGAATCTCTTTTTTTGAATTTTCAAGTAAATGAGAATTGAAATTCAAGTAATTTTCATTAAAAATGTATATGTAAGGTAAGCGATTACACATATGGAGGAAAAGGATATGTTAAAAAAGACGAATAAGATTATTTTAGTTTTAACACTTATTTTAAGTCTTATTTTTGGTCAGGGAAGTGTTGTGAGGGCAACATCTCAAACTGATATGAACCTGATTAAAAGTAGATTGAAAGAGTATTTCTTAGCACTTGATACAATTGATGATGGTGCTAAAGTAGAAACATGCTATGTGAGTCAAGCTGAAGATTATCTTAAGCTTATCAATGAGGAAGGAGCTTTTGAAGATGTAGATTACAATGCTCACAACAATGCAGCTAATGGAGCCGCTTGGTCACCATATTTAGCATTGGATAGATTACAAGCAATTGCTATAGCTTACCATAAGGAAGGCAATGCTTTGTATCACAGTGAAGCAGCTAAAAATGGACTTGACAAGGCTATTAAATATTGGTCAACTCAGGGAAAACGTGATAACAAACCTGATGGACCATATTCTAAAAACTGGTGGGAAAATGAAGTTGGAGTGCAATTACGTTTTTCTCGTATTGCTTTATTCATGGATGGAATTATTAGTCAAGAAGCACAAGATATAATGCTTACTAAACTTTTAGAGAGAGAACCTGTAAAATATGGTACTGGTCAAAATGAATTATGGCGTGATCAAAACTGGGTATATCATGCATTGTTGACTAATGATGCTAAAAAGTTAAAAGAAATGGTTACTGACTATTTAGATTATTGTTTATTAACTCAAGAAGATGATGTAACAGCTGAAGCAGTACAAGTAGATAACAGTTATTATATGCATGGACGTCAATTCTATTCAAACGGATATGGAATGTCTATGTTTAGAGATATGAGTTTCTGGATTTATATGTTACGTGGAACAGAGTTTGCAATCAATCAAGAAGTTGTGACAAGAATGGGTAACTATATGCTCAATGGAACAAGCTGGACAATCAGAGGAGATATCATGGAATTATATCTTGGATATCGTCCATATAAATATGAAGTTGGATATAAGAATTATGCGGCTGAATATATTGAACCATTAAAGAGAATGATTGATTCAGACCCATTAAGAGCCAATGAATATCAGAAAGTATTAGATAACATTGAAGGAAAAACAACATCAAATGGCAAAGATGGAAACTATTACATGTGGAGATCTGGTTATGCATCTCATATGAGAGATGGCTATGGTGTCAATATCAAGATGGATTCTAAGAGTGTCATTGGTGGAGAATGGCGTGGAAGTTGGCCAGCTGGAAAAGATGAAGGACAACTTATTTACTGGACATCATCAGCTGCTTCAACAATTACAGTTGATGGTGATGAATATACAAATGTTTTCCCAACTTACGATTGGGCACATTGTCCTGGAACAACAACAGCAGCTCGTATTGTTAAGGATTATGCAAACTCAGGACGTTTTACAAACGGAACTGATCATATGATTGGTGTAACAAATGGGAAATACGGTGCTACTTCTTATGCAATGAATAAGAAAAATACCCAAGCATCGAAAGGATATTTCTTCTTTGATGATGAATTTGTTGCATTAGGTGCAGGAATTACTTCTAAAGAAAGTGTTGCGATTAATACAACATTAAATCAAAGTGAAGCAGATAATGTCATTGTAAACAATCAAAAAGTGGCAGAAGGAACAAAGAAAAAAGAATATACAACAAAGTGGTTATATAATGATAAAGTTGGTTATGTTTTCCCTAAAGAAGAAAAAGTTGTTGTAAGTAATGCATTACAAGCAGATAACCCATCATTATGGCCAGAGGATAAAAAGAAATCAACACCTGCAACTTTCACTGCGTGGTTAGATCATGGTGTGAAACCAGTAGATGCAAGTTATGCATATATTGTTGTACCTAATACAACAGCTGAAAATGTAAGTGAATATGCTAATGATATCCCAGTGACAATTGTAAGCAATACTAAAGAAATTCAAGCAGTTCGTCATGATGGATTGAAACAAACACAAATCAATTTCTATAAAGCAGGTACTTTGGAATACAAACCAGGTTATACAATTACAGTAGATCAACCTTGTAGTGTAATGATTGATGAATCAAAACAACAAAGAGAAATCACAGTAGCTGCCAATGATTATGTTGCTCATAGAACAGTTCATGTTGATTTATCTTATGATGAAGTAAATACATCAACTGTATTTACAACACGCGCATTACCATATGCGGGTCAATCTATCACTCTATCTGAAGGTGAAGATGCAAGATATGTAGCAAGCAGCTACACAGAAGGACACTCACCTAAATATGTTGTAGATGAAAATACATCAACATATTGGGAAAGTCAAGGAAACAAAGATGAATGGGTTTCTGTATTTACAGGTACAGATCAATATATCAAAGACATGAACATCTTATGGGGTGATCAATATGCAACTGAGTATGATGTTTATATTTCTCAAGATGGAGAAGATTATCAATTAATCTCATCTGTTAAAGATGGAAAAGGAAAAGAAGAAACAATTAATATTGGTAAGATTTGTCATTATGTAAAGATTGTCATGAAATCTGCTAAGGACAAACATTATCAAATTAAAGAATTAACATTTAATGAAGGAAAACTTCTTTCATTAAATCAACCAACTACGACAAGTTCTATTTCTAATGTTGATTCATCACTTGTTGGAAGTTTAGCAGTAGATGGTGATACTTCTACAAGATGGGCATCAAAACGTGATTCAAATGATGAATGGATTAGTATTGATTTAGGAAAAGAATCAAATATGAATGCAGTTGTCATTAATTGGGAAGCTGCATGTTCAGATAATTATCAGATTGAAGTTTCATCTGATAATAAAAATTGGAAAACAGTCAAATCTTCATTAAAAACTGATCAAACTCTAACTGATGAAATTAATTTTGATGAAGCAGTGACAGGACGCTATATTAAAGTCCATTCACTTAAATCAAGAATTGTTAGTGGAAAGAACTATGGAATTAATATCTTTGAAATCAAGGTTTACGGTACAGCATCTAATATTGCTTTAAATAAACCTGCAAAAGCACGCAGCGAATATAGCAGTTCCCTATCAGCAAAAAATGCCTTTGATGGAAGTGTAGAAAAAACGAACAGTTTCCAATCAAGATGGGCATCAGATCGTAAACATAATGATGATTGGATTTATGTTGATTTACAAGCATCTTATGAAATTAGTAATATTGTCTTGAACTGGGAAGATGCATATGCTAAAGAATATAAACTCCAAGTATCAGAAGATGGAGAAAACTGGACAGATATCACACATGTGACTGAAGGTAAAGCTGGAATTACTGAATTTAATTATGAAGAACCAACTACTGGTAGATATGTAAGAATGTTGGGAGTAGAACCAGTAAATAAATTTGGATATTCAATATGGGAATTTGAAGTTTATGGAGCACTTGTAGGAGAACAAAGTGAACCAGAACCAGAAGAAATTAATATTGCTTTAAATAAACCTTCAAAAGCAAGTTCAGAATATATTGATGGAGGTAAACAATATTATTCATCATTAGCTTTTGATGGATCATCAGCAACAATTAATGGAAAACAATCAAGATGGGTATCTAATCGTGATTATTCAAATGATGAATGGATTTATGTGGATTTGGAAGATACTTATGATATTTCAAAGATTGTCTTAAATTGGGAAGGAGACAGTAAACACGAGTATAAGATTCTTGTTTCTGATGATCAAGAAACATGGCAAGAAGTTATCCATCGAACAGATGGAATAGGTATTCAAGAAATTAAGCTAGATGAATTAATCACTGGAAGATATGTTAAGATGCAAGGTGTTAAAGTTGGCGCTAAGTATGGATATTCTTTATGGGAATTTGAAGTCTATGGTGAATTAACAGAAAAACCTAATACAACAAATATTGCTTTAAACAAACCTTCAAAAGCAAGCTCTGAATTTATTGATCCAAAAGATGGAAATAAACAATATTATTCATCATTAGCCTTTGATGGAAATACTGATAAAATTAATGATCAACAATCAAGATGGGTATCTAATCGTAAATCAAATGACGAGTGGATTTATGTTGATTTACAAGATAATTACTATATTTCAAAGATTGTGTTAAATTGGGAAGGAGCATGTGGTAAGGAATATAAGCTTCAAGTTTCTAATGATGGGGAAAACTGGACTGATATCACACATGTAACAAATGGATCAGCAGGTATTAAAGAATTTAAGTATGAAGCTGACACTATTGGTAGATATGTAAGAATGTTAGGAATTCAACCAGTAGGAGAATTTGGATATTCTTTATGGGAATTCGAAGTTTATGGTGTGTCTTTAAAAGGTGACTTAAAAGCATACTATGATGAAAATAAAAATATCGATACAAGTCTTTATACATCAGCAAGTGTTTCTAAATATCAAGAAGCATTAGAAAATGTAATTGCAGTTTATAAAAATAAAAAAGCAACTCCAGAAGAAATTCTTGATGCTAAGAAACAATTGAAAAATGCAATTGAAAGTTTAGTTAAAAAAGCAGACAAGAAAGCTTTAGAAGAAGCTATCAATAAAGCACAAGAAGTAGATAAAGAATTATACATCCAAGATACAGTTAAGGAATTAGAAAAAGTATTAGAAGATGTAAAAGCAATCTATGTAGATGAAAATGCAACACAAAAACAAGTTGATAAAGCTGTAGAAGACTTAAATGCAGCCATCAAAGCATTAGTCAAGAAAGCTGATAAGAAAGCTTTAGAAAAAGCTATTCAAGAAGCAAAAGCGATTGATACAAAATTATATACAGATGAAACAGTAGAAGTATTGACTGCAGTATTAAAAGAAGCAGAAGAAATCTATAAAGATGAAACTGCAACACAAGAAACAGTAGATACAATTGTAAAGAAATTACAAGAAGCAGTAGAAAAATTAGAAGAAAAAGAAGTGGATATTGTTGTAACACCAGATAAACCAGACGAAAACAAACCAGATGAAAATAAACCTGGAGAACCTGAACAAAACAACAATCAACCAACAACAGAAGAAAAAGTAGAAACATCAGACAATACACAATATCAAATGTATATAGGATTATTAGGTATATCAATGTGTGCTATGGCATTACTTATCAACAAGAAAAAGAAAAATCAAGTGAAATAACAAAAAGAGGAATGGTCGTATAAATTATACTTCCATTCCTTTTGTTATTGTTGTAAATCAATAATTGCTTGATCAATTCTTCTCAATGTTTCTTCTTTACCTAAGATATGAGCAATTTCAACTGCTCCCCCAGGAGTAAATGACTTATTTGTTAAAGCAACACGAACTGGCCACATAATACGACCATTCTTTAATTCTTTTTCCTTAGCAAGATTAACAAAGAAATCACTCATTGCTTCATCATTATCAAATTCATTAAAGTTTTCAATTCTTTCTCTAACAAGTAATAATGCTTCTAAAGAATTTTCTGGATTTGTTTTCATTTTTTTATGTGTATAAATACTAGCATCAAATGGATGTGGTTCATTAATAAAATCAATACTTTCTTCAACATCAGATAACTTTTCTAATCTTGGTTGTAAAACTCTTGATAATTCTAATAAATCAACATCTCTAGTAATAGATTGATAATAAGGTAACAACAATTCATGGAATTGTTCTAAAGACATATTTCTTAAATAAACACCATTCATCCATTTTAACTTATCAATATCAAAAATAGCAGGTGATTTAGATATATGAGCAATATTAAACTGTTGAATTAAATCATCTAAAGATAAAATTTCTTCATCTTCTGGAGACCAACCAAGTAAAGCAATATAATTTAAAATAGCTTCTTTTAAATAACCTTGTTTCTTTAAATCCTGATAAGAAGCATCTCCATTACGTTTACTTAACTTATGGGTTTCATCTTTATTAACAGGTGGTAAATGAATATAAGTAGGAATTTGCCAATCAAAAGCATTATAAATTAAATTATATTTAGGGGTACTTGATAAATATTCATTTCCTCTTACAACATGAGTAATATTCATCAAATGATCATCAATAACATTTGCAAAGTTATATGTAGGATAACCATCACTTTTAATTAAGATACCTTCATTTAATGTTTGATTTTCTACTTCAATATGTCCATAAACTTCATCATCAAAAGAAGTTGTTCCAGTTGTTGGAATTGTTTGTCTAATAACATGCAGAATACCTTCGTTTAACTTTTCTTGAATTTCTTCTTGTGATAAATGAATACATGGATCTTCGCCTTCTAATTCACCTTCACAAAAACAATAGTGAGCACCACCTAATTCTATTAATTTTTGAGCATATTCATGATAAATAGGTAATCTTTGAGATTGAATGTATGGTCCTACACCACCATCTTTATCAGGACCTTCATCATAATAGAGACCAGTTTCTTCCATCACTTGATAGATTAAGTCAATAGCTCCCTCAACTTCTCTTTGTTGGTCAGTATCTTCAATTCTTAAAATGAAGTCACCACCATCATGTTTAGCAATCAAATAACAATACAAAGCAGTTCTTAAATTTCCAATATGCATATAGCCAGTTGGACTAGGTGCAAAACGTGTTCTGATTTTCATATACTTCTCCTTTACTTCTTGAAAAAAAGGTTCTATAATATAGTAGATGATTGGGGTATAGCCAAGCGGTAAGGCATCAGACTCTGAATCTGACATTTCCTCGGTTCGAATCCAAGTACCCCAGCCAGATAGAAACCTAACCACGAAAGTGGTTTTTTTATTTTATTTATTGATTCTATCATATTTATTGAATATTTCAACAAACATATTTTTCTTCTTAATAAAAATATACTAATGTCTCAAAAAATGAGACATATTTTTTTATCTGATATTTGTTTCAAAAGACGTTGTTCATTTATTTTTACAAAATATCAAAGCGCTTACAATAATGGTAAAATAAGTGTAGTTACAGTAAGGGAGGAAAAAATATGAAAAAAGATTTTGTTAAAACAATCGCAAAAGCTTTTGTTGCAACTGCACTAACATTGTCTTACATACCTATGAACAGTGTTCATGCTATCGAGACATCAAACATTAAAATTAGCGCAGTAAGTGATGTAAGTTGGTGTGGAGAAATTCCAGGTTTTGGAACTTATCCACAAAGAGCATTATCTTCAATTACTTTAGAGTATGACGAAGATGTTAATGGTAAAAATTTGAAGAAAGAGGACTTTGTTATACAAGATATCTTATATCCAAATGAAAAAATAGAAGTTGAAGATATCGACGTGAATGGTAATAAAATCGTTTTAGATGTTGATACACATTCTGCTGCAGGAGTCTTAACGGCTCCAGGTGGAAATTTTAGAAGATATGTTAGTGAGTTTAAAGTGAAACAAATGGTAGATATTGTTGCTACAAATGGTAATATCTTGAGTTCAAAGGATACAGAAAAAACTTTTAATCAGGATAACATTCGTAATATTGCTTCTGATGAGTTTAAAGATTTGAAATTAGATAGTCAAACATCAGATAATAAAATTTATGTAAAATATTATTTACCAGAAAATTATTCGAAAAATAAAAAATATCCTATGGTTGTTCATTGTACAGGAGGAGGACAACAATATCGAACAAATACACCTGACGAGAGATTATATGGAAAAGATAATTTTGGGGTGGAATTAGATATTGATTTAACACCAAAAACGTTTTCTACTAACGCACCTGAAGATACGATTATGGTGACGATTCAATGTTTAGGTGAAAACCAACCAAATAAATATAATCCTGGCAAAGACATTGATCAAACTGTTCAATATTTTATTGATCATTATGCAGTTGATACAAATAGAGTTTATGCAGTAGGTAACTCACAAGGTGGAGTATTTATGTCATCAGCTGTTTATCAAGCACCTCAACTATTTACTGCTTATCTACCATGTAATACATCAATTGTATCTGGTGATAAATCAAGTGAAGATAAAGAAGCGTACAAAACAATGGTGGAATACTGTCAAACATATGTTGATAATGATATTTCTATTTGGTTCCATAGAGGTGAAAATGATTTTACTGGTCCTTATACAGAAGTGACAATTCCTTATGATGTACTTGTTAAAATGTATAAAGATAAAGGATATAGTCAATTAGATATTAATAAAAAAGTAAAACAAACCAAATATTCTGATGATGATTTTAAAACAGTAGGATCTACTTATTATCATGGTGCAACAGGATTAATGTGTTTAAATAAAGATGCTATTGATTGGGTTTATAAACAAACAAAAGATGATAGTGTTCAATTAACAGCAAGTTATGATAAAGCTATTAATGAAGTTATTATTCCTAGATATGAAAAAGATGGAACAAAAACAAACCAAAAAGTCTCTGAATTATTAAAAGCTCATTTAAATACAAAGGATTTAATGGCAACTAAAGATAGTAAAGAAAAAGCATTAACAGTTGATATTCAATTAAAAGATGTTTATTTAAATTCAGAATATCTAAATGGAAAATCAGAAGCAGGTATGAGTTATTATAATATGCTTAACTTCTATACAAATGTAAAACAAGTGAAACAATTATTAGATGCTAATCCTGGATATAGTGTGATTGATAGTCAAAAGAATAAACTTGATAAAGTATATATTGATGAGTTATTAGGATTATTAGATCAAATTAATGATATGGATCCAAAAACAAATTTAAAATATGATATGGATTCTGTTTATGATTCAAAAGTATTTAATCAAGAAACGACTCGTGGTGGAACAGATGTTATTGCAACAAGTCAAGAAGGAAATGTATCATTGAAATTCCATATTGATTCTCATGGATGGTGGGGATATGATTTAGGGGCTGATGATTCTATTACATCATTAGTCATGGGATTTGATCAAAAGGCTATTGATGCAGATAGAGCAGAACGTGAAAGTCCAATTACAAAACAATATGGAAACTTCTTTGTGATTGAAATGGAGAATGCTGGTAAAGGAAAATGGTACATGTTAAATGGTACTGATTTGGAGAATCCAATTATCTATGTAAGTAGCGATGGAAAAGAAGCATTTATGATTGATGTTGATTTCTATGGTGAAAATGTGATTAATCAAGTGATTAAGAGTGTGATTGGTGATAAATGTGAATCATTAAAGATTTTCTTAACACATAATCATGGTGATCATGTGAACAATTTAGCTCAGATTGCTAAGGATGAAAGGTTAAAAGAAATAACAACACTTGTTTGGCCAGAAAATGAGCCACATACAAAATTAAATGGAGTTGATTTAGTAGAGTTATTTGATTATACAACAATCAAAGATATGCAAACAATAATTGTTGCGGATAATACTTTCCAATTTATTGAAATTCCTGATGAACATACACCAGGAGGAGGGCAATTGGCTGATTTAACAAATAAAGTTCTTTATAGTGGTGATACATTGGGAGCACAAGTGCATTTAGGTGGTGGAACTGTCATGATGTCAAAGATTGATAGTTGGTTAAATGGTGCTTTAAAGTCTGCAAAATATATTGAAGAAAATGATATTCGTTATAATATTGGTGGACATACACCATATTTGAATAATCCACAATTTGCATCTTGGGTTGCTAAAGCTATTCAATATGGTAAAGAACAATTAGCTAGTGATCCAGCTTGGAAAGGTGGTTTGGTCATTGTTGAAAATGGTAAAATTGTTGATTCAACAAGAATGGGTGAAATTTTTGCTAAAGGATTATCAGATAGAGATGAATTAAATATTGCATCAATTAATTTCATCAATGATCTTGATCATAAAGAAGATTCTGATGACAATCAAGTACCAGATAGCAATGATAATCAAACACCTAATAACAATGATAACCAAACTCCAAATAATAATGATAAGAAACCAATTGTTGATAATCAACAAACAACAGTTGTAAAAACAGAAGATCAAAGCTTATTAGCTGGATTTGCTTTAACAGCATTAATGGCTTTCGTCGTAGGTGTTGTAGTCTATAAAAAAAGAAAAGAAAATGAATAAATAAAAAAGGCTATATCAAATGCATAAACTATTTTTGCATAATCTATTTTGATATAGCTTTTCTATTTTTTAAAATGGATTCAAAGTGTGAAATCAGTTGATTATAACGATTCTTATGATACATCATATAAATATCGCGACCTTGAGTTGGTTTTAATGGAATGATAGAAACATAAGAACGGATATTTTGTTGAATGACAAATTCATGGACAATTGCTTCTCCTAGATTACAAGAAACTTGTAGAAGTGCCCCTTCTAATTCAATATTTGGCTGATTATCTTTTTCTTGTCTGATATCATAAATCAGATTTTTTAAATCATCAGCACAGATGCTTTGTTTAGAAGCTAGTGGATGTTCTTTATAGACCACAGCAACTAATGGGAATTTTCTCATAAAGACTTTTGTAAAGTCAGGAGTATCTAAAGCATCTATACTTAAAATGATATCTAATTCACCAGACAATAATAATGATTCTAAAGTTTTTCATGTATATCCACCTAATTCTAATTGAATATGAGGATACTTTTGATGAAATTCAGTTATAAACTCTCTTAATAATTCAAAATCAAAATCTTTTAAAAAACCAATTTTTAATGTTCCTCTTTCTCCTCTTTGAAAAGCTTCTAGATGTTGATAAGAAAGTTCAACTTGTTTTAATATATTTTGAGCCCCATAATAAAAGAGTTGACCTGCTTGAGTTAATGAAACATGTTTTTTATCTCTTTGAAAAAGCAATTATGGATGGAAACAGAGGCAATAAGACAACTTGAAAATATTGAAAAATATCTAGGCGTTGTTGATTGTGTTGGTTTACCAGATTTACATCCAGCTAAAACACCAGTAGGAACAACCATTGTTACTAAGAATGTCATTTATCCAAGTTTGATAGGAAATGATATTGGTTGTGGGATTGCTTTATAAGATACTGATGTGAAGTTAAAGAAAATTCATATTGAAAAGGTTAAAAAGAAACTTGAGGGAAGTTGTATTTGTGGTGAAAATTCTATTGGTCAAGGAAATCATTTTGTTGAGATGACGCAAATTGATAAGCTTTATCAAGATATTGAATTAGACAAGAATCATTTGTATTTATTGATTCATTCTGGTTCAAGACAAATCGGTGAAGCTATTTATCAAAAATATAGGGGTTATCAAAATTTACAAGTAGGTACAAAAAAATTTGATGATTATTTATTGGGTCATCAACATGCTGTTGAGTTTGCTTATACAAATAGAAAGCAGCTTGCCAATATCTTTATGAACTTATTACAAATGAAATATTATAATCATCTTATTATCGATTGTGTACACAATACCTTAGAAATAATAGATAATTATTATTATCATCATAAGGGAAGTATTTCAACATTGATAAATCAATATGCAATTATTGCTGGTTCAAGAGGAAGTTATTCATATCTTGTGAAATGTTAAGGAGATCCTTTTAGTTTATAGAATATAGGAAAATAGAATTATGTTATTTAATAATAAAGCCCCATAACTATATAATTATAGCTATGAGGTTTTTATTAGTAATCATAATAATTCTCTATTTTATTGATGAGTTTTGCATATTTATTTTTATCGCTTTTTAGTATTGATAGATAGAATGATACTCTTGCTTCATCGTTAGAGAAAGGAATAGTAACTTTATCTTTTATTTCTCCTTCTCGCTTGATAGAAAGATTAGATGTAAATGAAGGAAGTGAAGATGATTTTACTATTTCTGTAAATGCTTGACGATCTTCTTGTACTAAGAACTTAGTCTTGGGCATAGTGCGTTTATGTAGCTCTGCCCAAAAACCAATATTAGAATAAAGAAGCATAGTTTCATTTTCTAAATCTTCAAAAGATATCATATCTTTATTATGAAGTGGGTGATTTTTAGGAACCGATAAATATATTTCTTCATCTAAATAATGTGTACATATAATATCAGAATCATTAACTTCAAAAGGAGTGATAATTAGATTTGCATTTTTATTCTTTAATGCTTTTACTAATTCTTGTTTATCTTGTATTAAAGAGATAAAGCTCAACTCACCATATAAAGATTTCATGATGGGTTCTATATCCCAAATAGGAGCTGGAGTGCAAGAAGCAATAGTAACTGATTTAAATGATAAATCATGATCTTGAACATCTTTTTTCATCTTTTCAACTCTATTAAGGATATCTTTTGCACGTTTAACAGCCAATTCACCATTTTTATTGAGTACAACTTTATTCTTGTAGTGATCAAATAGTTGAACATTAAAGTCTTCTTCTAACCTTTGCATTGAACGACTTAACGCAGGCTGAGAGATTAATAGTTCTTGTGCTGCATTAGAAATAGTCTTTTTTTCAGCAATACATACTAATTGTTCTAATTGATATAATTCAATCATATTGATACCTCCACTATGTGTTTATATTATAGCACAATTCTATATTGGTATTGTACTTTTATCAAATAAGTTTCTATAATTGTGGTGTATATTAGAGGAGGAAACATTATGAGATTAGATGGAAAGATTGCTTTAATTACTGGTGGAGGAACAGGTATCGGATTAGATATCGCTAAGAGATATGTAGAAGAAGGTGCCTATGTTTACATCACAGGAAGAAGAGAAAAGAAATTGCAAGAAGCAGTAGATTTAGTTGGTAAGAACATTGTCTATATAGTTGCAGATGTTACGAAGAAGGAAGATAACCAAAAAGTAGCTGACAGAATAAAAGCAGATAAAGGGCATCTAGACATTGCGATTGCAAATGCTGGTGTAGGCAATTATATAGCAATTGAAGATGTAACAGAAGAAGAATTTAATCGTGTTATGTATACAAACGTATTAGGAACATATTACTTAGCACAAGCATGTCTACCAATTATGGAAGAAGGGTCAACATTTATCTTAAATACATCTGTGACAACTTCATTAGGTTTACCTAAATTTAGTTTATATATCGCTGCTAAATCAGCAATGAAATCATTCATCCATACATGGACAAATGAATTAAGAGATAGAAAAATAAGAGTTAATGCTTTAGCTCCTGGTATTATTCCTACTGATGCAGCTGGACAAGAATTAGGGAGAGATCCTAAAGAAGAACAAAATGTTCAACAGTATCGCTCCACATTAATTCCTGCTGGAAGGGTTGGGAATGTCAAAGATACATCAAACGCAGCTGTATTTCTAGGATCTGATGAATCGAGTTATGTTAATGGGGTAGAATTACTAGTTGATGGTGGATTGGCTGCTATTTATCCGGTTAAATTATGATGAAAGATTTAGAATTAGTTATTAATGAACTCATAGAATTCATTTTATTAAATCATGTAGAAAGTATTCCTGAATATTATTATGATGTCTTTCTAAATTATTTGGGAGTAACTTACTTAGGGTCAAAGAATTCAGATATTGATGTAGTGATTAATAGTTTATTAGACGATCATAGTGGTATTTACAGTCCAATAGGTAGAAAGGAAAAGATGTCTTTAAGTGATGTTGCCTTGATAGATTGTTATGCATCAGCTATTTATGCATATGATGATATTCATTTTGAAACAACTTCTCACCCAACCGGACCAGTTATGAGTGCACTTCTAGCAATTGCAAGAACACAAAGTATTTCTTTAAAAAAAATATTAACAGCCTTATGTATTGGAATGGAAGTTGAATGTAGAATGGGAGTATTATTATTTTCAAATAACAACACTTATAAAGGTTATTATACAACAGGAATTATTGGTGGATTTGGTGTCGTTGCAGCATTAAGCTATGTATTAGAATTTAATAAAGAACAAATTTCTAATGCTCTTGGCTTAGTAAGTTGTTATGCCAGCGGGAATAGAGGTAGTCATGGATCGATGGCAGGAAGTTTTATTCCAGCTATTGCTTGTAAAAATGGATTAGATGTATGTAATCTTGTTAAACATGGGATGACTTGTTCTATCAATGCATTGATAGGAACTAATGGTTTAGTTAATCAAATTACTACTAAACCAAATGTGAATGAAGCTAGGCAAGGTTTAGGAGAAATATATATATCTATGAATACATCATGTAAACCTTATCCTTACGGCTTTATATCTTTTGCATCGATTGCTTTATTAAAACAGTTATCAATTAGTGAAATGTTTGATTCTATAGAAGTAGAAGTATCCTCATGTGTTTATGAATTAGGATGTAAAAAGGAACTTAATAATAAATATGATGCAATTGTATCATTACCTTATATACTATCACGTGTCATTGTTGTTCCTGATAATGCCTACTGTCCTATAACAGATGATATTGTAAGTGAAGAAATTACAAAGATGATGGAAAAGATTAGTATTATTGAAAATCAAACATTAAATGATGATGAAGTTTATATGACAATCAATAAGAAAAGACATCATTTAAAAGATGCTCCAGGCTCTATTAATAATCCTATGAGTCATAACGATATATTGAATAAATTCAAAGTCATAACAAACATTCAAATATCCAATCAAATAATTTATAAAATATATAATGAAGATATAAATGACATATATGCTTTTATTAAAGAATATATGTCATAATGAAAAGAGGAAGATTATGAAAACATTATTTATCAACGGAAGTCCAAATAAAGACGGAAACACAGTAAAACTAACAAAACAGTTTTTAATAAACAAAAACTATGAAACTATAAATCTAGTAGATTATAAGATTTATGATTATGGTCAAAAGTTTAACGATGATCAGTTTGAAGAAGTCGTAAAGAAAATGAGTGAAGCAGATGAAATAATTATTGGTTCCCCTCTTTACTGGCATAGCATGTCTGGAATGATTCGTAATCTTATTGATCGTTTTTATAATAATGTAGATGAATCATTATTAAAAGGTAAAGATATGTATTTTGTATTTCAGGGATATGCACCAACTATTGAACAACTAGCAGCTGGTGAATATACAATGAAAAGATTTGCTAGTTTATATGGTATGAATTATAAAGGAATGATTACTAATTAGTATGCATGAAAGTTATAGATGAATACAATTATGGTATTGTACATTTATGAATAAAGAAACTACAATAAGATTGTAAAATAAAAGAAAGAAGGAAAGCGAAAATGAAAACTTGGTTAATTACAGGATGTAGTAGTGGTATTGGTGCAGGTATTGCAAAAGCAGTATTAAAGAGTGGTGACAATGCAGTAGTTACTGCAAGAAATGCTGGTAAATTAGATGATTTAGTAAAAGATTATCCAGATAATGCGTTAGCAGTTTCATTAGATGTTTGTGATAAAAATAGTATTAAAGAAGCAGTGAAAGCTGCAAACGAAAAATTTGGAACAATTGATGTATTAGTAAATAATGCTGGATATGGTTACCGTTCAGCAATTGAAGAAGGAGAAGTAGAAGAAGTTCAAAAGCTTTTCCAAACAAATGTCTTTGGTCCAGTAGAATTAATAAAAGCAGTTTTACCTAAGATGAGAGAACAAAAATCAGGATATATTTTAAATGTTACATCTATTGCTGCTGCAAGATCCGCAGTAGGTTCGGGATATTATGCTTCTTCAAAAGCTGCATTTGAATTATTAACAAATGGTTTAATGAAAGAAGTTGCTCCTTTAGGTATTAAAGCAATGGTTGTACAACCATTGCTTTTAGAACAAGATTCTATGACAGTGAATCTTTACAAGGTACAAAGGTGAGAATCTCTGATTATGAAACAACAGTAGGTAAATCTAGACCTGGTAATTTTGAAAATAAACATCAACAAGCAGGAGATCCTGATAAAGCTGGTGAAGTTATTGTCGACGTAGTAAATGGTGATGATTTACCAGAAATCCTTACATTAGGTGCAGCTGCAGTAGATGCAGTCATTGATACATTACAAGGAAAAATAAATGAATTAGAGAAATGGAGAGAAGTCTCAAATAAATGTGACTTTGAATAGGAGAAAAAAATGAAACAAATAAGACTAGGAAAAACAAATATGTATGTAAATCGTGTGGGGTTTGGATGTATGGGATTTTCTCATGCTAGTGGGGCACCAACACCTAAAGAAGAAGCTATACAAGCATTACGTGAAGCTTATAAAATAGGCTATAACTTTTATGACACTGCTGAGTGTTATACAGGTGTAAATAGTGATGGAAGTATTAATTATAATGAGGAACTTGTTGGTGAAGCAATTAAACCATTTAGAGACAAAGTTATTTTATGTACTAAATTTGGAGTTACTCATAAAGGAGATCACTTAGAATTTGATAGTTCTCCTAAGAAAATACGTGAATCAATAGAAGGTAGTCTTAAGAAACTACAAACCAATTATATTGATTTATATTATCAGCATAGAATTGATCCAAATGTTGAACCAGAAGCCGTTGCACAAGTTATGAAGGAACTTATAGAAG
>OIZU01000593.1_pt1 | contig 27137 bp, 27 predicted proteins | sample 1588661 | NCBI WGS metagenome assembly OIZU01 (sample SAMN03283257) | human gut metagenome | biome: human-associated habitat; material: feces | host: Homo sapiens | place: USA | collected 2013 | reverse complement strand
TCGCGCTGTGTGTAGCTGTTTTTGTATTTATCGGCAGTGTGATCGTGGGAGGCCGCCGGGCAATGGATGAGTTGTACCGCCGCTTCCATGTATGATTTATAGAAACAAAATTGTATTATCAATAGTAGGAGAAAAATGAATGTTACAGACTGACAACAGTATTCGTGGAAAAGTAATGCGTGAATTGATCGCAAGAGTCGCTTCCGACAACTTGATCGGCAGAAAATTTAAAAGCGGTGAGCTGCGCAAAAAAATGACAGAACCCGAGTGGCGGGTGCCGGAATTTTACAATCTGCGTGTGATCGAAGAAAAAAATTGCCGTCTGGAATTACTGGAATGTGATATCAAAAACGAGCGTCTTGTGCTACTGCAGCTGCACGGAGGCGGATATATCGGTGGTATGCGTAATGCATACCGCAGTTTTGCAGGATTATACAGTGAACTCGGAAGAGGTATGAGCGTGCTCACCGTAGATTATCGTGTGGCACCGGAGCATCCGTATCCGGCAGCACTGGAAGATGCCATTACCGGTTATAACTGGCTGCTGCAGGCCGGCTGGCAGGAGCATGAGATCGTCGTAGCCGGAGATTCCGCCGGTGGAGGACTGGCACTGGCACTTTGTATGTATCTGAAAAACCAGAACAGGAAGCTTCCGGCAGGATTGATCTGTATGTCCCCATGGACGGATTTCACCCAGTCCGGTGCATCCTATGACTTTAACTATGAGAGAGATCCACTGTTTGGAAATACGAGAGACAGCCTGATCTACAGCAAGGATTACATCCAGGATGAAGATCCGACAAACCCGTATATTTCTCCACTTTATGGTAATTTCAGCGGATTTCCGCCAATGCTGATTCAGGTGGGAAGTTATGAAATGCTGCTGAGTGATTCAGAGCTGGTGGCAGAAAAAGCCAAACGGGCAGGATGTAAAGTCCGTCTGAGCATTTACGAGGGAATGTTTCATATTTTCCAGATGGCAATGCTGATGATTCCGGAATCCAAGCATGCATGGCAGGAAATCGGCCGTTTTCTGGATATTATCGAGCAGCATCTTCCAGATGAACATTTAGACGAGGAAGATAAGGAAATAGAATCCAAATTTGGAGAGGTAAACTATGAATAAACTGACGGATTGCTGTCTGTGTCCGAGAAACTGCCATGTGGACCGGACACAGGGAAAAACAGGATACTGTGGGCAGACCGATCAGATACGCGCGGCCCGGGCTGCACTGCATATGTGGGAAGAACCCTGCATATCCGGCGATGCAGGCTCCGGAGCCGTATTTTTTTCGGGCTGTACGCTGGGATGTGTGTTCTGTCAGAACCATTCTATTGCAGCAGGCAATGTGGGAAAGACAATCACTACCGAACGATTAGCTGACATTTTCCTGGAATTACAGGAGCAGAAAGCATGGAATATCAACCTGGTGACGGCAGGACATTATGCACCACAGGTGGTGTATGCATTAACCCTTGCAAAAAAGCGCGGTCTGTCCATTCCGGTGGTTTACAATACATCCGGTTATGAAAAAGCAGAAACACTTCGTATGTTCGATGGTCTGGTAGACATTTATCTTCCGGATTTCAAATACATAACCGGCAATCTGGCAAAAAAATATTCCTGTGCCTTTGATTACCCGGAAGTGGCAAAAACAGCGCTGGCAGAAATGGTGCGTCAGGCAGGGGAGGCCAGATTTGAAATCATATCAGGAGAAGAGCGCGGTCAGATCACGACAGAGCTGGATACAGATGTATCTTATCACGATGGTCAGACAAAGGATGTGTGTGACTCTGACGGAGTGCTGGAACGCATGCAGAAAGGTGTCATCGTGCGTCACCTGATACTGCCGGGACAGGTGGAAGAATCCAAAAAAGTCATTCGTTATCTGTATGAGACTTACGGAGACCAGATCTATATCAGCATCATGAATCAATACACCCCAATGTCTGGCATAGAAAAAAACTATCCGGAACTGGGAAGGAAAATCACACAGGAAGAATACGATGAAGTGGTAGATTATGCCATAGAAATCGGCGTGGAAAATGGATTTATCCAGGATGGAGAAACAGCAGAAGAAAGCTTCATACCGGCTTTCAACATCACGGGGATTTAAAAGCAAGTTTGGTGGCTACACGGTAGGTGTTGAAGACGAAATCGGAGAATCTTTCCTCAAACGCTAGACGTTCACTACCTTCACTTCGCAAGGTTTCATCGCGCTCGCTCCCGGCTCCCATAAAAGCCGGGTCGCCTCCCGCTCACGCAAAACCTTGTGAAGATCGGTCGTTCACTTAATCGCTTATTGAGGAAAGATTCTCCGATTTCGTCATTTCGGTTACTGTCTGATGCCACCAAACTTACTTAATCTTTTTAATTATGTGTATTTGCGCGTGCGACACAGTGTTCGGAAACTTTCAGGCACGTGTAGCCTGGCGGTGCCACGGTGTAAATGCGAAAAAATCAATCAATGACTACCGTTCTGGTCATGTTGCCTTCCAGTGGTACCGGAATGTAGGCTGTTCTGGTGCAGACTGTCAGGTGCACTTCGTGAGAACCCTTGGAGAGACCGCCTTCCTGCAGAACACGTACCGTTGCAGCTGCGCCATACTCCCATTTGATGGTTCCAACGGTTTTCATTTCTTCCAGGGAGAACCAGTCGATGTGATCTGGTGTGAAACGGATATTTTCAGCCGGTACTTTGACACCATCCACTTCTACAGCAAGGAAGTTGACCATGGACAGCGGGATACCTCTGTAATAGGTGATATGTGTATCCATCTCATAACCGATGATTTTTCCATCTTCTTCTACATTGTGACAGGTTCCTTCTATAAATACATTATTATCAAACATGTCCGAAATCCTCCTAACCTTCGTATTTTTTGATGAGACTCTGAATCAGTTTCTGATGAGCTGCAACCTGCTCTTTTTCCGGAATATATCCGTCCGGTTTTACCCAGCGGTTTCCTTCATACTCAGTAGAAACATAGCCGTTGTAATTGTGCTCATGTAAGAACTTGATGACTTCTTCATAGTTCATGGAATATTCTAATCCTTCCTCTGTCATTTCATACAGTTTGAAATGGAAGTGCTGGATGTATTTTGCAAATGGCTCCATAACGCTTACCGGTACATTTTCGTAACCATCACAGTTGGAAGCATAGAACATATCTTTTGCAGGATCTTTGATGTATTTATCCATTTCCGGATTCTGTCCGTTGTTCTCCAGTCTGATATGGAAGGTATCTTTGCCGCTGGCAAATACATCGTTGACATATTTTACCAGATCCGGGTTGGTTCCATAGATATCCATGCAGTACTCATCCACAACTCTTGGTGGTCTGCGGCAAAAAATACTTGTATCAGGAACGATACCGATGTACGGGGAGTCCAGACGAATCATTTCCTCCAGGAATTCCTCTGTTTTCGGAACACCGAAACCGAGTCCGCCGTGGATCTCGATACAGAGGGAGACACCGTATTTTTCAGCTGTTTCCAGACATGGCTCAAGGATCCATGCAGGAACCATGGAAACGAGGCGGATAACCTTGAATCCGAGGCGATGCGCCATAACGATTTCTTTTTTGATCAGATCGACACACTCACGTTTGGTCAGCGTACGATTGCTGTATAAATTTGTATTCAGGAAAATATCATCGCAGGCAAGTCCCGGATGATGTTTTTCGATAATTTTATCCCATGCTGCGTAAGTCTCTTCACTTGGAGTTGGTGTGCCTTTCAGCATCTGGTCCGGAAGAAGCTCGATACCGTCAGCACCAAGTCCCATAACATAGTCGACGATCTGTTCCAGATCCATGTTACCGCGTAAATACTGATACTGTAAACTGTATAAGCTTACACTTGATTTAATACCCATAATAATATTCATCCTTTCTGTTGATCTTCTCTATTTTGATAAGATTATTATACGAAAAAAACTGTCTGAAAACGATAGACGATATCAGTCAATGACATGGACAAAACGCATTATTTTTGCTATGATAAAAAGAAAAAGACACATTGTACATTAAAATGCATAAAAAAAGGAGAAAATTATATGTAATGTGACAGATGATCGTAAAATGGACAGATGTGCAGAAAAACGCAGGAATGATAAGGAGAAAAAAGATGGAGATTATTGAAATCGGCAGATCAAAGAAACTGCATTACAGTTTTCCGGAGCATCAGCACGGCTTCTGGGAAATTCTTCTGAACACAAATGGGAATGGCGTGTTTCTGGCAGAGGGAAAAGAATATGAATTTCATCCGGGAACGATTCTGGTCATTCCACCGTATACGCCACATCAGAAAAAATCAAACGACGGATTTCTGGATCGTTCCGTGTTTCTGAAAAATTTTCGAAATATCGGACGCAGTGGTGTGAAACTGTTTGAGGACGATGAGCGGCAGACAATTGCAAGAATTTTTGATCTGGTCGAACAGTTTCAATATGATGAAACGAATCAGAAAGGGGAGACAGAGGCCTCTATCACCAGTGTACTTGGAGACCTTCTGTATCAGGTTCTGGTGTCCTATTATAATCAGAGTAAAAAGAAGGATATCCGGCTGGAAGGTGTCATTGAACTGATGAATGAAAATGTGTCCAATGTGGAGTTTGAACTTTCGAAGGCGATTCAGTCCAGTGGTTATTCCATGGGATATTTTCGGAAAATTTTTAAGGAAATGACGGGGCAGTCACCGGTGAATTATTTTAATTCCCTGCGGATCGGAAAGGCGAAATCTATGTTTCAGCAATATGGAAACAGCCGGACAGTGAAAGAAATCGCTTACAGTTGTGGCTTCTCGGATGCGCTGTATTTCAGCCGGGTTTTCCGACAGCTGGAAGGTATCAGTCCACAGCAGTATATCCGCACCCTGAAGAAGGAGATGACACCGGAGGATATCAGGCTGGTGAAGATGGATACACCGGAGGAATTTTTAAATGACATATCGGAATAAGACATAGGATGGATGTGCAAGTCGCATGCAGGTGAGCGCATAAAACGGAGCTCTTTTCGTACAGGCGCTTGCTGTCCCATATATGCAAGCATGTCTGTGTCAACAAGAATCTGCACGAGTGAACGGCAACGCTCGTATATGGATTCTGTTTTCCAGAAAAATGCCTCTTTACGTCAAAACTTTAATATGTTAAAATTTTGCATAGAGAAATTGTAAAAGAAGTGTGAGAACGATGACAGATCAGGCAAGAAGTGTAAAGGAGCTTACCTGGTTTGTTATTGCAGAACGTGAAAACAAGGAGTATAGAGATAAGCAAAAAAATTAGAACTGAGGCGGTAGATCACTTATTTGAAGCAATTTTGTGCCTGAAAGATAAAGAAGAATGTTATACATTTTTTGAAGATGTCTGCACAATTAATGAAATCCTTTCTTTATCACAGCGTTTTGAAGTAGCACATATGCTGCGCAGCAGAAGACCTATCTGGATATTGCAGAAAAAACCGGTGCATCCACAGCAACGATCAGCCGTGTCAACCGTTCACTGAATTACGGAAACGACGGTTATGATATGGTATTTGCGAGAATGCAGGATAAGAATGGCGAAAACGCATAGCAGAAAAGATGTCTGGCAGACAGGACGAAGCGAAAGAAACGAAGAAAGCTGACAGACGGAAGCAAACAGGTAAAATAAGGATGTCTGGCAGACAGGACGAAACGCAGAAATATGTGTGTGTCAGATCATGAAAAATAAAAAGGAAACGTCAGAGACACCTCTTTTTCAGGGATGTTTAAGATCGTTTCCTTTTATTTGTTTTACTGTTTTTGGAAGTTTCCGGTTTTTTCATGGAATCAATGATTTTTTCAATCAGAAGTTTTTTCGTGTAGACATCAAAGTTCAGCAGACAGATAAAGGTAAATTTCTGCAGAAAATCAGCATCTTCTTCGTCTAAATTTTCCAGGTCGGAAAAAGCAGATTCACTGATGATGTATTCTTCCCGGATAATTTCTTTCAGACGTTCCACCTGATGGGCTTCCAGCCGGAAGATACTGTCATAGATTTCTTCCAGTGTGGGAGAAGATTTTTTACCAAAATACTCATCGGTCAGCGGATTTAAAATATTTTGAATATCACTGATACTTAAAACACTTTTGAAATAGTAGATAAAAACAAGGGTTAATATATGTTCCTTGGAATATTTCTTTTTCTCCGGAGGGGGAAGAAGATTATTTTTCACATAATTGTTGATCATCGTCTTGGTGAGAATCGGATTTTCTTCGTGACGCTTTGTGGGATAAAGTTCCCTTTCCATAAAGGTGATGACCTGGTCCATGTACAGATTGATATCCGGCAGGGCTTCCAGCTTTGTATGGTCAATGCGGGAGAGACTTTCCAGTATGCTGTTAAGCAAATCGTTTGTGTTGATCGTCATGGTTGCTGCCTCCAATTTTAAAATAGTGTTCCTCTGTACAGATATCTGTGCTTTTTCACAGGAGGGACATCTGTTTTACTATATTATTTGTTGCGTAAACTGTAACATATTATATAGTATTGAAAACTGGATGACAAGAAAGACTTGTTATTTTTTATAGAGTAAAGTTATAATATAATCACAGTTCACTCGGACAGATTCCGGCTGGCACAGATATGCTTGCATATATGGGGCAACTGGAACCCGTAGGAAGTGAGATACTTGGAAGGAGAAAATGCACATATGTTATTTCAGGAAGATCGGACACCAATCGTGCCTAAGGGAAAAAAGAATCATGGAGAGTGGCCGGAGAATTATTTTGCAGAATTTGATCCGGCAGCAAGAAAAGCGATTTTAGATAAACAAAGAAATGAAGAAGTGGATGAGACACTGGAATGTCTGGAAAAATTGTTTGCACTTCGGTATACACAGGACAAAAAAGGAAAATATGCAGATCAGTTTCTGGGACAGTTCCTGCAGCTTCGAATCACAGCGGAAAATCTGGATGCAATGTTTTCAGAACGGAAAAACAGAAAAACAGTCAGACAGTGTCTGGAGCAGTTGCAGCTGCATGCCGGTTCAGAAATCCCGGAAGAACTGATCTATCAGGAAATGTGTCAGCTGACCGGATTGTATATCTATTCCTGTTCCAAGGATGTAAATTACACATCCATGATCTGGGGATTTGGAAAGAAAAGTGATGAAAAAATCAGCGAAAAAATCAATCTGGATCTGGAGCGGATCGGGGAAGCAATTCCAAAATATTTGTCCATGGAAGAAGAGTGCAGAGTGCTGAAAGCTGCAATCCTGGATACAAAGAAACAGTATCTTTGATTTCGGGATGATTTACCGTCTCCTGGAATCTCAGAAGCCGGAGAAATACAGGCTCAGAGATCCTTGAGAGACTATTTGCTTACAAAAGGGAGAAACAGATAGCTGCGTGGCAGAAAAGAAACCTTATGGGAGGTAATGACAATGGAAGAAAAGCAGCTGATGGATTTTGACGTGCTGACATTGGCAGAAGGGGAAATTTCTGACGAAAATCTGCAGATATTATTTGTATTGAATGGAAATGTGTCAGTGCAGATGGCAGAGAGTATTCTGCATCTGGGGGAAAAGGATTTTCTGATTCTGCATCCATTTCAGGTATATTCCGTTAAAACGGATAAAAACAGTCTGGTTATGCGATTTCGGGCAAATGTCCGGATGATGTCAGAATATTATGACCTCAGCAAACTGGAATTTCTGGGAAATTCAGTGGAAGAAGCATCAGAGAGACATACGATTCTGCGAAACCTGCTGGAAAAATGCATTACATATTATTACGGGAAAAAGGGAGACAATGGAAGAATTCTTCTGAAGCTGAACAGTCTGTATTATGAAATTGCAGAACTTCTGATTTCGTCTTTTTCCATTGTCCGAAGCCAGACGTCAGACAGTCTGGAAGGGGAGGAGGATGAATCCCTGATTCAGGAAATGACACGCTATATTCACATGAATTATCAGTCGGCGTTGAAACTGGAAGATCTCGCGGAACATTTTTTCCTGTCGCCACCTTATATCTCCCGGTTTTTTAAAAAGAAACTGGGGATTAATTTTGCAAAATATCTGTCCGAGGTCCGGCTGGAGGAAGCTACGAAGAAACTGACCCAGACGGAAAATTCTCTGACCTGGATTGCCATGGACTGCGGTTTCCCTAATCTGACTGCCTTTAACAAAGCGTTTCGGGAAAAATATCAGGTAAGTCCAAAGCAGTATCGGACGGAATTAAAGCAGACAGAGCAGAAGAAAGAAAAAGCGGACAAGGAGAGCCGGGCACTGGCGGAGTTTCAGCTTCTGGATTATTTTGAGAAGAACAATCATATTCAGGGGCGGGAATTTGATGAGACGGAGCAGGTGGTGGCAGATGCTTCCGAGTATACGATTCTGGAAAAAAACTGGAATAAGATGATCAACATCGGTGGCATCTATCTGTTACTGCAGAAGGAAATCCAGGATCATACGTTATTTTTATGTAAAACACTTGGCTTTGAGTATGTGCGTATCTGGGATCTGTATGAGACACGTATGCATATCAATGCCGGAAACAGGGAGCGAAAGTACAATTTCAGTCGTCTGGATATCTGTCTGGATTTTCTGACGCAGAACCATATTAAGCCGTATCTGGAACTTGGATTCAAACCGTTTATCCTGCTGCGAAATTATGAGGACTATATTTTTCATGAAGAAAGGGAGATTTTGTTTGAAACGGCCAGGGAGTATGGAATCTTTATCCGAAGTCTGATCAAACATGTGATCAACCGCTACAGTATTAAAGAGATTTCCAGCTGGTATTTTGAACTCTGGTGCGATCCAAGATGGTTTCCGGATGGAGAACCGGCTACTTATATTGACTATTTTGAGGAAGCCTACCAGGCCATCAAGGAGTTAGTGCCACAGGCACATGTGGGTGGCGCTTATGACCGTTCCTATAGAATCATTTCCTTTGAACATTTTATTGAAGTGTGGAGTACCAGAAATATTCAGCCGGATTTTCTGTCTCTGTACTGCTATGCGCCACTTATGAGAGAAGTGAACTATAATGAGAGAGGCACAAAAAAAACAGAAATGGAATACCGGGAATTGATGCGTCAGATGCAGGTGGACGAAGATGAAGCAGTGGCGCCGGAAGAGATTAAGGATTTTCAGATGCGCAGTTACGTGGAAACCAGAAAACGGATCATGCTTCAGTACGGAATGATGATGCCGATGATCTGCAGTGAGTGGAACTTCACGGTTATTAACTCCAATGTAATGAATGACAGCCGTTTTAAAGGTGCTTATGTTATGCATGAGATTATGAGCATGTATCAGGAACTTGGCATGATGGGATACTGGTTTGGTACGGATCAGTTTGCAGAGGATGATGACGCACCGATGCTGCTGAACGGTCGTTGTGGTCTGATCACACATCAGGGAATCTGCAAACCGGCATACTGGGCGATTCTGATGCTGAACCGTCTGGAAAATTATCTGCTGACGAAGACAGAACATATAATGGTTACCCGGAATGAGTTCGGAAGTTTCGTTATCGCCTGCCATAATTACAAGCCGCTGGATATCCAGTATTATGTGCAGAAAGAGAAAGACGTCAGAATTGAGAGTATTCCTCATTTTTACGAAAATTCCGTGCAGCTTACTTTGAATATTACTATCAATGGGGCAAAAAATGGAAAATACCATGTAAAAACAAGGGTGGTAAATTCAAAATACGGCGGTGTGCAGGATGAATGGCTGCGTATGGGAAAAGTCGCCTTTTTGACAACGGCGGATGTGGAGTATATTGACCATATGTCCAGACCTCATATCACGATTTCGGAACAGGAAGTGATGGATCATGTGCTGCGTTTCAGTGTAAAACTGGAAGCACAGGAGATATTGCTGATTCATGCTTTCCAGTATATGGAGGAGTAGAGCGGTGGATGAACTCAGTTCTCCTGTACAAGCGAACTGGAGGCATAAAATAAAACGAAAGACCGGAGAACATGTTTCTCGGGTCTTTCATTTTCATGAGGAGTTTAATTTATTATAGAATACAGAAATCAGGTGGATTCCTGTATTACTAACTTGGATGGGAGCAGGATTGGTTTTGCCTGCTCGTAAGGGTTTTTGATCAGAGAAAGCAACAGCTTTGCACTCTGAATGCCAAGGTCACGCCGTGGCTGACTGATGGTTGAGATGGTCGGTGTGGAGAGTGATGCGTACATGGTGTTGTCAAACCCAAATACTTTGATATCCTCCGGAATCCGAAATCCCTGTGCCAGACCGGCTTTGATCACTGCGTGGGCATGTTTGTCCGATGTGGCAAAAATCGCATCAGGCGGATCAGCCAGCTGGAAAAAATGATTTGCAGCGGCCAGAATACGGCTGTACGAAAAGTCAGAGACCTGTACGACATATTCCGGCCGGACAGCCAGTCTATTACCGGTGAGCATAGATCGGTATGCCCGATAGCGGCTCTGCACATGACGGTAATCATATGAGGAGGAAAAGAAGGCAATTTTCTGGCAGCCTTCGTTGATCAGATGTGCGATCGCTATTTTGGTAATGGAATAATCATCTATCGAAACATAAGGTACATTCGTATAAAACGGATTGTATTCACTGCACTGGACAACCGGGTAAGCCGCATTGAGCTGCCGCAGAATATCTTCGGACAGTGCATACATGACAATGATGCCGGAAACCTGAAGGTTCGCGCAATAATTAAGAAAAGAAGTAATTGTGCTGCGATCAGGCATTTCCTGTGTTACTACCATATGACAATGTGCGTGACTGAGGTAATCACTGATTCCTTCCAGAATGTCATCATAAAACGGATTGTTCCAGGTCGGGATACAGACCAGTATCGTGGACTCCTGAGCTACTTTCTTTACAGAAGCACTGCTTCTTTTTTTTATGCTCAGATCTTCCGGTGTGATCTCATGAAGCTCAAAAGCTTTCAATATTTTATCTCTTGTTTTTTTTGTCACCACATTTGGCTGGTGAATCATGCGGGAGACAGTAGCAGGAGAAACACCTGCTGTCTTCGCAATATCATAAATTGTAATTTTCCCATTCATAATACATTACATCCTTCTTGACTGTAATATGATATGAAGAAACAACTAGTTAAATAGATAAAAATTAATAACTATTTGTTTGTTTCATGTACAAAACATAGCAGAAAAGACAAAAAAAGGAAATAGAAAAATGAAAAAACAGAAAAAAGACAAGAAAAAGATATAAAATATTGCTTGTTTCAGAAACAAAATGAAAAAATGACCAAAACATGGCAAGCTTGTGAAGAAATTATGAAAAAAATAAACAATTTTCAAATAGTCGTACATAGGGGGATTTGATAGAATGCAAGTAACGAGAGGGGAAGTAACCAACTCGAAAGAAAAAGGAGGTATTTCACAATGAAGATGTGGAAAAGATTAGTAAGTGCAGGCTTAGTAGTAGCTATGTCAGGTGTAATGCTTGCAGGATGCGGAAACACAGCAGGTAACGGCGATGCAAACAATGGCAGCGCAGGGGATGAGAAACCGGCAGCAGCTTCTACAGGGGACGTAAAAGTAGAAGATACTGGTTTCAAAGCAGACAAAACTTATAAGATCGGTTACAACTATTATGGACCAGGTTCTTATGCATTAACAACTCTGGCAAACAATCAGGACTATGTAGTTAAATGCTTCGGAAGCGAGACACAGTCTACATCTGATGATTTCCAGGTAGATAAGATTGTACAGGACGTTGAGAATATGATCTCTGCAGGATGTGACGGATTAGTAATCTGGCTTCCGGCTGACAACTTATACAAAACAGTTATCGACATGTGCGAGAAAGCAAAAGTTCCTTATGTATTCTCAGACAAAGTTCCGTCTGATCCGGACGTTATCGCAGCATTACAGAACAGCGAGTACTTCGCAGGTGCTGTAGGACCGGCAAATGCTGAGTATGGTTCCTTAATCGCTGACTATGCATTAGAGCAGGGATACAAAACATGTATCATCTCTACAGGTGCACAGGGTGACCCGACAGATACACCACGTATCGAAGCTTTTACATCTGAATTCGAAAAAGGTGGTGGAAAGATCGAGCAGGTTGTTTACACAGACTCCCAGGATAACATCCAGCCATACACAGAGAACGCTTTAGTAGCATATCCGGATGTTGATTTCGTATATGGTACAGGTTCTGATTACGGTATCGGTGCAGCAGATGCAATCGCTAACCAGGGAATTGATGCAAAAGTTCTGACATCCGGACTTGACTCTGCAGTACTTGAGTATCTGTGCGATGACAGCAACGCTGTTGAGTTCGTAAACGGTGACTACTGGATCTCCGGTACAATGGCAACTGTAGCTCTGATGAACTACTTAGACGGAACTCCATTAAAAGATGCTGATGGCAAGATGGTATTCGTAGACAATATTATGCCGTTCCAGATCACACCGGATACATACGATGAGTTCAAGAAGACATTCATTGACAACCCATGCTATTCAGCAGCTGAGATCCAGGCTATGGATGGAAAATACAATCCGGATTTCAACTATGATGCATTTATGAAAGTTATCAGTGATTATTCATTAGACGAGAGAGCAGCAGCTGCTGCTAAATAATTCAGTTTGCAGAAAGGGGTAGGCATTTATGTCCAAAGAAAAAGCTTTAAGTGTCGATCCGAAAAAGAAACGTCTGCAAACCCAGATTTTGGTTATTGCGATTGTCGTCGCAGCATTTGTAGTCTGCCACTTTATTACAGGTGGCAGATTACTTGCTCCGAATAATCTGCGTACACTTCTGACACAGGTTACATATCCAATGATCGTTGCACTGGGAATGATGTTTATTTTTACGGGTGGTATGATTGATTTATCTATAGGAGCACAGGCTATTTTAGCCGGTAACGTGGCAGCAGTACTGGTAGAAGATTTCGGACTTGGTTATGCAGGTCTGATCATCGGAGCAATCGTTGCCATGATCGTTTGCGAATTACTGAGTGCATCCTGTTCCGTATTCTTGGGAATTCCGTCCTGGGTAGCAGGACTTGGTGCGGCGTTGGTATTTGAGGCAATTGCAACCATTTATGTCGGCAACCGTGCAAAAACAGCCGGAGCAGCCGTTGTATATCTGAAACATTGTCAGGCACTGGGAAAATTCCCGACAATCTTTATTATCGCGATTGCGGTATTCGTAGTCGCATGGTTTATCTTTAACCGCACAAAACTTGGTTTTAACCTCCGTGCCATCGGTGGTGGCGGAGAAGTCGCAGAAGCAATGGGTATCAACAGAGTAAAAACTATCATGCTTTCTGCCGCAGTTGGAGCAGTTATCATCTCCATCGGCGTAATCACACAGCTTTCCTATACCGGACGTTTTACTACATCCGCAGGTATGGGATCCTTAAGTGGTATCTTCAAATCACTGGCTGTTATCCTGATCGCAGGTTCTTTCTCCCGTATCTATAATGATGCCGTAGGATGTGTGATCGGAGCATTTATTGTAGCTGGATTGTTTAATGTATTGACATTGATGGGTGTTCCGTCAGGTACAGGCCAGGACGTATGTCTGGGTATGGTAGTACTTGTATGTGGTATCCTCTCATCTTTGGGATATAAGGGGGTTATGAAGTAATGGCAGAAGAGATGTTACGAATCGAAGGTGTCAGCAAAAGCTTTGGACCGACCTTAGCAAACAAAGATATCAACCTGGTTCTGGAAAAAGGTGTTCTCCTTGGTCTTGCAGGTGAGAACGGATCCGGAAAATCCACACTGGCTTCCATGGTATGTGGAATGCAGAGTAAGGATTCAGGTAAATTTTATAAAAATGGTGAAGAATATGATCCACACTCTCCGAGTGATGCGGCAGCACATGGCATTGCCATGGTCGTACAGGAACTTGGAGTAGTAGGAAATCTGCCGGGAATCGTAAATATGTTCCTTGGCAAGATGGATAAATATAAAAAAGGGCCTGCAGTAGATCTGGCAGCTATGAACAGAGATGCTGAGGCAGTGTTTGAAAAATGGCATCTGCCGAAAGTTCCGCTGGATGTACCAGCCGGCACACTTTCTATCGAGCAGAGAAAAATCATGGAGCTGGCAAGAGCCCTGATCACAGATCCGGATTTCCTGGTTCTGGATGAAATTTCCCAGGCGTTATCCCAGGATAACCGCCAGGTACTGTATAAATTTATCGAGCAGTTCAAATCCCAGGGAAGAACCATTCTGATGGTTACCCATGACCTGGAGGAAATGGTAGAAATCTGCGATCAGATCGCAGTCCTTCGAGATGGTGTCATTGTAGAGTGCAAAGGTGCCAAAGAGTTTACCATGGATGAACTGAAACGTCAGATGATCGGTCGTGAGGTATCCGGTGACTATTACCGTGATGACCAGAAAGAGCAGTATGAGGATGAAGTGGTACTGGAAGTCAGAGATCTGACAATTGAAGGAAAATGCGAGCATATTTCCTTTGATGTACATAAAGGAGAAATCCTTGGTGTCTGCGGACTTTCCGATGCAGGTATCCATGAACTTGGAAGTGCTATTTATGGTCTGGAACATCATGATGGAACCGTACGGGTCAAAGTATCCGATACGTTATTAAAACATCCGGATGATCTGGTAAAGACAAAAGGTGCATACCTTTCCAAAGACCGTGATGCAAATGGTCTGATGCTGGATGCGGGAATCGGTGCAAATCTGATCATTCCGTCTCTGGTGGAATTGTCAGGACCGGTGGGATTCTTAAGTCCAAAGAAAACACGAGCACTGGCAGAAAAAGCTTCTCAGGCATTCGAGATCAAATCTTCCGGTTTGAATCACATCGTACGTCGTCTGAGCGGTGGTAATAAACAGAAAGTAAACTTAAGCCGCTGGCTGGTCAAAGATCTGGATTATATCATCCTTGACTGTCCGACCCGTGGTGTAGATATCGGTGTCAAAGCTTATATCTACAGTGTATTAAAGAAAGCAAAAGCAGAAGGAAAGGCAATCATCATGATTTCCGATGAGCTTCAGGAAGCAATGGGTATGTCTGACCGGATTATGGTTATGAAAGATCATAAATTCGCTGCAATGCTTTCCAGAAACTGTGATTTCACAGAAGAAAAAATGATGGAGGTAATGCTGTAATGAAAACTAAAAAAATGCGTTTTGATATTAACACATGGCTTCCGATTATCATTTTCGTACTGATTCTGGTTATTTTCAGTGTTGTAACTGGCGGAGCATTGCTGAATTCAAGAAATATTCTGAATATCTTTAACCAGTCTGTAGCAACGATCCTTGCAGGTCTCGGAATGTTGTTCGTAGCAGCTATGGGAAGTACAGATATCAGTACCGGTGTAGTTGTAGCTCTGGCAGGATGTTTCGGACTGATGGGTGCACAGGCATCCGGAAACTCTCTGGTATTTATCATCATTTCCATCCTGATCGGTATCGGATCCGGTCTCTTACTTGGATATGTAAATGCAAAGAGAAAAGTAAATTCCTTTATGGCATCCCTGGCCCTGATGATGGCTTGGCGTGCAATCGTAAACCTTGTTCTGAGTAACAAAGCATACTATCTGCCGGATAATCTGTATGTACTGGACAGACCGGTTGTCAAAGGAATCATCCTGGTAGCAATCGTACTTGTAATCATCTACATCTGGAGATTTACCAGATTCGGTAATTATGTCAGAGGTATCGGTGAGAACGAAGTAGCTATGAAATATGCCGGCGTCAACGTAGACAGAGTAAAAATCCTGGCATTTGTAATGTCCGGTCTTCTGGCAGCAGTTGCAGGTATCTTTACCGTCGTTCGACTTGGTGGAACAAACAACACCATGGGATCCGGTTTTGAAATGAAAGTTATGATGGCGCTGTTCATCGCAGGTATCCCGGTACAGGGTGGTGAAGGTTCCAAAGTATACAAATTATTATTCGGTGCTCCGACCATCATCATGCTGGAGAATGGATTAGTTCTCTGTGGACTGGATGCAGGAGTGACACAGCTGGTTCGTGGTCTGGTACTGCTTGGAGCAGTTTGTCTGACAAGTCAGCTTGCCAAGAGAATGGCTTATGTAGGTCAGGAAGGTGCTCATAATCAGAAAGAGAACGCAGCGGAGACAGCTGTAGAAAATGGAGGAAAATAAATCATGAAAAACGGAAAATTACAGGTAGGTATCATCGGTTGTGGTGGTATCGCTAATCAGAAACATTTACCGGCTCTGAAAAATCAGGCAGACAAAGCAGATATGGTTGCTTTCTGTGATATCTTAATTGACAGAGCAGAGAAAGCTGCTGCTGAATATGGTGTAGAAGGCGCAAAAGTATACGAGGATTACCATGAATTATTAGCTGATCCGGAGATCGATGTAGTACATGTACTGACACCAAACGTAGCTCACTGCCCGATCACATGCGACGCATTTGCAGCAGGCAAACATGTAATGTGTGAGAAACCAATGGCACACAACACAGAGTCCGCTCAGAAAATGATGGATGCATGGAAAAAATCCGGCAAGAAATTCACAATCGGATATCAGAACCGTTTCCGTGTTGATACACAGACATTACACAAAGCTTGTGAAGCTGGTGAATTTGGTGATATCTACTTTGCAAAAGCACATGCAATCCGTAGAAGAGCCGTTCCGACATGGGGTGTTTTCCCGGATAAATCCAAACAGGGCGGCGGTCCTCTGATCGATATCGGAACACATGCATTAGACATCACATTATGGTGCATGAACAACTACAAACCGGTATCCGTTATGGGTTCTGTATTTGAAAAACTCGGACATTCTGAGCTCGCTACACAGGGCAACATGTTTGGTGCATGGGATCCTGAGACATACGAAGTAGAAGATTCTGCATTCGGATTCATTAAATTTGAGAACGGCGCAACCATCTTCCTTGAGTCCGCATGGGCAATTAACATGAAAGACTCCAGAGAAGCAGCTTGTACACTCTGCGGTACAAAAGCTGGTGCCGAGATCGTTGGAGCTATGTCCGGCGGTGGCGCAAGCAGCGGACGTGAGTATGATCTGGTTGTAAACGGAACATATCACGGACAGCTTGTTGAGCAGAACCTTTCCGAGGGTGGAACAATCGCATTCTTCGAGGGCGGATCATCCGAGCCGAAAGATATCGAGTGCGAGCAGTGGTTAAACTGCATTATCAACGATACAGAGCCAGTTGTAAAACCGGAGCAGGCATTCGTTGTAACACAGATTCTGGATGCTATCTATGAGTCTGCACGTACAGGTAAAGAAGTACTTCTGAATCAGTAAGATCAGAAAAATTGGTTACAGCTGTGGATATGCCGGGAAACTAGGCATGTCCACGGCTCCCTTTCATAAATAAAAATACGAGGAGAAAATGCAATGAAATTAGGATTTGTAAGTGCTATTTTAGATCAGAGCAACTACGAAGAAATGATGGATATCGCATCCGACCTTGGTTTTGAGTGTGTGGAAGTCGCATGCTGGCCACAGGGAAAAGCAGAGCGTCGTTATGCTGGTGTCAGCCATATCGATGCCGAGCGTGTGCTGGAAGATGAGGCATATGCAAAACATATTTTAGATTATGCAGCAGAAAAGAACGTAGAGATTTCTTCTCTTGCTTATTATCCGAATACTTTGGACCCGGATCTGGAGAAACGTCAGGCAGCCGTTGACCATCTGATGGCTCTGATTAAAGCAAGTGCAAAACTTGGCATCAACATGGTTACAAGTTTTATCGGCCGTGACCAGTCCAAGACAGTAGAAGAGAACCTTGAAATTGTAAAAGAGGTATGGCCTCCAATCATCAAATTGGCAGAGGAGCAGGGGGTAAAAGTGGCAATCGAGAACTGCCCGATGCTCTTTGGCGCAGATCAGTGGCCAGGCGGACAGAACCTGATGACCACACCGGCAAACTGGAAGAAAGTATTTGAGATTCTTCCGAGTGATAATTTTGGTATCAACTACGATCCTTCCCATTTTGTATGGCAGATGATCGATTACATCAAACCAATCTATGAGTTTAAGGATAAAATCTTCCATGTTCATTACAAAGATATCAAAGTATATCCGGACAAACTGCAGGAAGTTGGAATCATGGGTTACCCGCTTGATTTCATGTCTCCGAAGCTTCCGGGATACGGTGATGTGGACTGGGGCAAATATGTATCTGCTTTAACAGACATCGGATACGATGGATACACCTGTATCGAAGTCGAAGATAAGTTCTTCGAAGGAAGTCAGGAAAAAGTATTAGACAGCTTAAAACTCAGCAAACGTTACATGACACAGTTTGTTATCTAATAATTATAAAAGCAAATGGAGGAAGCGAGTATGAATCTTAGATTTGGTATTATCGGATATGGTTTTATGGGACATGAGCATATGACGTTATTATCCGATTTTGATGGCATTGATGTAATCGCTATCTGTGACCGTGAAGCTGACCAGATGAACGATGCACCGGAAGGAGTTGCAAAATATACTGATGCAGCAGATCTTCTGGCGAGAGATGATATCGATGTTATTATCATTTCTGCAAACAATAACCAGCATCTGAAACTGGTAAAAATGGCAGCAGCCGCAAAGAAAAACATTATCTGTGAGAAACCGGTCGCACTGTCCATTCCGGATCTGGAAGAGATGGAGAAAGCCGTTGCAGAGAATGGTGTGAAATTTACGGTACATCAGCAGAGAAGATTTGACCCGGATTACCGTACAATGAAAAATGTATTTGATTCTGACGAACTGGGTGACATCTACACCGTTCAGACCGGTCTGTACGGATATAACGGAAATATGCATGACTGGCATATTTACCCGGAACAGGGCGGCGGTATGATGTATGACTGGGGCGTACATCTGATCGATCAGATGCTTTACATGATCCCGGGCAAGATCACATCCGTATTTGCAGATGTGAGAAACGTCATCAATGAGCAGGTAGATGATTACTTCAAAGTATTACTGATGTTTGAAAATGGTATTACCGCAGAAGTAGAGCTTGGTACTTACTTCCTGAAAGATGAAGATAAATGGTTCGAGCGTCACTGGTTCATGGGTGGCAATAAAGGATCCGCTTATGTGGACGGTTTCCATCCGGAAGGAAAAATCGTACATACCGCACATCTGCTTCAGAATGCAGGTCATGGCCGTACAATGACAGCAGCCGGTCCTACAAGATCTTTTGGTCCGCCAAGTGAGGGCCTGATCCTGAGCAAAGATATCGAGATCGCTCAGACAACACATCGTATGTATTTTGAAAACTATGTCAAAGCATACCGTGGAGAAGAAGAGTTCCTGGTTAAGATTCCGGAAGTAAAACGTGTATTAAAAGTTATGGATGCAGCAAGACTGTCCGCAAAGACAAGAAAATCTGTAGACTTTGAGGCATAAGTAAACCTGAAGAGACAGGTGCTTTGTGCGCACCTGTCTTTTTTGTACTCAAAGACAGGTAAAAATACGGGTTTTTCGCCGTTTTTTGGTAAAAAAGGAGATGTAAAAAACATGGATTTCGTGGCATATAATGAGATTCTGATCTGTGAAAAAACAATCAGAAATGAGATAGTAGCAGGCAAAAAAATCGGATACACATTTGAAATTCGCTATCCATCCTATCGGGGATGTTATCTGAGCTGTATCGAAGATCTGAAGTTTGAGATAGACGGACAAGAGATTGCAAAAGAAAAGATTGCTTTCAGTCTGAACGGAAAGGAATTTACAATTTCAGACCTTCCGGAACTGAACCATGAGTACTGGTATGTAATGAAACCGGCGACCATCCGGGTGCAGCAGATCGGTGGAATTGCACCGGGAGATCATACACTTCGTGTATACATGAAACACAGAGTGCCATACACCGGATATTTTGGACAGTATCTGACACTGATTAGTGACCGCACAGAGACACTGGCAGCTGAGCAGTAATACAGATATGTGACATTTCGAAAGAATTTCTGGCAAATATACAGATGATGTGTGGTGACAGAAATTTTCAGGAAGATTTAGAGGAAAGATAGGAGAGTAACGATATGAATACAGATATTAGAATAGGCGTATCCCTGTACAGCCTGTCCACGGAATTCATTCACGGAACACTGGATCTGGAAGGCTGCCTGAAAGCAGTACATGATATGGGATATAAAGGAATCGAACTGGTTGCGGCACAGATGGTTCCGGATTATCCATTCCCATCCGATGAATGGTTATATAATCTGCGTGGACTGCTGGAAAAATACGAGCTGGAACCGGTATGCTGGTCCGCTTATATCGATATGGGCACAAGAAGTGACCGTGATATGAATGAGGAAGAAATTATCCAGTGTACATTAAATGATCTCGTTTATGCCAAAAAGGCGGGATTTCCGATGGTTCGTACCCAGCATGCTATTTCACCGAAGATTTTCCGCAAGATGATCCCGTACTGCAAAGAACTGGACATGAAACTGACCATCGAAATGCACTGGCCGCATCATCCGGATGTACCGGTATGGAAAGAGTATTTTGAGATTATGAAAGGCGAAGGAAAAGGATATCTCGGTTTTGTACCGGATTTCTCCATTTTCCAGGAAATGCCTCATGAACTTTATCTGCGTCAGGCCGTTGAATTTGGCTGTCGTCCGGAGAAACTGGATGAGATCGTGAAAATTCATGCTGCCGGCGGAGATATGGACAGAATCAACAACGGCGATTATACAGAGATCGAGAAACATTATGCGGAGGAAATGTTTGGTAAATTCAATCATCCGGCAAAAGTGGAGCAGTTAAAAGATGTCATGGACTGCATTTTTTACATTCATGGCAAATTCTATTATCTGGATAACGATGAACATGATCCATGCATTCCGTATGAGACACTGATTCATGCACTGGTAGAAAATGGGTACAAAGGTTACATTGCCAGTGAATTTGAAGGACATCATTTTTACTCTGATGTCAGCTGCGTGGAACAGCTGGGACATTTTGTGGCAATGGTAAATCATATGCTGGAGCAGGAAGCATAAGAACTGATCGTTGAAAGAAGCAAATTTATATAAAAAGGAGGACATATAATCATGAGTATTGAGAAAGGAACTCCGAGAAGAGGTATCTGCTTATACAGCTATCATAACCTTCTTGGAAAAACAATGACACTGGATGATGCTTTCGAGGAAATGGCTGATACAGGAGCAACCTGTTTCGAATTTCTGACAAGTTATATTCCGAATTATCCGAATCCGTCACCGGAATGGGTAGATCATTACTGGAGACTGTGCGAGAAATACAATATGCAGCCGTCCGAACTGGGACACTGGGCTGAGAATCATCTGCATCGTGGAAAAGGAATGTCTGATGATGAAGTAGTAGAAGAGTTAAAACAGGATTTCCGTCTGGCTCATCTGCTTGGATTTAAAGCACTTCGTACCAAGATCACATGCACCAATGAAATCTGTGATCCGGAACCGGGCTGGCAGAATTACATTGAAAAAGCACTTCCATATGCGGAAAAATATGATGTTCGTATGCAGAATGAAGTACATCTTCCGACCACACTTCATACACCGCATATCCGCGATGAATATCTTGATTTTATCCATCGTACAAAAACTTCTCACTTTGGATTTAATATTGATTTTGGTACGTTCCAGTACAAAGCAGCCAAAGGAATGGAAGATATGGCATGGTTAAATTTTGATGACATTACTAAACCGGAAGAAATCGTTGATTTCCTTCCATACAGCTATGTATGCCATGCAAAATTCACTTACATGAACGAGAACTTTGAGGAAGAGACCATTCCGTATCCGGAAGTCATCAAACTGATGGTAGATAACGGATGGAGTGGAGATCTGCTTTCTGAGTATGAAGGCGGTATCCGTTTCCATGCAGAAGAAGGTCCGGACAAATTCGCTCAGGCAATGGTAGAGATTCCGGAACAGGTTCGTCGTCACCAGATCATGCTTCGCAACATTCTGGGATACTAAGAGAAGGAGGATAAGATTATGGTAGAATTTCAGCCAATTCAGCAGCGTGGTTTTCACAATACATATGATGAGAACGGAGAAATCGATGGATTCGAGTTCAAATTCGTTCCGAAATACTATAAAGGATACTGGTTTACACAGTGCCGTTTCGGTAATGTGGTTGTAGACGGTGAAGTATTTGACCGTGATGATCTGATCCTTGTATATGACGGTATTGAGTACAGCAGAGAAGAAATGTTTGATCTGCACAAATACTGGCAGTTCCGTACACCATTAACATATCGTATCAAAAAGAAAGGCGGACTTTCCATCGGATATCATGATGTGAGCCTGCAGTTCGGCTGGGTATTAAATTACAATGGTGCCTTAGAGAAAGAATTTGACGGAAGCGGTATGGGAAATATGGCTCATATGTTTGGCGTTGATAACGAAAGAAGAATGCTTCTGTGTAAGTAAAATATCTGTGAAAAACAGAGAAAAAAATAAAACAGACGGGGATATCAGCGCAAAGCGGACATTCCTGTCTGTTTTGGGTTCCCGGTATAGATATACGATATGTATGCTGAAATATCAGGTACAGTGTTTTTTTAAAATTTCAGTATGAACTGGAAAAAAGATTCTGAGTTTACATATATACCAGTTACATCAGTAGAAAAGGACAGAGATAGAAGAATGAGAGCAGCATATTTTACAGATTTTATCGATTCGTTGGAAATGGAACAGAAACGTTTGGAAAAAGTAAAGAAGGCATCCGGGACGGATCATCTGGTGGCGGTCATGAGCGGAATTTATCTGCAAAATGGTCAGCCGGCCAGAGAAAACATGGCATCCAGAATGGAAAAAGCCAGACAAGTCGGTGTGGAGCAGACACTGGAATTGCCGTTATATACCTGTCTGTCCAGTGTCGGAATCTATGGTTACAGTGCATCCAATCTGCTTACCAATGCAGAGGATATTGACCTGCTTGTGCTGGAGACAATCGATGCATCTTATGAACAGCTGCTGGAAATCACTTATCTGCTGATACGAAACGAAAAGAATTTTCAGAAACAGCTTACAGCGTATAAAAAAAGCGGTATGACATTTTATCAGGCTCAGGCAAAAGCGATTGGAGACAGAGTGGAGGGCGGAGAACAGATCATGCTGCATCCGAGAAATGTACTGGCAGTGGAATGCATCAAGTCACTGAAATATATGTACAGCAGCGTAAAGACTGTCTGTATCCCGGAGATATCTGAATTTTGGAAAGAACAGGGTTGGGACGAAGAATGGACAGAAAAATTGCGGGAGCGGATCATGCAGCCGGAACAGGTGCTTTCTGACACTTATGGTGGCTATGAACGCAGAAGCCAGACAATGCTGGCAAAGCGTGAGGAATATGAAGACTTTGATCAATTTGCAGCATTGATCGCGTCAGAAACCTACGAACTGGTGGAAATACGGAAATATTTTCTGCGTCTGATTTTAAAAATCCGGAAACTGGATGTCATTCACTGGCAGCTCAGAGATTTTTCTGCAGGTGCACAGTGGACGAAATTGCAATAATAAAGTAAAATAACAGGAGAAGAATGAAGATGAAACGTACAAATAAAGAAGTAGTAGAATATTTTTATGAGCGTGTATTTAATGCAGGAGATTTTTCCGAACTGGATGATCTGATGTGGGATGATTACAAACAGCACTCCCCGGAAGTCGCAGACGGCAAAGAGGGATTTATCGAATTTTTCAAGGGATTTCTGCAGGGACATCCGAAGACAACAACGATCCAGTGTCTGGAAGATGGCGATCTGGTATGTATGTTCTTCAAATGTGAGATGGACGGCGGTGTCGTTGTCAAAGTATTTGATCTGTATCGTCTGAGAGACGGAAAACTGGCAGAACACTGGGATTGCACCATGCGTGTGGACAATATGGAATGCAATAATTCAAACGGACAGTTTTAAATTCCTGTTTAGGTAAGTTTGGTGGCTAAACGGGAGGTATCGAAGACGAAATCGGAGAATCTTTCCTCAAACGCTAAACGTTCACTACCCTCACTTCGCAAGGTTTCATCGCGCTCACTCCCGCTCTCCTATAGAAGCTGGTCGGCTCCCGTTCGAGCAAAACCTTGTGAAGATCGGTCGTTCACTTAATCGCTTATTGAGGAAAGATTCTCCGATTTCGTCATTCCAGTTACGGAATTAAGCCACCAAACTTGCCTGGCACACTGTGCCACGCGAGTATTCACACAGCGAAGAAATCACTGTTACGACTCGCGCATACCCAAGCAAATCAAATAATTTGCAGCATTACAAATGCTCACAAGTAATAAACATACAAGAAAAGATGAACAGTCTTATCATGATGGAGTGAAACTCCTTCCGTCAGACGATTCATCTTTTTTATTATGTATATCTGCGCGTGCGACACAGTGTTCGTAAACTTTCAGGCACGCGTAGTCTAACGGTGCCACGGTGTAAATGCGAAAAAGCTGGAATCAGAAATCCGTGCCTGCATGGATTTCTGGTTCCAGCTTTTTCGCTTTCACCTAAACAGGAATTTACTCACCGATATGAAGGTATGGTTTCTTCAGCTCAGCCAGATTTTCTGTGCGTTTCTGAGTCATGGCACCATGTGCAATCTCATTTCTGTGCTCTAATTTGCCACCGTAGTTCATTCTGGAACGAAGCTGTTCTTCTTCGGAAAATGTATAGGTTGCTTTACCGTCTACCATCTCGATTTTCCCGTTGATACCGCAGATGGCACATTCTACCAGGTCAGTACCAGGTGTCACGCGAACCATGCTCTGGTGACAGACCGGACATGCATAATTGTCAGCACCACGCCATTTTGTACGCTCTTCATCTGTCTGAGCAGCCAGTGCATCGATAATATTCTGAGCCATCTTGTCCATACGCTCCATCTGAGCCGGAACGCCAAGAACGTGATCCACAGCCATTGCACCATAGTATACATGAGTATCAATGACATCGACACCTGCAGACATCATGGATTCATACATGATCGGAATGGTCATGATGGTCCAGTTCTCTGTCATAGCACCGCCAACGCCAACCAGTGCGCCTACGCGCGGTTTGAATACACGTTCGTCCGGAAGCAGTTCATTGCCCTGAGCGATACGCTCTTTTTTTGCCTCTGTCAGGAATGCCAGATCGTGGGATGGACCGAAACGGTCGCAGAATGTCTTGAAGGTACCACTTGGAGATGTCTCGTATACCGGAGAACCAATGATGACAGCGTCTGCATCATAGTAAGCATCCTCTACAAGATGGAAATCATCTTTGAATACACAGGCACCGTTTGTTCTGCCAGACATGATTCCTACGACACATCCGCAGCAACCGATACATGGTTTGATCTCAAGGTCATCCGGTCTCATAAATTTGATCTCATGACCGGCTTCTTCACATTTTTTCAACACTTCTTTTAACATTACGTCAGTGTTTGACATCTTACGTCCAAAAGATAGTGCAAGTACTTTTGCCATTGTAAAAATCCTCCTGAATGATGGATGAATGCTCAGAAGTTTATAAGATATATCTGTAAAAATCTGAGTGTACATCCTGATAAAATCTGTAAGTTTCTGTTCATTTCTGTATCCTTATGATACATGGAAATTACAAAGAAAGATATGGATAATTGAAATCAAGGATATGGACAAAACGAATGTAAAATGTAATCAGCATCGTGTTTTTGCAATGAGGTTATTGACGGAAGTCCCAAAAAGGAGAAGCGTGGATAAAATGTATAACATCAAAATATGACTGACATATTTTGATACTTCTTAGAGTGAATCACAGAATCGATAAAAACAGGTCAGAATCCGTTATGAAAAAGGCATGGCCTGTTATTTTTTGTACACTTCTTTCATGACATAATAAATACAACAGAAAGCAACACAGCAAAGGCTTAAAACATTATGGTAAATGGAAGGAGAAATGAAAAATGGCAACAGCAAAAGCAATACCATTGAGACTGAATTTTGTGGATGTAGTATGTGATGATTCTCTGAAACATCTGTATGTAAACGGAAAAAAAGCAGGCTGTCAGTTTGATGTGAGACTCAGCTATTACAGAGGACATTTCCTTTCAGTTATTGACAGACTGGAAGTTGAAATTGACGGAGAAAAGATTCCGCAGGAAGCAATCAGTTTCTGCCTGAGAGACGAAGAGTACGGCATTGCACAGCTTCACGATCTGGTTTCTGTATTCTGGCCGATTGCAGAACCGGCTACAATCAAAGTGTTGAAAAAGGGCGGATTTACGGCAGGTGAGCATGATATCAATTTTATTCTGTATTTCAGAAGTCCATATATGATAGTTGGCCCGGATTTGTATATGCCAATCGACAGCTGCGGAAGATAAGTACTGACATTAGCTGAAATTTAGGAGGAGAACAAGATGAGCAAGATAAAATTAGGTGTTACATTATATTCGTTTTCCACAGAGTACTGCAAAGGAATCATGACGTTGGAAGACTGCATTCGTACGGCGAAAGAACTTGGCGCAGAGGGATTCGAAATTGTTGCAACCCAGATGATACCATCTTATCCGTTTATCAGTGATAAGTTTCTGGGAGAATTTCAGGCAATCTGCAGAGCTTATGATATGGAAGCAATCTGTTATGGAGCCAATATGGACTGCGGACTTCGTGGAGATCGCAGGCTGAACGATGATGAAATGCTGGATATGGCGATCAGAGATCTGAAAAATGCACATAAAATGGGGTGTAAAGTAATTCGCGAGCAGTTCCTGATCGGACCGGAAAACCTGGTGCGGCTGGCACCTTACGCGGAGGAATACGGCATCAAGGTCGGCATCGAGATTCATAATCCGGATTCTCCAATTACGCCTGCAATTCAGGAATTTCGTCAGGCCATCAGCGAAAGCGGTTCAAAATACATTGGTTTCGTACCGGATTTTGGATGTTTCGCTACCAAGCCGAACAAACCAAACTGGGATCAGGCCCTGGCAAAAGGTGCAGATGTCAAATTGTTGGAGATGGCACGGGATATGAAATATGAAGAAGTACCTTATGAGAAAGCAATAGAGCAGCTGAAGGCAGCCGGTGGAAAAGAAGCAGAGTTGTATTGTATGCAGGATATGTACAACTTTATGAAATTCCAGAAAGATATCAGCAAAGAGTTACAGGGGCTTCGTGAAATTCTGCCCTTGAGTTATTATTTGGTGAAAGGAGACCGGAAAAGTGCCGAAGGGAAGTAATCAGAAGTTCAAGT
>OIZU01000586.1_pt1 | contig 27536 bp, 31 predicted proteins | sample 1588661 | NCBI WGS metagenome assembly OIZU01 (sample SAMN03283257) | human gut metagenome | biome: human-associated habitat; material: feces | host: Homo sapiens | place: USA | collected 2013 | reverse complement strand
AAACCATTGTAAATCAACTAAAAAGCAAATTTGGATTTGTATCAAAGGAACTGATTATGAAGATAGAAGAAAGTTCAGATGATAAGATAGATGCTTTAACAATCAAGATTATTGATGCAAGAAGTGAAGAAGAACTGATGAAAGTATTGTCATAAATAATTATAGGTTAAGAATAAAGCAAAAATAGTTACTAGTTAATTATTTTTTGCTTTATTATTTTTTCATATTTATTGATACATAACATATATTGTAATGGTGATACAATGGAAATAAAACCTACTTCAATGACAACAAATATTTTGATGACTGTAATTAATGAAAAACCAGAAGCTTTTGCCTATGTTCAAGGTAATAAGATATCTGGTACTGTTTGTTTTTATCCTTATTTGTCAGGAATGGTTATGATTTATGAAATAAAAGATTTACCAAAAAATGATAGTGGATTTTATGGATTTCATATTCATGAAGGAAATACGTGTATAAATGATACAAAAATTCCTTTTGAAAAAACAAAAGATCATTATAATCCAACAAATAAGAAACATCCTGCACATTTAGGAGATTTACCAGCTTTATTTGCTTCTAAAGGTAGAGCATGGGGAATGATTTATTTAGATAAGGTAAAACCAAAAGATATTATTAATAGAACAATAGTTGTTCATCAAAATGCAGATGATTTTCATACCCAACCTTCAGGAAACTCTGGAGAAAAGATTGCTTGTGGAGAAATTCAGAGTTTTCAGTAAAAAAGTAAATAAATATTTATTTAGAGAGTTGCTATAAAGTGATTTATAGTGACTCGTTTTTTTAGTTTGTTTATAACAAATTTGATTTTATATGATGAAGAATGAAATAATATGAAAAATAGTGAAAAAAGAAAAAACTACAGATATAGCTGCTAATCTTATTAAAGATGGAGATACAATCTATTTAGATTCAGGTTCAACATGTTCAATATTGTTTAAAAAGATTTTAGGTAAAAAAATTACTATCTATACTTCTAATACTGATATATTTTCTGTTAGTGGTGAAATTCTTGCTGAAGTTATTATTCTTGGTGGTAAATTTAATCCAATGAACTCATCTTTAAGTGGTTCTCTTACTGAAAATTTACTGAAAAACTTGTATTTTAATAAATCATTTTTAGGAGCTAATGGCATTGATGAGAAATTAGGAGTTACAACTCCTACAATTGAAGAAGCTAATAAAAAACGTTTAGTTGAAGAACATTCTGATCAGGTTTATCTTGTATGTGATAGTTCAAAATTTCATAACTTATCTAATGTTAAAGCGTTTGATTTAAAAGATGTTGCCATTGTATCAGATAAAACTGATGATAAAATTAGTGAAAAAGTTTCATTGATTGTTAAGTAATAATGATAATTAAAAAGTGAGTTTTACTCACTTTTTTGAAATATGTATAAATGATAATGATTGAGAGGATAAGAAATGGGATTATTTAATAGGAATAAAAAACAATTAGAAACACAACCTTATAGTATTGGTGCACCAGTTAAAGGAGAAGTTATTGATATAAAAGAAACAAAAGATATGGTATTTAATACTGAATCATTAGGAAAAGGAGTTGGAATTATTCCAAAAAGTAATAAAATAATTGCACCTATTGGTGGAGTTATTACAACTTTTTTTCCAACAAAACATGCTGTAGGTATTACAACTGATGAAGGTGTAGAAGTTCTTATTCATATAGGAATAGATACAGTGGAATTAAATGGTAAGTTTTTTACTGATAAGAAAAAACAAGGAGATCGAATTAATAGAGGTGAAGAATTGTTAAATGTTGAGTTTGAGGAAATAATGAAATCTGGATATGACACAACTGTTTTGATGGTTATTGTTAATACAGCAAACTACAAAGAAGTAAAAACAATCTTGGGAAATAAGGAACAAGGAGAAATTGTTATTGAAATTGAAGCATAAATGAATTTAAAATGTATATTCTTTGAGGTAATGTGCATGCTAAATATATGGAGGTAATGAAAATGAAAAAAATATTAGCATGTATGTTATGTCTAGCTTTATTCACAGGATGTGGTAATGATGATGCAAAGAATAACAAAACAAATAGCTCATCTGATAACAATGTCACTGAAAACAATACGAATAAACAAGCAACAAATGATCAAACTGATGATTGGTATTCACGTTTTGAGAATGGATTAAAAGGAAGAAACATTGCTTATTCTTCTAAGAATGCTTTAGATGCTTCATCTGTAGGTGGAGCTGAAGGATATCGTTATACAACTGATAATGGTAATATTGATGTTTATCGTTTTGATGATGGTGATGATTATGATCGTATTGTTAAAGAAAAGAAGATTGGTGAAGATGGACGTAAAGTTGAAGTCAATGATCATATGATTATTGTTTCAGATGGTTTATCAGAAGATGTATTAGATGTTTTTAGAGGTTTAAAATAAGATCTATGCCAAAAGCATAGATTTTTTTGTATAGGAGAGGTTATTTAGTGAATTTACATTGTATCTATTCATTTCAAGTGATTTTTACTATATAATAGCTTTGGTGATGAGAATGGAAAAAATAAAAGAAGTTATTGTTGTTGAAGGAAAAACAGATACAGCTATTATAAAAAAGCTATTTGATGCAGATACAATAGAAACACATGGATTAGCTATAAATGATGAAATACTTGATTTAATTGAACAAGCCAATCAATCTAGGGGAGTTATTGTTTTAACGGATCCAGATTATCCAGGAATGCAGATAAGAAATAAAATTATGGAAAGAGTTCCTAGTATTAAACATGCTTTTGTTGATAAAAAAGATGCAATAGGAGAGAAAAAATTAGGAATTGCTGAAGCAAGAGAAGAAGCAATTATCGAAGCTTTAGAGAATGTTGTGACTTTTTCTAAGGATATACAAACATTATCTTGGGAAGAATTTATTTCTTTAGATATTATTGGAAGTAAAGAAAGAAGATTAAAGATTTATGATTTGTTTCATTTAGGATATGGAAATGCTAAAACTTTATTTAAAAGATTAAATATGGCGCATATTAGTAAACAAGATATTTTAAAAAAACTAGGTGAAAAATAATGAATTATGTAAAATTAGGAAAAGAAATATCATATGCTTTACGACATCATCCTGAAAAATATCACTTAGATATGGATGATGAAGGATGGGTTGTAGTGAATCAATTGTTAGATGCTTTAAAAGATAAATATGGAATATTAGATGAGGAAGATATTATTGATTTAATGAATCATTCAGATAAACAAAGATATGAATTAAAGAATCATAGGATAAGAGCTTATTATGGTCATTCATTTAAGAAAAAAATAAAAAAGGAATCTCAGATTCCTCCACAAATTTTATATCATGGTACAGCCAAACGTTTTCTATCTTCAATCATGAAAGAAGGATTAAAACCAATGAATAGACAATATGTACATCTTTCTCAAGATAAAGAGACAGCATATCTTGTTGGTTCACGTCATGATCAAAATCCGGTTATTTTACAAATAGATGCATATAAAGCTTATCAAGATGGTATTGCTTTTTATTTAGGAAATGAAACAGTATGGCTAAGTGAAGCATTACCGTCTCAATATATAAAAATGCTTAATCATCTTGATTAAGCATTTTTAATAAGATAAACTTTTTTAACGTTTGCAATTTTAGCAATACTTGCATTTTGGCTTAAAGCTTTCCATACAACTAAAGTAATGACAAAATCAACAGCACTATGAACAAGAGTTCCTAATCCGACTAATCCAAATACCATATAACTAAATGTTTGTACATCCATTCCAGCTCCAAAATAGAAAGGAACAACGACAATCATTTCTCCAATAGCATGCAATAAAGCAATAGCTAAATTAAATCTAATAGCTTTAAGTGGAGTTTCAAATATATCAGGATTCTTCTTAATATACATTGCTCCAGCAAGAGCCCAAATGACATGACTTAAAGCACGCATAACAACAACGAATGGGAATCCAGCAATCATAAAACCTAAAGTTGTTCCTAAAGAAACAGCAATCGCAACAGCTGGTGAAATAAATAATGCAATCATTACAGCAACGTGAGATGCTAAAGTAAATGACATTGGTCCAATAATAATCTTAGGCATAAATAATGGAATAACAGTTCCTACTGCAATTAATAAAGCAGCAATTGATAATGTTTGTATTCTTTTATGTGTATTCATAATATCTCCTCTTTTATATGTATTTTACATGTGTCATGACACATGTTATGACCTATTATATACAGAAAACCCATTGTGTCAAGAGAAAAAAATCACAAATAAACATATTTTAAAAGACAATCATCTCTGATTTATCAGAAATCATTGTCTTTATTTTGTAAATAAATATCCCTTATCATCTAAAGCTTGCATAATTCTTTTAAAAACATCTTCATTTTGACATTGAATTGTATGTAAATGTAATCCATCAGTCAATTGGCTTAAAGGTTTTGCTTGTTCATTATTCACTTTCTTTAAAAACTGTTCAACATCATATCTAGAAGAAATATGTAACTTCCCAGTTAATTGACCATATATAGGATGTTCCACAATAACATCAATAATAGAACCACCTAAATCAACAATCGTATATAATTCATCTGCTAAAGTATCTTTTCCATGCTTCACAGCAATCGTATAAACACATTCACTATTTTGGTCATCTAATATATAACCTCTAGGAGTTGCAATAATATCATAGCCACTAGCCCTTAACAAGGCTACATCTCCAACAATAATCTGACGACTTACACCAAATTGAGCAGCAAGCTTACTTGCTGAAATAGGTTTATCACTTTTTTTAATTGTCTTTATAATCTTTTCTTTTCTATCCATATGCAATCCCTCTTTGCTTCATTATATATGATTTTTATTTTTTTTCAATGCAGAAGATGTTGTTGAAGTCAATATGATGGTGTTTATGGAAGGAGTATTTTCTTTTTAGATAGAACTCATATAATAAAAGTGTAAGAAAAAAGAAAGGAGAACATTATGAGTTTATTAAATTCTTTCATTAAGTTATCAGTTAAAGAAAAAAAGAGCTACATGAATTTTGCTGTTACGTATTTTATTATGATTGCTTTATCATTTGTTTTTTATGAATTAGCAGGGAATCAGTTATTGAAAAACAATTTATTTGCTGGAAAGGTTTTATTTACATCAGTAAGCTTATTTACATCTTTCAATGATATTATTTCATTTATAGTTGTTTTTCTAAGTGGTATTATGCTTATTCAAATATATATGGACTATCTTAAAAAAAGCTTTGATAAGTTAGCTGTGTATAAAATTTCAGGATGTAGTTCTTTGAGGTTGGCTTCTTTATATATGATTGGCTGCATTATTTTATGTATGCTTCTCACTCCATTCTCAATGATCTTAGGCTATGGAATGACAATTATTGTGCATATATTTCTGTTTCCTCTTTTAAACATTCATTCTTCAGTATTTGCTATTTCTGATAGAGTCATTTTATCAATCATAGCAACTGTGGTTATATTGATAATCATTATTATCATGTATATAACAGGCTTTTTCTATAGACATACTTTTTTAGAAATTTTACAGAATCTCAAAGAGAAAAAAAGTGAGAAAAAACGATTGATTATGATAACTCCAAAAATTTATATTATTCTATTGGTATTATCGTTTTTATCACTTATTAATTATTTAGGTCATGCATCACAATTGATAACAATAGCTCTTACTATTTGTATCTCGTTATATGGAATTGATCGATATTGGTATAGTGCATTTGTTGATAAGGTGTTTTCTAAAGATTCAGCTACAGAAGTATTAGCGAAGGGTCAGGCAAAGAAATTTATAGGTGATGCTTATTCGATTATATTATTGTTACAGATAGTTATTATAGCATTTACAGCACTTATTCTTTCTCGTAATGCAATGCAGTCTGATCTGTTCGTTACACTCTTGGCTTTTACAGTATGTATTATTGTTTTGTTGAGTACTTTTCAATATAAACTCAATCTGTTTACTTATAATAACAATACAGTTTATCAATATGCAAGATTATTAGGTTTTTCAAAAACAGATATACGAGAAACCTTATCAAAGATGTTTCAGACTATTTATGTATTTGTTTTATTTATCCCTCTCATCTTTCAAGTTATCTGTATGATTATGCAGATTGTGATATATGACTATCCATTATGGATCGTATCATATGTCGTAAGTGTTGAAATTATTATATATTTGATAATTTATCTGAAAATAAGAAACCAGTTAAATAAACAAAAAGGAGGAGAATCATTATGAGTGAAAAAATTATAGAAGTGAAACATATGACAAAAATATATAATCCTGAAACAAGGCATGCAACAACAGCCCTTCATGATATATCCCTAGTTGTCAAAAAAGGTGAATTTGTTTGTATTATGGGAACATCAGGTTCTGGAAAAACGACTTTACTTAATAATTTATCTACGATTGATACGCCAACGAAAGGTGAAGTCTATATCAATGGAAAGAACGTTAATCATATGAGTGAATCTGATCTATGCAAGTTTAGAACAAATGTTTTAGGTTTTATATTTCAAAACTATAATGTTATTGATACATTAACGATCTATGAAAACATACGCATACCATTACTCATAAAAAAAGAAACAGATTTTGATGAGAAGATAGATAGAATTTTAAAACAGCTGGATATAGAAGAAATCAAAAATAAGTATCCTTACGAATGTTCTGGAGGACAGGTCCAAAGAGTTGCGATAGCAAGAGCTTTAGTTTCTGAACCAAGTATTATAGTTGCTGATGAACCAACAGGAAATCTTGATAGTCATAATTCATTTGAATTATTAGAACTTTTGAAGAAATTAAACCAAGAAGGTATTTCAATTTTAATGGTGACTCATGACTCATTTGTTGCAAGTTATTCAAGTAAACTTTTATTTTTAAAAGATGGTGAAATTAGTGATATTATTGAAAGAGAAAATATGAGTCAGAATGAATATTATGATACAATAGAAAGTATGAATTTGCTAGAAATAAAGAAAATCTATTTTGACAAGAAAAATGAGGTGAATTAGTTATGGAAAAACATGTTGGTAAAGCCAAACTCAAATCAGCAGTTTTGTATTCAAGCATTGTGCTTATGTGGGCATATTTCTTGTTTGCTGCGGATTTATGGAAAGGAATGAGAGTTTTTTGTATTGTATTAGTTGTTATTGTGATTGGAATTGTGATACCAGGAATATCTTATTGTCAATTGATGTGGAGAGTTGATCATGAAAGATTATACTATACGTATCATCGGACTTTCTTAGATAAAGTTACAGCATTTTACTCATATGTTTTCAATCGAAAACATATCTATCAGATTGCTATTAATTTAAATCAGATTGATTATATTGATGTTTCTTATGCAAAAGTTCCACGTATGCCTTTTGGTGGATATGGTTATGATTTGTTGTTTATTGTGCATATGTATGATGGTTCAATTTATCAATTTGATGCTTTAATCACAAGAAATCGTCAGGAATTTAATGAAGCTGTAGATTTTCTTCAAGCTCAAGGCATTCAAATACATGATCCATTAAAAATCTTAGATTATCTTAAAACAGGAAGTTATTTATCATACTATTTAGAGAAATTAGAGGAACAATCACATGATTAGAATAACTATAATTTCTTCGCATGATGATATATATAAATTTATTGATAGTTTTATTCAAAAACATCATCTTCATGCTGAAATCTTAGATTTTAAAACAAATAAATATTATGATATCTATTTTATTGAAGTTCAAAATAAAGATGATTATCTTAAATATCAAAATATTAAACGGACTCATGAAACTCTTATTTATTTTATTGGACCACATGATTTTGATACAATCCAGACAAGTTTTCATTTTAATATTCAGTTTTATTTTAGAATAGAACATTTTAAACAAGAATTATTAGAATATGAAAATCAAATTATACAAAAGATTCAAGAACATTTTCATTATTATACTTATCAAAATGGACATATGATTGTAAAATTAAGATTATCAGAAATCTATTACATTGAATCATTAAGACATCAGATAATTATTCATTCTTTAAATGGTGAATTACATGAAAGAAAAAATTTAAAAGATATAATAAATGAACTTGATTCACCAGCGTTTATTCAAGTCCATAAATCATTTATTATCAATAGAAATATGATTCAAAAATATAATTCCAAAGAAGTTTACTTAAAAGATCATACAGTTATACCACTAGGTAGAGCCTACAAGAATCAATTAAAAGAATATGAGACCTCATGATAATGATGAGGTTTCATTTTGTATTTGAAAGTTTTATGTTATAATAGTGACAGGTGATTTGATGAAAGATATAGCAAAGAAGTCTCATACAATGTACTTATTAGATAAATATCAATTACAAGCTTCAAAGAAATTTGGTCAAAACTTCTTGATTGATTTAAATACAATCAAGAAAATTGTAGAAACAACACATATTAATCAATCAACATGTGTGATTGAAATTGGTCCTGGAATTGGAGCGTTAAGTGAACAGCTAAGTTATCATGCTGGACATGTTGTTTGTTATGAAATAGATACACGTTTGAAAGATGTTTTAAATGAATCGTTAGGTGAGTTTGAAAATATTGAAATTATCTTTCAAGATTTTTTAACTGTGGATTTGAAAAAGGTTGTTGAAAAATATAAACAAGATTATCAAGATGTGTGTATTGTTGCGAATCTTCCTTATTATATTACTTCGGATATATTAGAACATATTATTTCTTCAGGAGCACAATTAACGAGTATTCATGCAATGGTCCAAAAAGAAGTGGCTCAAAAGCTTACTGATACAAATTATAAAAGTCCATTAATCTTAATGATCGAAAGTGTTGGTGATATCTCATTAGATATGTTGGTATCTAAAAATGTATTTTCACCAGCTCCACGAGTTGATAGTGCAATTATTTCAATTCGTATTCATAAACCATATGAACCATTATTAACCCCTATCTTAAAGACTTCTTTTACTCAAAAAAGAAAAACAATCTATAATAATCTTAAGGGATTATTTAATGAACAAACGAAAAATATATTAGAGGAATGTCATATTCTAGAAAATAAAAGACCAGAGGAATTAGCGATTGAGGATTATTTGAATCTCACAAAATATTTATAAAATCATATATTAATATGGTGAGAAAATATGAATATTGGAGATTATGTTGTCAGGAAGAAATATCATGGAGATATTCTTTTTGAAATTATAGATATTAAGGATGGAATTTATTATTTAAGAGGGGTTGAACTAAGACTGATTGCCGATAGTGAAAGTGATGATTTGCAGTTAAGTGATGTTCAGCCACATGAAGAAGAAAATTTTACGATTGTTAGACAACCAGTCATACGTGGAAAAGTATTGCATTTAGATGGTGATGAAAAGTATTTGAAATTATGTCAGCAAAAATATGATGAATTAAAAATTAGAGCTGATTGTTATTATATGCACGAAAGTCAAATGGCTGATTGTGTTGTTGAATTGTTAGAAAAACATAAACCCCAGATTTTGGTTGTTACGGGGCATGATGCATTAAGAAAAGATTTAGATAAGACGGATATGAATAATTATCAGCATTCATTTGATTATGCTCAAACAATCAAAAATGCTAGAGCGTATCAAGAAGATAAAGATGCATTAATTATTATCGCGGGAGCTTGTCAATCATATTATGAATTGTTGTTGGCAAGTGGAGCCAATTTTGCGTCCAGTCCCAAACGTATCAATATCCATGCTTTAGATCCTGTTTATGTGGCGAGTTTAGTCGCGAATGAAAGTGTTAGGAATTATTGTGATATCGAAGATATTATCAATCATACGACACATAAACAAAGTGGGATTGGAGGCATAGATACAAAAGGTGTTGCAAGAAAAATATACCCAACGAGAGGATGAGTTGAATGAAAGTAAGAGCCTATGCAAAAGTCAATTTAGCATTAGATGTCGTTAGAAAAAGAGCAGATGGATACCATGATTTAGAAATGGTTATGGCACCTATTACACTTCATGATTTGATTTATATTCATAGAATTGATCAAGGAATTGAAATTACATCAAATAGTTATCGTATGCCTACTGATGAAAAAAATATTATGTATCAAGTTGCCCAAATTTTAATTGAACGTTATCACATTAATGCTGGAGTCAAGATTCATATTTATAAACATATTCCAACTCAAGCTGGCTTGGCTGGAGGTAGTGCAGATGGGGCGGCAGTTTTAAGAGCGATGAATCAAATGTTTGGTTTGAATTTATCTTTAGAAACATTAGCAGAAATTGGTAAAGAAGTTGGGGCAGATATTCCTTTTTGTATCTATGAACAGATGGCTGTTGTAAGAGGAATTGGTGAAAAGTTAGAATTTATTGATAATGAATTTCGTTGTCATGTTTTAATTGTTAAACCTAAAAAAGGTGTACCAACTAAGAAATCATTTGGTATGTTAGATTTAGCTCATGCTATTCATCCAGATATTATGAAAATGAAGCAAAGTATTGAAGATAATGATTATCAAGGAGTTGTTGATAGTTTAGGAAATACCTTAGAAGCACCTTCTTTAGAGATTGTTCCAGAAATTGCTCAAATAAAAAAAGAAATGATAGAATTAGGTTTTGATGGGACATTGATGTCTGGTAGTGGTTCAAGTGTTTTTGGCTTGACAATGAACTCAGATATTCTAGAAAAAGGCTATGAATTTTTTCAAAACAAATATAATTTTGTCAGAAAGACTGAATTATTGCATAAAGAGAAAGAAAAATATTGAAAATAAGGTAAGTATTTCTTCTTTCCTCTTTTTTTTTTATCTATTTTTTGTTAGAATAGGGGCGTTAAGGAGAGTGTAAAATGAAAAAGTATGCTGTCGTATTAGCGGCTGGTAAGGGAACTCGCATGAAGTCTGAGAAACCAAAGGTCGTTCATGAAGTTTTATACAAGCCAATGATTAATCATGTTGTTGATGAATTAAAAGCTTTAGGTGTGGATGAAACGATAGTTGTTGTTGGTCATGGAGCAGAGCAAGTTGAAGCTATCGTTGAAGGTGTTACTTTTGTTCATCAAAAAGAACAATTGGGAACTGGTCATGCAGTTTTACAAGCAAAAGATATTCTTGGCGATAAAGAAGGATTGACTTTAGTATTAAATGGTGATGCACCATTAATTCGTAAAGAAACTTTACAAGGATTTATTGATTATCATCAAGAACATCAAAATCAAGCAACTATTATGAGTGCTGATTGTGATACATCAACTCATTATGGTCGTGTTATTAAAGAAGATGGACAAGTAAAAGGTATTGTAGAATTTAAAGATTTGTTAGATTGTCAAAGGGATATTACAGAAATGAATACAGGAGAATATTGTTTTGATAATCAAGCTTTATTTAATGCGTTATCAAAGGTGACAAATCAAAATGCTCAAAATGAGTATTATGTGACTGATGTCATTGGAATTATGGATGGACAAGGATTAAGAGTGGATGCTTATAAGATTGATGATTTCAATGAAGTTGGTGGAATTAATGATCGTTTAGCATTAGCAGAGGCAACACAAATCTTAAGAGATCGTATTAATAGAGAACATTTATTAAATGGTGTAAATATTGTTGATCCTAGCAATACTTATATTGGTAGAGATGTAGTGATTGGTGTTGATACAACAATCGAACCAGGGTGTATTATTAAAGGAAAAACAGTAATTGGTAACAATTGTCATATTGGACCATATTGTGAATTTACCAATATGGAAATTAAAGACAATGTTGAAATTAAATTTTCAGTGTTAAGTGATTCAATCATTGAAAATGGTGCTGATATTGGACCTTATGCAAGACTAAGAACAAATTGTCATATTGGAGAAAATGCCCACTTAGGAAACTTCGTAGAAATGAAAAAGGCTATTTTTGGTAAAGGTAGTAAGGCTTCACACTTAACATATGTTGGTGATGCTGAAGTTGGTGAAGATGTTAACTTTGGATGTGGAACAATTACATCTAACTATGATGGTAAGAATAAATCTTTAACAAAGATTGAAGATCATGTCTTTATTGGATGTAATACAAACTTAGTTGCACCAGTAACAGTTAGAAAGAATGCTTATATTGCAGCTGGTTCTACAATTACTAAAGAAGTAGAAGAAGATGCAATGGCAATTGCAAGAGCAAGACAAGTGAATAAACAAGGTTATAGTAAAGTCTTAGAAGAAATCAGAATGAAAGAATACGAAAAAAGAAAGAATAAAAAATAAGGAGAAAAAGAGGTAAAACATGAAAAACAATATAACTATTTTTGCTTTGTCATCTAATCAAGACTTAGCAAATTCAATTGCTGATATTTTAGGTACGAAAGTTGGTAAATGTGATGTTCATCATTTCGCTGATGGTGAAATTTTAGTAGAAATTGGTGAATCAGTGAGAGGAAAAGATGTATTTATTGTTCAATCTACATCTAATCCAGTTACAGAAAACTTAATGGAAGTCTTAGTATTAGCTGATGCTTTAAAAAGAGCTTCTGCTAAAGAAATTACAGCTGTTATTCCATATTTTGGATATGCAAGACAAGATAGAAAAGCAAAACCTAGACAACCTATTACATCTCGTTTAGTTGCTGATTTATTAACAGTAGCTGGGGTAAATAGAGTTGTAACTGTAGACTTACATGCTCGTCAAATCCAAGGATTCTTTGATATTCCTGTTGATGAAATGGAAGCTTTACCTCTTATTTGTAAATATTTCAAAAATAAAAATATTGATGATTTATGTATTGTTTCACCAGATCATGGGGGAGCAACACGTGCTAGAAAAATGTCTGAAGCATTGGATTGTCCAATTGCAATTATTGATAAAAGAAGACCTAAACCAAACGTTGCTGAAGTTATGGGAATTATTGGTGATGTTGCAGGTAAAAATTGTATTTTAGTTGATGATATGATTGATACAGCTGGTACAATTGTTGCTGGAGCTAGTGTCTTAAAAGAAAAAGGTGCAAAAGATGTTTATATTGCATGTACTCATGGTGTTTTATCAGGACCAGCAATTGATAGATTGAAAGCTTGTGTAGCTAAAGAAATTGTTGTTACTGATACAATTAATATTCCTGAATCTAAGAAGTTTGATAGATTAGTAGAAATCAGTGTTGCTGAATTATTAGCACATACAATTGAAAGTATTGAAAATAATTTACCAGTCAGTGATGTGTTTACACAATTTGATTTTAAAGGTTAATTTATAGAATGGAGTTGAGCTTATCAACTCCTTTTTTCTTTTTATAGTAGGCATTTTTGATTATAAAACTGTGAAATAGACATACTATATACAGAATGTCTGTGATTTTAATGATTGTCTACAATCTTAGATGAATTCTTTATTTTGATAGAAAATGTGAAAAAGATATGATAATAATTTGTTAAATTGACAAATAAGTATGGGTCTTATATTAACAAAATGATGAAAAATGTCGATTACAACAACTTAATTTCTATTTTATTAATTTAGAAATTTGACAAAGGTAAAAAAATTTGATATTATGCCCTAGGGTGAGAGAGATGTACTTCAATACACATACACATTTAAATAGCGATGAATTATATTTTAATAGAGCACAATTTATTGCACATGCATTAGAAAATGAAGTTGAATATATTGTGGTTGCTGGATATGATTTATCTTCTTCAAAACGAGCTGTAGGGATTGCTCATGAATACCCATTTATCTATGCAACAGTAGGAATTAGTCCTAATGATTGCAAAGATACAACCGATGAAGATTTAAATGAAATTGAAGTCTTACTTCAAGACCCGCGTGTTGTTGCCTTAGGCGAAATTGGGCTTGATTATTACTGGGATGAAGTTCCTCGTGATAAACAAAAAGATATCTTCTTAAAACAGATAGATATTGCAAAAAAACATGATAAACCTATTGTTATTCATGCAAGAGACGCCTATGAAGATACTTATAGTATCTTAAGTCATGCAGCACATCGTGGCATAATGCATTGTTATAGTGGATCAGTTGAAATGGCAAAGAGATATGTAGACATTGGGTTTGAAATATCGCTAGCTGGACCAGTGACATTTAAGAATGCAAGAGTACCTAAAGAGGTTGCTACGACAATTGGTATTGATCATTTAATGATCGAAACAGACTGTCCTTATTTAACACCTCACCCATTTCGAGGGAAGTTGAATGAGCCAGCAAATGTTGTGTATATTGCCCAGGAAATAGCAAAGCTAAAGAACATGGAGATAGAAGACGTTGCTAGAATCACAACATTTAATGCCAAAAGAATGTTTGGGATTAAATAAGGAGGATTATTATTATGTTAAAAAAAGCTAAGGAAATCGTTGTCTCGGCTAACAGCCGAACAAAGGGTATTTTAGCAGTGGCTTGTGTTTATGTTGTTGTTATGTTAGCAACAGTAACATCTGGAGCCGTTAATCAAATTAAGAATTTTATTCCAACTGTGGATATCAAATTAAAAGATGGTATTCAAGAAGAAAAGGACTATTTAGTAAAGCAGGACACAGTATCAAATGTTTTAAATGAATTAAATATTGAGTTAGACAAGAATGATACTTTAAATAAAGATAAAGAAGAAGTTGTCCAACAAAATGATCTTATTAAGATTACAAGAGTTGAAACAAAAACAAAAACTCAAATTGAAACATTAGAATACTCAACAGTTACAAAAGGCAGCGGAAGCTGGACAAAAACAATTGAACAAGAAGGTAAAAATGGTAAAGTTAAACGTACTTATTTATTAACTTATGCAAATGGTAAAGAAACAAATAAGAAGTTAATTAAAGAAGAAATTATAGAAAAACCAGTTGATAAAGTTATTAGATATGGTGGAGTCAGTGATGGAACAACATTTACTGGACGTTTAACAACTTATGGTGGAGATTGTCGTGGATGTGGTGGAACTTCATCTACCGGAATTAAGCTTTCACCAAAAACTGGAGTTAATAATTCTAACTCACCATATTTATATTATAAAGGTCGTAAATATTATTGTTTAGCGGCTGATAGATCAATTCCTTTTGGAACTGTTATTAAGATTTCTAATCATAATCTTAATACAGATGGAACTATCTATGGTATTGTAGTAGACCGTGGTGGTGCTATTAAAGGAAACAAAGTAGATATTTTTAAAGGTAGTGAAGGTTCTGGTAAATCATATTTTGGTGGTGGAACTTCATACAATACAAAATTTGAAGTTGTTTCTGTTGGAAGTGGAAACGCAAACTTTTGGAGATAGTAAAAACTATCTCCTTTTATTTTAGACTACAATAACCAGTTTTTTCGATAATATATTGACCTTGATTTGAAAGTAAGTAATTCTTTAATTTTTTGACATTCTCTTTTTGATTTGATTTTAAAGTTACACAATATAAATAAGTAGAAATTGGATAAGTCTTATCTTTTATATTCTCAGATGTAGGATAAACACCATCAACAGAAAGTATCTTGACATGATCTTCTTGATGTAATCCCTCTAAAAAATATTTAAATGTATACCCAATTGCTCCATCCTCATTATAGTATTGAGCAACTTCATTAATAATTCCACCCATACCTGATAACATTTCATAAGTCAATGGTTCTTTTAATGATGTATCACCCATAAAATAATTCATCATTGCCTGGCTACCAGAACGTTCAGGTCTTTGAAAAGCACTAATATCATGATTATGTCCACCAACTTCTTTCCAATTTGTAATACTACCATGATAAATATCTTTAATTTGTTGTGTTGAAAGATTATCAATTGGATTTTTTTGATTAACAAAGAACACAAATGCTTCTTTTCCAATCGGTGTATATTCAAGTTCTACACCTGAACTTTTCGCTTCTTCAAGTTGTGATGCTGAAGGTTTAGCTCCAAAGAACATATCAATTTCACCATTAAATAAACGAGAATAACCTATAGAAGTATTTGTAAATGTTACAATCTTACCATTGGTATATTGATAATCAATTTGATATTGTCTTTCAAGGGAATCAATATCCTTATATACCGCCTTAGCAATCGCACTATAGACAGGATAACAAGCTTCTGCTCCATCTAAAATAGGCATATCAGCTTCCTTTTCAATGATAAAAGAACTAGGTTCTTTTAAAGTGACAAGCTTACTGTTAGTGGCATAAGGGGTATAATCACTAAGATCAGTGCTAGAATAACCGTTCATATATTCAAAATCATGTCCACCTTTATATCTTTGACTTTGACTGTTTTGATAAAGAAAATTATTTCCTCCCATACCAATAACAGCTATTAAAATAATTAAGCATATCTTTTTAATGTAATGAACAGGTTTAAGATAAAAAGAGATAAATAAAATATTTGAAAAAAGAATAAGAACAATAGATAAAAAACATACCATATAATCTCCTATAAAAATAACTCCAAATAAATAAGGAGCAAAAGGAATTGCCGTTATATAGAAAAGAATCCATGCTGGAGAACTCAAATATCCACGAGAAAAAATAAGTGAAATGGTTAAAGCTATAAGCACAATCAATGATATAGTAGTATGAAACTTCAAGGTTTCTTCATTTAATTTATGATGATAATAACGTACATATTGATAAATAGCTAAGAAAAGTATGGAAAGAAAAGGAACAAGAGGAATAAGATATAATGTCATAGCAGGTAAGGATAGACAAAAGAATAACAGTAGATATTGAAAGAAATATAATTTTAAGTATGTTTTCATAACAAAACCTCCCTTTTCTTTAGTGTACCATAACAAAATAAAAACAGATGAAAATTCATCTGTTATTCAACAATATTTATTTCTCCAACAATATTCTTTAAAGAGTCATGATTGAGTTCACAAGCTAAAACATATTGATCAGGGATTTCTGAATTATTTTTAATGTTGAACTTGTTCGTTTGGAAATATTGAAATCTATGATAATAAAGAGGATCCCCTACAAGAAAAGCAGCTTGATAACCTAGTTGTCTAGCACATTGATGAGCATGAGTTATTAAAGCACGGCCGATTCCTTGATTCCGATATTCTTTTTTAACACATAGAGGTGCAACCAAAACACCTGTTAAAATACCATTTTGTGTTTGAATATTTTGTTTTGTCATCATAATATGTCCAATCAGTTCATTATTATCTTCAGCAACAAATTCTAACTGAGGAATAAATGTATCGCCTTCACGTAACTTTAAAACAAAATCTTGTTCTGTTCCATCACTGACTTGTGCTGTTAAAAAAGCTGTTTGGACAAGTTCATATATCTTTTGATAATCTGATTCTTGAGCTAATCTAATATGCATATAATCTCCTATTCACTTGTTTCAACTAAAACACATGCTAAAATCGGTGTTACACCAACATTTTTCATATATTCTAATAATTCGTCATCATAAGTTCCTGGCTGCATCCAAGCATAATGAATTCCTAGACCAACCATTTCATCAACATAATCATAAACATAGTTTTTATTGACAACAAATACAACCACATCAATCGGTTGTTCAACCGCTTCTAATGAAGGATATATTGGATGATCTTCAATTTCTTTATAAACTGGTGATATACCATAAACTTGTTTATTTTTCTCTAATAATCTTTTAAAAATCTTATAACCATATTTTTCTTTATTTTGACTCACACCAACCACAGCAAAATGATAATACATATTTAAAATATCTTTAGGATTCATAATCTCACCTCAACTTATTATAACATATATGAATTAAAATTGATAATATTATCAATTTGTGCTAATATGAATGCGGTATAAAGGAGTGTGATAAAATATGTATGATGTTATTGTTGTTGGAGGCGGACATGCCGGAATTGAAGCTTGCCTTGCACCAGCGAGAATTGGTAAAAAAACTTTATTGGTAACTTCACATTTTGAAAATGTTGGATCATTACCATGTAATACTTCTATTGGTGGACCAGCCAAAGGAATTATTGTAAGAGAAATTGATGCATTAGGTGGGCAAATGGGAAAAACAGCTGATGCGACTTATTTGCAAATGAAGATGTTAAATACTGCTAAAGGTCCAGGGGTTCAATCATTGCGTGCGCAGGCTGATAAAAAAGCTTATCCTCGTTATATGCAAAATATTTTAAAACAACAAGAAAATTTGGATATTGTTGAAGGTATGGTTGAGGATTTAATGATTGAGGATGATACGGTTAAGGGTGTTATCTTAGATAATGGCGAAGTTTATGGAGGAAAGACAGTTATTTTAACAACTGGAACTTATTTAAAAGCAGAAATCTTAGTTGGGGATCAAAAGACACCTAGTGGACCAGATCAAGAAAGACAATCATTATTTCTTTCAGATAAATTAAGAGAACTAGGTTTTAGGATTCAAAGATTAAAAACAGGAACACCACCACGTGTTGAAATCAATAGTGTTGATTATACAAAGACTCAATTACAACCGGGAACCGATGAACCTCTAGCATTTAGCTATGAAACAACAAAATTCATACCCATTGAAGAACAAACTCCTTGTTATTTAACATATACAAATGAAACAACTCATCAAATTATTAGAGATAATTTATCAAAATGTAGTATGTATTCAGGTATTGTCAAAGGAATTGGACCAAGATATTGTCCATCTATCGAAGATAAGATTGTTAAATTTTCTGATAAACCACAACATCAAATCTTCTTAGAACCAGAATCAAAAGAAATGAATACTATCTATGTTCAAGGATTTTCAACTTCAATGCCACATGATATCCAAGAAAAAATGATTCGTACAATTCCTGGATTAGAAGATTGTGTTATTTTAAAATATGCTTATGCAATTGAATATGATGCAATTGATCCATTACAATTATGGCCATCATTAGAAACAAAGGTAATTAAGAATTTGTTTACAGCCGGTCAAATCAATGGCACAAGTGGTTATGAAGAAGCTGCTGCACAGGGATTGATTGCTGGAATTAATGCAACTAAGAAATTAGATAATGAGGATCCATTAGTTTTAAAACGTAATGAAGCTTATATTGGTGTTATGATTGATGATTTGGTAACTAAAGGAACCAAAGAACCTTATCGTATGTTGACATCACGTGCAGAATATCGTTTATTATTGCGTCATGATAATGCTGATGAGCGTTTAAGAACATATGGACATGATGCACATCTTGTCAGTGATGAAGTTTATCAAGCTTATTTGGATAAAATGGATCATATTCATGATGAGATTGAACGTTTAGAAAGTATTCGTTTTACCCCAAAGAGTGAGGTTAATGATGTTTTAGAAGCATTAGGTTCTTCTCGCTTAAGTGAAGGAATTAGTGCAAAAGCTTTATTACAAAGACCAGAAATGGATTATCAAAAATTAAAACCATTTATTGGTGAAACAACTTTAACTCCAGAAGAAGAAAAACGTGTTACAATTTTAATTAAATATAAAGGATATATTGATAAGGCACAAAGACAAGTAGAAAAAGTTAAGAAAATGGAAGAAAAACAAATTCCAAGTGATATTAATTATGATGATGTCTTAAACTTATCATTAGAAGCAAAACAAAAATTATCTCAAATTAAACCTATAACAATAGCTCAAGCATCGCGTATTTCAGGAATTAATCCAGCGGATATTTCGGTCTTACTTATTTACTTAAAACAACATTATTAAGAGGTATATATGAATCAAGAACAATTCTTAAAAGCCTTAGCAGATAAAGGTATACAATTATCAAATAAACAATTAAAACAATTTGAATTATATTATGAAACATTAATTGAATGGAATGAAAAAATGAATCTCACAGCAATTACCAATAAAGAAGATGTTTATTTAAAACATTTCTATGATTCATTAACAATTTCCTTTGATTATATCTTAAATAACCAATCTCTATGTGATATCGGAGCTGGTGCTGGTTTTCCTTCTATCCCATTAAAGATTGTTTATCCGGATTTAAAAATAACAATCGTTGATTCACTTACAAAACGTATTACATTTTTAAATCATTTAATAAAAGTTTTAGAACTTAACAATGTCAAGGCAATTAGTGCACGAGCTGAAGAATACGCTATTGACCATCGTGAATCATTTGATATTGTTACTGCAAGAGCAGTCGCAAGATTAAATATTTTAGATGAATTATGTTTACCATTGGTTAAATTAGATGGTGATTTCATTACATTGAAAGGTTTAAAAGCTAAAGAAGAATTAAGTGAAGCTAAAAATGGAATTGAAAAATTAGGTGGAAAGGTTATGAAGGAAGTTGATTTTACATTGACTGATGAGAATGATCATCGTTCTAATATCTTTATTCATAAAGTTAAAAATACACCTAAGACTTATCCAAGACCATTTGGAAAAATCAAAAAGAAACCATTATAGACGAGAAAACTCGTCTATTTTTGTTGTTGAGGATATGAAAAGGTGACTTAGGACAAAGGGGTTTTTATTTGTTGAAGATAAGCTATAATGTCATTGTAAGGGGTGAATAAAATGAAAAAAGAAGTCATGATAGGACGGTTGGTTAGTAGAAAAAGGATTATGATTGAAGCTATTTTGAGTATTCCAGGTATTTATTTTTTTGCAGTTATGATGATTAATCAGATTGTGTCTTTTCCGTTTTTAAAAGATAATGCATCAATTAGAAACGATGTTAGGATATTTATATTAAGTATGTTTACAATAATTATTATAATTGCATCTGCTACTTATGGAGATAGGCAATTTATTGTTGTTGATGAGCATTATTTTAAATATTGTAGTTCACAAGGGTTACTAGCTAAATACCAGCAGGTGATAAGAAATATCTTACAGCGTGAACAAGTCTATGATATTCAGATTCCATTAGACAATATAAAAGAAATAACTTTATCCTATAGCAATGTTTACATGTTATGGAATCAGAAAGGACATTCTATAATCTTTAATATAACTTTAAAAGATGGTTCATTAGTGAGTATCCAACCAGATAATCTTTATTTTAAAAAGGAGAATTGTTTAGCGGGTATAGAGTTTATCATGAAACAAGGGGTTGTTGTTTGTGACCCTTATCATTTAATTGAAGCATTAAAAGATCAGACAATGAGATTTGCTGAATATGTTGAAATGGTGAATAAACATGAACATTAATATAATTATTGATATTCAAGATCAACAAATCAAAGAATGTATTGAATCTCATTTACAACAAGCTTTTATTCAATTTAAACAAACAACTTATCAACATATTCAAAAACCAATCATTATATTTAAAGAAATAAAAGAAGAAAAAGATTTCATTGATTTTAAAAACAAACAATGTCCTCAACATACATGCATATTTATTATTGATAAATCAGACTATGCTTTTCTTGCATTAGGACAATATCCATTGTCTTTTATAAGAAAACAACATTTGACAGAAGATTTACAACGTGTGATTGAATTAATTTTAGATGTTTATGCAAATATTGAACAAATATTAACATTTAAAATGGGATATTCTTATATTCAAATAAAAAGTAGTCAAATTATTTATATAGAATCTTATGGACATTATCTTATCATTCATACTAAGAGTGGAGAATATAAAGTTAGAGATCAACTTAATCATGTTATAAATCTCTTAAATAGAAATCAATTTATACAGATTCATAAGAGTTATATTGTCAATAAATTGATGATTAAAGAAACAAAATCTAATGAAATTGTATTATTACATGATTGTGTTCTACCAATTGGTAGAAAGTATAAGAAAGATGGGAAATAATCTCATCTTTTTATTGTTTATTATTGAAATAAGTCTTGATTTTTAAGGATAATGACTTATAATAAAGATGAAGTAATAATAAACAATAATAAATAATACGAAAGGAGTGATGATTGTGTTTGCGCAAGAACGTCAAGAAAGTATTGTTTCTCAAGTCAATGCAGAAGGCAGTGTTCGAGTCAAAGATTTAAGCTTAAAGTTTGAAGTGACAGAAGATTGTATTCGTAAAGATTTGGCTTTGTTAGAGAAAAAAGGATTATTGAAAAAAGCTTATGGAGGAGCAGTGAGTGTTCGTTTAAATCCGCATTTGTATAATAGTGAAGATCGTAAGAAAACTCCTAATGATGAAAGAATTGTAATAGGTAAAAAGGCTTTTGAATTGATTGAAAATCAAGATACGATCTTTTTAGATGTTTCTTTGACAAGTCTTGAAATTGCTAAATTGTTAAGAGAATCCACGTTACAAGTTACAGTGATTACGAATATGATTGATGTACTTAATATCCTTAATCATTGTCAACATATTGCAATGATATTTATTGGTGGACAATTAAATCAAGAAGGTGATGGTTTTTGGGGAACCTTAGCGTTAGAAATGGTAAAATTATTTAAGATTGATAAATCTTTTTTAGGTGTTGTTGGGGTTGATACAGTTAATGGGAAACTTTCTACTTATCATATTGATGATGGTATGATGAAAAAAAGTGTGATTGAACAAAGTCAAAAGAGTTATCTTTTATGTGAGGAAAGAAAGTTAAAAGAAGATGGTAATTATATTTTTGCTTCTTTAAATGATATTAGTGGTCTCATTGTTTCTAAAGAGTTGTCAAACAAAAGAAAAGAAATATTAGAAGAATATGGATTGATTATTAGATAGGAGGAACTTATGGATAATTTATATCAAACAAAAAGAATTGAGTTATTAAAAGAAAAGATGTTATCTGATCCACGTTATGCATCAATTGAACAAGCTCGTATCATTACCCGTGTTTACAAAGAAAATGAAGATTTATCAGTTCCTAAAAAAAGAGCTTTATCATTACGTGCAGCTTTAGAAGAAATGGAAATTGGTGTAGAAAAAGAAGAATTGATTGTAGGAAATCGTACAAAGGGTGTTCGTTATGGTGTGGTTTTTCCTGAAAGTGGATGTTCATGGATTAATCAAGAATTTGAGACACTTCCAACTAGACCTCAAGATCAATTTTTAGTCAAAGATGAAGATATAAAGGAATTTAGGGAATCTATTTATCCTTATTGGCAAGGTCATTCTATGGAAGATGTGATTAAACAAAATTATGGTGAAGAAATTAATGCGATTGCTAAGGTTGTAAAGATTAATCAAAAAGATCATGCTCAAGGGCATATTTGTCCGGATTCTGCACTTTGGTTAAGATTAGGTCCTCAAGGATTAATGGAAAAAGCCAAAGAGAAGTTAAAGACATGTGATGAGAGTCAAAGAGAATTTTATGAATGTACAATCATTGTTCTAGAAGGGGCTTGTGCATTTATGAAAAGATATCATGATTATATTGAAGAAATGATTCCTAGCGTTGAACCAGCACTTCAAAAATCATTACAGACTGTAGCTAATAATTGTTTGAATTTATCAAAAAGACCACCTGTGACATTTCATGAAGCTATTCAATCTTTATGGTTCTTATTTGTGATATTGCATATGGAATCTAATGCATCATCTTTCTCACCAGGAAGAATGGATCAATACTTATATCCTTATTATCAAAGAGATAAAGCAAAAGGATTGATTGATGATCAATATGCTTTAGAATTATTAGAATGTTTATGGTTAAAATTTAATGAAATTGTTTATTTAAGAAATCAACATAGTGCCAAATATTTTGCAGGATTCCCAATTGGTTTTAATATTGCTTTAGGAGGACTAGATGAATTTGGCAATGATACTTATAATGAATTGTCACTACTTTGTTTAAAAGCTCAATATCATCTTGGTTTACCTCAACCTAATTTATCAGTGAGATTAAATAAAAATTCTTCTCATGAATTGATGCAGGCAGCTATAGAAGTTGTTGCTAAGGGAAGTGGAATGCCACAATTCTTTAATGATGAAGCGATTGTTAAAACAATGACGAAAGATTTAGGTATTGAAAGAAAAGATGCGCTCAATTATGCAATTGTCGGTTGTGTTGAATTAACAACTCATGGTAATAGCTTAGGTTGGAGTGATGCTGCAATGTTTAACTTCAACAAGGCACTTGAATTAACTTTAAATCATGGAAAATGTTTACTAACAGGTGAACAAATTGGTTTAGATTTAGGAAGCTTAGAAACATATGAAACATTTGAAGATTTAGAAAAAGCTTTCCAGCAACAAATTAATCATTTTATTGAAAGAATGATGAAAGCAGAAATTGTTGTTGAAAAAGCTCATCAAGATTGTTTACCTACAGCATTCCTATCTACTGTCATTGATGATTGTTTAGAGAAAGGAATCGATGTGACACGTGGAGGAGCTAAATATAATTTATCAGGAATACAAATGATTCAAATTGCAAACTTAGCTGATTCCTTGTCTGCGATTAAAGAACTTGTATATGATGAAAAAATGATTTCAAGGCAGGAACTTTTAACTGCTTTACAAGATGATTATAAAGGTCATGAAATTACACAAACAATGTTGTTGAATAAAGCACCAAAGTATGGAAATGATATTGCCTGGGTTGATCAAATGGGAGCTAAATGGGCTGAGTATTTTAGAGAAAGAATGAAAGATTATACAAATTATCGTGGAGGTCCTTATCATACAGGTATGTATACTGTTTCTGCCCATGTACCAATGGGAGAAAATGTTGGAGCTTCACCGGATGGAAGAAATGCTTTAACACCTTTAGCTGATGGAGGCATGTCACCAGTTTATGGACGTGATTTATCAGGTCCAACTGCTGTCTTAAAATCAGTCTCTAGATTGAATAACTCACTTACGACAAATGGTGGACTATTAAATATGAAATTCTTACCAGAATTCTTTAAAACAGAAGCAGGAATGAACAAGTTTGAATCCTTCTTACGAGCTTTTGTCGATTTAGAAGTTCCTCATATTCAATTCAATGTTGTTAGACGAGAAGATTTATTAGATGCCAAAGCTCATCCAGAACGTCATCGTTCACTAACAATTCGTGTAGCAGGATATACAGCATATTTCGTTGAATTGGCAGGAAAACTTCAAGATGAAATCATTGCGAGAACAGCATATGAAGATATCTAAAGCATTGGTATTTGATATCAAACGATTCGCTGTTCATGATGGTCATGGATTACGAACAACAGTTTTCTTTAAAGGTTGTCCTTTGCGTTGTCAATGGTGTCAAAATCCGGAAGGACTTTCATCTAAACGTCGTCCAATTTATTTTGAAAATAGTTGTATCCATTGTCGTCGTTGTGAACAATTTGCAAAAGCTGATCAAATGACATATCAAAATAATCGACCTTATTTCAATTTAGAATACCAAGGTGATTTTGATAATTTGATAAAAGCCTGTCCAGCTTCTGCCATTCGTTATGATAGTCAAGAATATGATATTGAAGAACTTATTGAAAAAATTAAAGCAGATGAAGTTTTCTTTAGAAATGGTGGAGGTGTCACTTTCTCAGGTGGAGAACCTTTTATGCAAGGAACGTTCTTAATTGAAATACTCAAAAGATGTAAAGAAGAAGGAATCCATACTGCGATAGAAACATCTTTATATACATCATTAGACTTGTTACAACAAGCCTTACCTTATTTAGATTTAATCTATGCTGATTTTAAAATCTTTGATGAGAAAAAACATCAAGAATATACAGGAGTATCTTCCTTAAAGATAAAAAATCATATACAATATATATTAGAAAGTGAACATAAAAACAAGGTTATTATCAGAACACCATTGATTCCTTTAATGAGTGCAACTGATAACAATATAATATCCATTGCTAAATTCTTAGTGAATATAGATAGTGAAGTTAAATATGAATTATTAAATTATAATCCATTGGCTTCATCAAAATATTCATTAGTTGATTTAGAATATGGATTAGGAGAATATCAAATGTTTAATAAGAAAGAAATGCAACATTTCTATGACATTGTTTATTCTACAGGTTTAAAAAATTTAATTATTGAATAGGAGAAAAGGAAAATGGAATTTATTATTGACACAGTAGACTTAGAAGAAATTAAAGATGCAGTAGATCACATGCCAATTGTAGGAGTGACAAGCAATCCATCAATTGTTAAAAAAACAAGTCCAAAGAACTTCTTTGAACATATGCGTGAAATTAGAAGTATTATTGGAATGGATAGAAGCTTACATATCCAAGTTATTTCTAAAGATTGTGAAACAATCGTTAAAGAAGCTCATCGTATTTTAGCAGAAATTGATGATCAAGTTTATATTAAAGTACCAGTTTCTTATGAGGGAGTTAAAGCAATTAAAATCTTAAAGAGTGAAGGTGTTCATGTCACTGCAACTGCGGTTTATGATTTAATGCAAGCTTATATGGCTTTAGCAGCAGGAGCAGATTATATTGCACCATATGTCAATAGAATTGGAAACTTAGGAAGTGATCCAATGGAATTAATTAATGAATTATCTTCTCGTATTACAATGGATGGTTATGATTGTAAGATTATAGCAGCAAGCTTTAAGGGTGTTCAACAAGTGAGAGATTCATTGAATTATGGAGCACATGCGATTACAGCACCAGTAGATGTATTAAAGACAATCTTTAAAAACCCAAGTATTGAAAAAGCTGTTGATGATTTCAATAGTGACTGGTATGCAATGTATGGAGAAGGAACAGGAATCTGTGATTTATAGAAGGAGATTATTCCTTCTTTTTATTTTTCTACAATGAAACAATTCTTTTGTTTTGATAGGAAAAATGTTATAATATGAAACGTATTGTAGAGGGAGTGAAGTTTGTGAAAGAACCAATGTATAAATTTATTGATATTAATAAGCTTGAAGCGAATGAAAAACAACCAAGAACACATTTTGAAAAAGAAAAGATTCAGGAATTGTCTGTTTCTATTCAACAAAATGGTTTATTGCAACCTATTGTAGTAAGACCATATCAAGGAAAATATCAAATTGTTGTAGGAGAAAGAAGATTTCGAGCATGTAAATTAGCAGGTTTACAAGAAGTTCCTTGTCTTGTTCAAGAGCTTGATGAAAAGCAGACTGCTACAGCAGCTATTGTTGAAAATATTCAAAGAGAAAATTTATCTCCTATTGAAGAAGCTTTAGCTTATCAACAATTATTAGATACACAAAATCTAACTCAGGAACAATTAGCTCAAAAAGTTGGTAAAAAACAATCAACAATTGCTAATAAATTAAGACTATTACAATTACCAATGACTGTTCAAGAAGCAGTAAGACGTAGAGATATTACAGAACGTCATGCTAGAGCTTTGTTAAAACTTGATACAACAGCCAAACAAAATAATATGTTAAGAGAAATTATGGATAAAGGTTTAAATGTTGAACAAACTGAACAGAAGATCAAGAGTAAGATTGAACCTAAAAAACCAAAAGCAAAAACAAAGAGTATTTCTCAGAACTTAAAAATTGCGATGAATACAATCCAACAAGCAATTCAAATGGTAGAACAAGCGGGTGTAGAAGTGATTGCTGATACACAAGAATTAGAAGATGAAGTGATATATACAATTCGAATGAAGAAATAGAACAATTCTATTTCTTTTTTTTCAAAAATAAAAAGAAAAATTGAATTTTTTTGCGTATATAAGTAGTAGGGAAGGTTTTT
>OIZU01000570.1_pt1 | contig 28186 bp, 23 predicted proteins | sample 1588661 | NCBI WGS metagenome assembly OIZU01 (sample SAMN03283257) | human gut metagenome | biome: human-associated habitat; material: feces | host: Homo sapiens | place: USA | collected 2013 | reverse complement strand
GATTAAACAATACCGTTATCATCAGCAGCATGACAATGGGCTTAAGGCCTTTGACAATGTAGGAAAATGGTACCTTTGACAGCCGTATGACGGCTACCAGGAATACGGTTGCCACAATATAGCCGGGTATACTTTTAAATAGGAACAAAGAGATCAGGTACAGAAGCGTGGATACCAGTTTCACCCTTGGATCCAGCCTGTGCAGCACGCTCTTTGCCGGATAATATTGTCCTATTGTAATGTCTCGAATCATTTTTTATATCTCCAATATCTATTTACAAGCCTTTTATCTTTTTTTTGCTATTGTCTTCCTAATGCGTGCATAATCTCATCTGCTGCCTCTTCTACAGTTGTAGCAGTCACACCTACCGGGAATCCTTTCATCTTCAGATCATGCATAATGTATGTCACCTGCGGTGCTGCAAGTCCGACCTTCTCCAGTTCCTGATAATGTGCGAACACATTTTTCGGGGTATCATTATACATCACTTCACCACTGTTCATCACAATCAACCGATCCGCATATCTGGCGATATCCTCCATACTATGGGAAACCAGAATAACCGTCAGATCCGATTCCTTGTGCAGATATGCAATCTGATCCAGAATCTCGTCGCGCCCCTTCGGATCTAATCCCGCAGTCGGCTCGTCCAGTACAAGCACCTTCGGACGCATTGCCAGTACCCCGGCAATTGCAACTCTTCGCTTCTGCCCTCCTGAGAGTTCAAATGGTGATGATTTATAATATTTTTCTTTTAATCCTACAAGCTTCAATGCCTCCAGCGCCCGTGCCTCACACTCTTGCTGTAACAATCCCTGATTCTTCGGTCCAAAACACACATCCGTCAGCACATCTATTTCAAATAACTGATGCTCCGGATATTGAAACACAAGCCCCACCTGGCTTCTGAGTGCCCGCATATCGTACCCGTCCTGGTAAATGTTCTCTCCATTATAATAGATGGCTCCGCTTGTTCCTTTGATCAGTCCATTCAGATGCTGGATCAGCGTAGACTTTCCGGAACCTGTATGTCCGATAATCCCCACAAATTCTCCATGTGGAATCTCCAGGCAAATGTCTTTTAACGCATGTTTTTCGTAGGCTGTGCCTTCACTGTATACATAATTCAAATGTTCTATTTTAATTGACATAATGCCTCCACCAGTTCTTCCTTCGTCAAAATTCCATCCGGAATGTCAAGTCCTCGTTTCTTAAGCTCGTCCGCAAGAATCGTCACCTGCGGAACATCTAATCTGTAGTACTTCAATGTATCGACCTGAGAGAAGATTTCTTTCGGTGTTCCTTCCATCACTACATGCCCGTGATCCATAACATAAATCTTGTCTGCATCGACCACTTCTTCCATATAATGTGTGATCAGTATAACCGTAACTTTCTTCTGCTCTCTTAACTTCTGCACTGTTTTTAAAACTTCTTTTCTCCCCATCGGGTCCAGCATAGCTGTCGGCTCATCAAGAACGATGCATTTCGGCTCCATAGCGATGACCCCGGCAATTGCTACACGCTGCTTCTGTCCACCGGAAAGCTTATTGGGTGAATGATGCCGGTAAGAAATCATTCCAACAGATTTCAAACTGTCTTCTACACGTTTCCAGATTTCGTCGGTTGGTACGCCCAGATTCTCCGGGCCAAATCCTACATCTTCCTCAACGACTGTTCCGATGATCTGGTTATCCGGATTCTGGAATACCATTCCGGCGCTCTGACGTACATCCCACAGATGCTCATCTTCCTTCGTGTCCATTCCGTCTACCCACATAGTTCCGTCAGACGGAACCAGCAGAGCATTCATATGCTTTGCAAGTGTAGACTTCCCAGAGCCATTATGCCCCAGGATTGCAATAAACTGTCCCGGCTCGATATCCAGCGATACCTCATCAATAGCGCGGCTTTTCCCTATAACATTACCTTCTTCGTCACGCTTTGCATATTCAAATACAAGTTTATCTGTCTTGATCATTTTCATGGTATTTCCTCATATCCATTCTGTAATTTATCTGTCCATACTGTACTAGATTATAACCTAACTGGAATGCCTATGCAATTGATTTCCTGATTGTATCAAAAAAAGAATGCGCCTTCGCACATTCTTTTCCTGTGTTTCTACTACATTTTTTCAATCTTATCCCTGAGTTTCAGCATTTTTGCATCCAGCTCAGAAATTTCATCTGCATAGGTTTTTAATTCCTTTGCAACCTCTTCATTCTCTGTCTTCTTATAAAATAACTGGTACTTAAGCACAGACCAGTAATCCATTGCCACCGTACGGAGCTGGATCTCCACCTTTTCCTTCAGTGGTCCTTTGGATGAATAAATTGGGACCTCCACAATCAGGTGCAGACTTTTGTATCCGTTCTTTTTGGGATTCTTAATATAATCTTTCTCCCGGATGATCTGTACATCTCCCTGCGCTTTCAGACGATCTGCAACCTCGTACACTTCATCTTCAAATGGACAGACCACACGAATCCCGATCAGATCCTTCAGTTCTGCTCTTGCCGTGTCAAAATCCGGCTCCAGACCTTTCCTGATCAGTTTTGTATAAATACTCTCTGCCGTCTTCACTCTGCTGCTGATCTGGTTGATCACAACATGGCGTTTCTTGCGCGAAAGATCTGCATTTATCATATTCAGCTTTGCTGTAAGAAGATCGATTGCAGCTCTGCATCTGAGCTGATACTTCTGATTCTGAAGTGAACAGTCTATCTCTGCAATCTCTTTTGCAGCTTCTGTCCGGATCAGCTTTTCAGGGCATTTATTTTTCTGCTTTATCTTTGCCTTCTGTTTCTTTGGCATAGGCATCTCCCTCTTTGTCTTTTTTTTCACACAATATACATTGTATCATCTTTTACCCTGAAAATCATCAATTCCTGTTCAAAGAAATGTTAAATTTTTTCTTCCAGATTCAAAAAGCGCAGTAAAAGCTCTGCATTCAGCCGTGCAATATTATCGCTCCAGTCAATCTGCAGAAGTTCGTTTACCTTGTCGATCCTCTTCCTGATCGTATTGATATGTACATATAATTTCTCAGCCGTTGCGCTGTAGTTCATATTATTTTCCAGATATACTTTTAAAGTCTTTAAAAGCTCGATATTCTTTTCATCTTTCAGGAGCACACTGTAAGCCGAGAGCATATGAGTAAGCTCTTCTTCCGGAATATCCAGCCATGCAAGTGCACCAAGCTGAGAATACTCCCATGCAAAAAGGCTTGGATAAATCATTTTCCCCATATTCAGTGCTTTCTGGCATTTCTCTATGCTCTGACGGATATGCCCAAGAGAAGCGGCATCCAGTGAATAACCAAATTCCAGTGCCGTCTCCGGACAGCTCTTCAGAACTCTTCTCCGGAATTCTTCCAGAAGTGCAAGGATATGACCTTTCTCCCAGTCTTCTTCTCTGTCTTCCAAAAAAAGAATTCCCACATTTTCTCCGATCATTGCGATTCTGGCATATTTGATCAGACTGCTTTTCCGGTAAGCCTCAAGGATCTCTTTTCTCCGGTTTGGAAGTTCTTCCTGATTGTCCGCACGCCGGAACAATACATACCTGTATTTTGTACTCATGGAAATCCCCTGTACATTCGCCTGAAACATCATCTTCTGTGTATCATCTTCCGTTGCACTCAAAGCGTATAACACAAAGTTCTCAAATCCGATATTTCCCATGTTCTGTGCCGCTACGATCTGCTCATATAATCCCTGCAGCATCAGATAGGCAATCCGGATACTGTACTCATCATAATAATCCAGGAATTCCCGCGCTTCCATCACGGCAAAATACGCCTGTACACTTCCATTTACAGAAATCGGGATCCGTATCCAGCTGATTCTCGGTCCCTCCTGGTGACTCTGATTCACAAGACGGTATCTCACCATGTCCATATAATCACAAAGTGTATGCCGGGTATACGGCATTGACGGCTCCCAGAAATCCTCTGTTTCAAGTCCGAATCCTTTCGCTATCTTCTGAAAATTCATCGAACTGTAATACGCCTCTTCTTCTACAAAATCATATAAAAATGCCGGGAACCCCATCTCAGCCTCCATCGCCTGCAGGATCCGCTTGATCTTCTGCTCTTTATATGAAAAATTCGACATCTGAAATGTCATATGACTGGTATTGATCCGCAGCCTGCGTATGGTCCGGTTCAGCACAGCAGTATTAATCTGGCTCATCACTTCCATCCATGGTGCTGAAAACGGCATGGAGATAAGGGGCACCTCATACTGATCAAAAAGCCTCAGTATCTCCTCCGGTATCTTCTCCAGATACCGTTCTCTTTTGATCATCATTCCCGCCGATTTCTGGACACTTCCCTCCCGGAACGCTTTTTCAATACAATCTGGTTCCTTTGCAATAACGTACCCTGATGAAAGTACCAGTTCCTTCCCTTTCGTCCAGTGAAATGCATCCGGTGCCTCCATAACTGTGATCCCCTGGATCTCACGGTGCAGTCCCTTTGCCCCCGCCAGAACGTAAAACTCCTTAAAATAGTCCTGCGATAATAATTCCTGTATTGCGATACCCATTTTTGTCTCCTGCCTGACTGCACTTATCCCCCTCGAACAGTCTGTTTTTCTCCTATTTTCTCAGTGTAACATTCATGAAAATTCTTGTCAAATCCAGTCACACACTTACTTTTTTTCCTCATAAAAATCCCGGAAACCTTACGGCTCCGGGACCTTTTTTCTTTACTTTTTCTTGTTCTTATTCACCGTCATACATCGGTGCATATGGTTCTCTGTCCTGCGCATCGAATTCGTCCTGAATTTCTTTTCGCAGTTCCGGCTGTGTATACAGGTCATATGCTGTTGCCGCAATGACTTTCGCTGCGTAAAATGCACCCTTCTGTCCAATCGTACTTCCAGCAGATGCACAGCTCTGCCAGGTATGCGGTGCAACACCAACCGGCCAGCAAACTGCGGTAAAGAGGTTCATCGGCATCATCTGGCTCACATCTCCACTGTCCGAAGAAGCAGTAAGCGGTGCTTTTTCCCAGGCGTTTCTGGAAACAACGCCATCTGCTAATGCCTTTTCTTTTGCTTCATACATTCTCTGATCTCTGTCTTTGATCGCCGGATCAACGGTAGCCTGTAGCTGCCTTGCAAATTCCATTTCCTCTTCCGTATAAGTTGGTGTTCCGACCTCCTGAAGGTTCTTCCATGTCAGATCTGCAAATGATTTTTCACTGACCATATCGCAGCAGCCATATTCAATCCTGGTATCAACCTCCGTCTCTGTCATCATTGCAGCACCTTTTGCTATAAGTGTCAGTCTGCGGAGAATATCTTTTACATCACTGATGTGCGGAGCCCTTGTAAAATACCATGCGCTTGCTTTATCCGGCACGATATTCGGTGAAAATCCGCCACTGTCTGTAGTATAGTGGATTCTTGCCTTGTCAACTACATGCTCTCTTAAATAGTTGGCGCCTACACTCATAAGTTCCACTGCGTCAAGTGCACTCCGCCCTCTTTCCGGTGCAAATGCTGCATGTGAAGTTTTTCCTTTGAAATAAAACTTCGCAGATGCACTAGCCAGATATCCTTCATCATAAATCATGTTTGCAGACATCGGGTGCCAGCTCAGTGCCATATCGCATCCATCAAACATATGATAATATGCCATTTTTACTTTTCCACTTAACAATTCTTCTTCCGGGCATCCATAGAATCTTAAGGTTCCCGGAATTCCTTCCTGCTCAAGAAACCGTTTGATCATGATCGCACCTGTCACAGCTCCTGCTCCCAGAAGGTTGTGTCCACAGCCATGTCCTGCTGCCCCCGGTGTTACCGGCTCTTTTGTAATCTGGCATTTCTGTGAAAGTCCCGGAAGTGCATCATATTCCCCAAGCACTGCGATCACCGGTTTGCCACTTCCGTACTCTGCATAAAATGCATGTGGAAGATGTTCTTCATTTACAATTACAAAACCTTCGTGATGAAGAAGCTCACGGATCATATCCGCTGACTTCTGCTCATTCCCGCCAGTCTCAGGATTATTCCATAAATTAGTGCAGATGTCCACGCAGGTAGACTTAAGCTCCTCCATCTGCCCAAGCATCTCTTTTTTCGTCATATCTACCTCTCCTTTTCCACCTAATTATACACCATTCTTACTTTCCGGCTTCTTTTTTCTTTCCATAGGTTGCAAGTGTTACACCGATTGCTACGAATACACTCGCAAGAGTTGTCAGATAGTTTGCTGCTCCCGGAAGCCAGTTGAAAAGACCTGCGTTGATTGCAATACCGATGAGAATTGCAAATGCAAGCATACCACCTGCAAATTTGATTCTTTTCAGTCCAAACTGCATAAGCAGGGCACCAAACAGTGCCGGAAGCAGATAATTCAATGCCTCTGTCACACTTGCCGGCATTGCTGAAAGTACAGAGCTTCCGAGGATAACTCCGATCGTCAGCACAGATACGTTGATGACGATGGATGTCGCCATACCGATTACTGAAATGATCGAACCTTTTTCTGTTCCTGGTTCAACTTCTGCTGCAACCTGTGCCATACCGGCACAAGGAACTCTCATGTTGGAAATATTTCCTGACATGAATGCCATATATGTACCTACCGGGCCAAGTACGGTAAAGTAAGAGATCGGCTCTACGATCCAGAGGAATCCGAATGCGCTGGCTGCTGAAATGAATGCAGTAGCAAGTGCTGCCGGTTTCGGAAGAAGTCCATAAACAACTGCAAGTACAAGTGCCGGTAAGAACGATAATATCGCTCCAAGAAATCCGGTAAGTTTACCGATCTTATGCATCTGCGGCATATATTCGCCTTCATAAAAACCTTTATTTTCCATGTTCGTTCCTCCTTAAATCACAGCTGTGATGATCATTGCTGCCAGAATTGAGATCGTAAGATTCCATTCTTTCAGCCACTTGATATTCTTTTTTTCTGAAATAGTTAAAAGTATTGCCATAAATACAGCTCCGAGTACGCAGGCAACTGAGTTTTTATTCAGCTTGATCAGATGAGAAGATGACATTGAACTAAATGCACCAATGATAGCCGCACTTGAAATTGCCATCAGTTTTGCCGGATCTCCACCTGAAATTTTGTGCTGTACCTTGTCCATACGGCTTGCAGAAATTGTTGCAAAGATGATCCATCCGATCGATCCAAGGATCATGGTCCATACTGCCATATCAAGTGCCAGTGGTGTCAGTGTATCTGCTCCAAGCTGTACACCAACTGATGCAGTACCAAAACCTGCTGCGATAGATTCAAACATAACCGAACCGATCAGGGAAAGTCTCATCCACGCCATCGGTCCTCCTACAGTGATCAGAAGGGAAAGCATTCCGCTTAAGATTACAATAGATGGTCCAATGGAAGTGATCGCGCTGCTCTTGATCGCGTTCTTCATCTGCTTTTCCGTAAGTCCGATCTTCTTTCCTGCCGAATAAGATTTTTTTGCAAAGATCAGGGCCTGTGCGATAACGAGTATTACCGGGATTCCACAGGCGATCCACATCGGTATACTGTTGGCGATTTTCATAGCATCCATATTGCTACCTCCTTAGAAATAAATAAAATATTCATAAAATTTATTGAAATTATAATAAAATTATCGCGATAATTCTATGAATAAATCTTCACTTTTTCATGAAAGGGCATATGGAGGTGAAGAAATATTCACTTCCATATGCCCTTTCATGAAAAAATATTTTATCGATAAAGTCTTTCAGTAAGCAATTTGTATTGCCATTCTCTATAAGCCTTTCAAAACTTCCACTTCGCCAAATGCTTTCAGAAATTGTTTTTTTCCATATCCCGGAAATTCCAGCTCAATCATCATCTCATCCTCAGAAATAATCTCGCCTTCCCCGTACTTCGGATGTCTGCCTTTTTTCTTTGGCTTCTGTGCTTCTTTCTGCTCTTCTTCCTCCTGCTTTTTCTCCCTGATCATCTCCCGCGTCTCTTTCCGCAGCTTCTGCAAATTCGCTTTCCGCGACTCACTTCCCGGCTTTTCTTCCCAGTCAAGCAGTTCTTCCGGCAACATCCGCAGATAATTGCTTGGTGTCTCAAAGGTTCCCGGAATCGTCGGATTGGTATAATAGGAAAGTTCCAGATTCCTTCTCGCACGAGTAAGTCCTACAAAAAACAGACGACGTTCCTCTTCTTCCTGTTCCATACTCTTGCAACGCAGTGGAATCAGTCCCTGGTTCATTCCTATAATAAATACATAATCAAATTCCAGACCTTTTGAAGCATGCAGTGTCATGAGCTGGACTGCATCTTCTTCCACTGTCTTTTCTTCCGGCAACTGTTCATGCTCCTCAGCCTGTTCGCTTGCAGACTGCTCAATCCTCTCTTGTGCAAAATGTTCCCGGATCATATGCGGCTTTTCCGGAACCGGATCTTCATCCTCTTTCCGTTTTGCCGGGAGCACAAATGGAAGCCCTGCCCTTTCAAATACTTTTTCCAGAATCTCTGCCTGCTTCTGCACCCGGTAGAAAACCGCGATTTCCCGGTAAGCAAATCCCTGCGCATGAAGCTCCCGGATTCGCTCAGTCAGATATTCCGCCTCAATAAATGAGTCGTAATGATTCCTTACCAGAATCTTCTCTCCCCTGCCTGCACTTCCTTCAATCTTCCCACCAAACTGCAGAAAACGGTTAGCTGCTTCCAGGATCACTTCACTGGAACGGTAATTGACCGGCAGGGATAATTCTTTTGCTCCGAACTTGTGCTTGATCAGAAAAAACATATTCGGCCCGGTTCCTCTCCAGCTGTAGATTACCTGATTTGGATCACCAACGGCAAAGAATCTGGTCTGCTCACCTTTTAATGCCTCCAGAAATTCCAGCTGCTTTTCGTCACTGTCCTGCACCTCGTCGACAATGATCCACTTAAGATCCAGCTCCTCTTCCTTCTCTTTTGCCACCCGCGTACCCTCTTTTAGAAGATCGGCAAAAGACATTTTATTTTCCTGTCTTTTTTCTTTATCAAGAAGCGGAAAAATTTTAAACAAATCATCTTTGTATTTTCCTTGTGTTCTTCCTCTGCGGTATGCTGCATAATCTTCTTCCATCCGCTTTTTCAGACGGTTCTGGTATTTAATCTTATAACCGCCTTCTTTTGCGATGGCAAGCACCATTTTCATTTCATCTTCCGGTGTGATAACGGTAAATTCCCGGTTCCATTCTCCTGCTTCTGCTCCCTCCTCTGTCTTTTCCGGCAGAAATCTTCGCAGAATCCGCAGTGCAACACTGTGAAAAGTTCCGAATCCCCAAAGTTCTTCTTCTTTCAGTTCTGCTTCTTTCCTGGAAAGACGCTCTGCAATCTCATCCGCTGCTTTATTGGTAAAAGTAAGCACTGCCATTTTCTCGTATGGAATCTGTTTTTTTTCATGCAGATACCGCACCTTTTCAATCAGCACCGTCGTCTTTCCGCTTCCTACGTTTGCATTTACCAGACATGCCGGATTCTCATCCAGTACTGCCTCTTTCTGATAGGGATTCAGGGTTCTTGTTTCTTCTATGTTATTCATTTCCAAGTTTCTCATCATATCGCCTTTTTAAACGGTTCCTCTTCTTTTGCTGTTCCTTTTTTTCCTGCTCATCCATTTTCGCTTCATACCGTACCCGGATCTGCATATCCGCCGGACAGATCACATGATACCGCAGGGTATTCGCCAGACTTTGGAGGTTATCCGGCTCCAGCAGCCATTTTGCATAAAATTCATTTTCCATCGTCAGGATCAGCTTGTGTCCTTCTGTACTTACCTTGCGGATCGTCTTCAAGAACTGCCCTCCGGCTTCCCCATTCTTAACCACGGCATAGCAGACTTTATCCCATTCATCCGGCAAATTAAAGAAAGAAAACTCTTTCCGGATCACAGGCTGTGGTTCTTTGATATTCTTTTTCAGATAAACCGGCGCTTCACTCTCTTCCAGAAGATTCTCCAGTCCCCAGAGTACTATCTTCTTATCCATATTATAATCTCCCACACATGCCGGGCAGCCATCCTCACATGGACAGCCGCTGACCATTTTGACTGCACTCGCCAGAATCTCCGGAATCAGATCATAGATCTTTTCCGAATAACCAAGCCCTCCCTCGTATTTGTCATAAATAAAAAGAGAAACCTTTTCTTCCCGGAATTCATCCGGAATGGTCGCATTATTGGACATTGTCACATCAATATCGTCACGCTCCGTCATTGTCACCATCATCGCCGCGTTTTTGATTGCATACTGCATTCCGTCGAAATGATTGTTCAGCACCAGCTCTCCCATGCGGTTCGGTTGCAGAAGACTACGGTAAACTTTAACAACATTCTCAGGCATCGTGATCCAGGTACTTTCCGTATCATAATCTTTCTGAAGTGGCTGCGTCAGTGTTACATATCCAAGATTCTGATGGTTATGGAACTGTAATTTTTTATACATGGCAATGATCTCATTGACATTGATATCTCCAAAACGGATATCCGTCCGCTTATAGGCTTCCTCCTGAAATACCTGCAGGATCCGCGTCTCTTCCTGTCCTGCCGGTACCGTATAATAATCCCCTGTAAACGGAATGGCGTAAGCTGTCCGGCTGACCAGATCCATCTTCGTGATCTCATAGGATGCACCATCATGCATATACACAGCACCCGGATGGATCTCATGGTATGCCTGGGATTCGTCCATCTCCGTAATCTCATGTCCGTCCTCCTGCGCGAGCAGCTTGAACCTGGTCTTGTCCATATTACGCAGACTATAATCCCCTGCCGGAAATGCAGGTCCCGCCCAGGCAAATCTTCCGGCAAGGCTTTTTACTTCTCCGGCGCTTAAAAGCACCGGGATCATTTCTCCAAGATCCGGAAAAAGCGCAATATCACCCAGTGAAAGTGGCATCTCAGCAGCCGCTGCGCGCAGATGTGCAAGCTCGATCAGAAGATTGTCCGGATCCACGATCGCATTTTCACTTTCTCTTGAGAACAGCCATTCCGGATCGATGGCAATGTACTGGTCAAACGGTTCATTTTCCAGTATCAGATAATTGACACAGGCACTGCCGCTTCGTCCGGCACGTCCACTCTGTTGCCAGAAGGACGCCCTTGTCCCCGGATAACCGACGATCACAGTTGCATCCAGCTTTCCGATGTCGATCCCAAGCTCCAGTGCATTCGTCGATACCAGCCCGGCCAGTTCTCCCTCCGTCATCTTCCGCTCAATCTCTTTTCGCTCCAGCGGGGTATAACCGCCACGGTATCCTGCGATCAGATCTGCCGGATTCTTGCCGCCCACCCGCGCCATTCCAAGAAATCCGGCAGCATCTAATTTATCCTTTGCTTCTTTTAGAATAACTTCTACATTTCTTCTGGATCGTCCAAAGGTGATAAAATGATGATCCTCTTCCACCAGCTCCGGTATCAGTCCGGCTGCCACGTTTGACGCCGCAATCCTTCCGTATACTTTATCATTATTCCCCTTGATCTCCGGCGGCTGGATAATACAGTATTCCTTCTCCGGTGCCGGCGATCCATCCCGGTCAATCAGCGTAAATCCGCTTCCACAGATCTTTTCGGCAAGCTCTACCGGATTGGCGATCGTCGCGGAGCTGCACAGAAAATGCGGATTCGAATGGTAATACCGGCAGATCCGGTGCATTCTCCGGAAAATATTTGCCAGATGTGCTCCGAAAGCACCGCGGTAGGAATGAAGCTCATCGATCACTACATATCGTAAATTTGCAAAAATCGCGTCAAACCCGTAATTGCTGTGATTCGGAAGGAATGCCGAGTTCAGCATCTCCGGATTGGTCAGGATAATATTTGCACCCTTGCGGATCCTTGTCCGCTCGGCAGGTTTGGTATCTCCATCGTACACGCCTGCAGAAACCCTTCCCTCTCCGAAAAATTTCAAAATCGGCTGCATCGCGCGGTACTGGTCACTTGCCAGTGCCTTCGTCGGGTAAATAAAAATCGCACGTGTCAGCGGATCTTCCAGAATTTCCTGCAATACCGGAAGCAGAAAGGCAAGCGTCTTTCCACTTGCAGTTGATGTGGTGATCACTACATTTTCTCCGGATCTGACCTTTTCGAACATTTCCACCTGATGTGCATAAAGTCTGGAAATATGGTTGCTTTCCAGATATCCCCGGATTTCTTCCCGGAACTCCTCCGGGTAGTTCCGGTACAACGGCTCCCTTTTCTTCATTTTCCTTGTATAAATGATCAGCTTTTTAATTTCTTCCGTCATGAATTCCTCCATAATTTTAAAAATGTGCACCTATGGCACGCAATACCTTTTATTTCACAGGAAGTTCCCGTAGAATAAAAACCAAACACATATTCGTATGTATAGTATAGCATGGCTTTCCCATTCCTTCCATAGATATTTAGTGTATAGATACTTTCTATATCAATCATGCAGATTATCTATAGAAAATGTTGTCCATGCAACATACATTTTATTAAAAGAATGTTAGATTTTTATTTTAGATATGTAAATTTTATTCAGGGAGGAATACATACAATGAAAAAGAGATTTTTATCAATCGCTCTTACACTTGCTATGGTATCATCTATGGCAGTAGGATGCGGAAGCAGCAAGTCAGATTCTGCTGACAGCAAAAAAGAAGAAACAAAGACAGAAGCATCTGCTGATTCTGACAGCAATCAGATCTTATTCAACGGATCTTCTACTTTAGCACCGGTTATCACTTCTATGGCTACTACATTCTTTGATACTTATGGAACATGGGATGCATATGATTCATCTCTTCCAAAAGAAGATATCGCAATCTACGTTTCAGCAGGCGGATCCGGACAGGGAACCAAAGCCGTTATCGACGGAACTGCAACATTTGGTATGGTTGCAAGAAGCGTAAAGGATGAAGAAAAAGAAGCAATCAAAGACGAAAAAGAATATCAGGTTGGTATCGATGCTCTGACGATCGCAGTAAACCCGGCTAATCCGGTAAATGATATTCTTGATGATCTTACAACCGAACAGATCGTAGGACTTTTCTCCGGTGAATATGCTACATGGAAAGATCTTGACTCATCTCTTCCTGACGAAGAAGTTGTTGTTATTACACGTGATATCAACGGTGGAGCTCATGAAGTATTCCAGAAGAATATCATGGGCGACACAGAAGTAAAAGCTGATGCAATCCAGGCTTCTTCTATGGGTGAACTTGTTCAGGATATCATTGATAACCAGTATGCAATCGGATATGCTTCATTTGGTGTTGCTAACCAGAACGAAGGAAAAGTAACTCCGCTGAAAGTAAACGGTGTTGCTGCAACAAAAGAAAACATTCTTGATGGATCTTACATCATCCAGAGACCACTTCTTCTTGTAGGTTCTGGTGATCCGACAGATGTACAGCAGGCTTTCCTTGATTACGTTCTTGGTGATGAAGGACAGAAAACTGTAGAAGATATGGGATTCATTCCTATGAAATAATCTTCTGATATGAAAGGGGTGTGCAAAGACACACCCCTTTTTCTTGCTATATGTCGCTGGTTAATCCCAGGGATAAATTTTGATTTGTATCCGGACAGCACTGTCTGTCCTGCATCATACATAGAAAGGATTTACTATGTTTAAGAAACTTTCAGATAAATTCAGCAAAGGAATCATTTATCTGGCTGCCTTTCTCGTAACGGCACTGATGGCAGTCATGCTGATCCATATTGTGAAAGAAAGTATTCCTGCCTTTTCACAGCTTGGGATCAAAATGGTCCTGCCTTCCACTGAATGGCGTCCGGTCAGTCAGAAACCGCAGTACGGACTTTTACCGGCGATTGCCGGTACCCTTTATGTCTCAGCGATCGCAGTTGTCCTCGCACTCATCTTCGGCGTTGCCTGTGCCTGCTTTCTGGACTATTACCTTCCGAAAAAGATGGCATCCGTATTCCTTGCGTTCATCGATCTGGTTGCAGGAATCCCGTCCGTCATCTTCGGATTCATCGGACTTACGGTTCTTGTAAAAACCTTTGCCACCCATCTCCATATGGCAGCCGGTCAGTGTATCCTGGCAGCCGGGATCGTGCTTGGGATCATGCTTTTACCATTCGTTATTTCCACCTGTCATGAATCCCTGCAGACTGCACGGAAGACTTACGAGTTCAGTGCGATCACACTTGGATTCTCCAGAGAATTTACCCTGCTGCATTTTATTCTTCCGGCAATCCGTCCGGGAATCATTGCTGGTGCAATGATGGCGTTCGGCCGCGCACTTGGCGAGACAATGGCAGTCATGATGGTAATCGGTAATTCTCCGATTTATCCCAAACTCCTTGGACGAGGTCAGACACTTCCTGCCCTCACCGCACTGGAAATGGGAAGTATTGAATACGGAAGCCTTCACCTCTCCGTACTTTACGTTGCAAATGCTGTGCTGCTTGTGATTCTTTTCATCGTACTCGGTATCAGCTATCTTCTGAAAAGGAGGCTTGCCACCCATGAGAACTAAACTGCAGAAATTTTTCACACGCCTGATTCTCAGTATACTCGGACTTTGCGTGATTGTTATTACACTCTTCCTTTTCCTTTATGTCTTCTGGAAAGGGAAAAAAATATTTAGCCTGTCCTTCCTTCTGGACAAGCCTGCCGGTGTTCCACTTGGAACTGCAGGCGGTATCTATCCGGCACTGATGGGTTCCATTTACCTTGGCGCACTTTCCGCACTGATCGGCGGTATCCTTGGTATCGGTGCTGCCATTTATCTTGTATTTTACGGCACCGGAAAACGATTTTCCGGACTTGTAAATATGGCGATCACCGGACTTTCCGGAATTCCCTCAATCCTTTTTGGGCTGGTCGGATATACGCTTCTGATCTACCGTTTTGGACTTAGCCGCAGCCTTCTGTGTTCGTCACTGTGTGTTGCAGCAATGATCATTCCTTTTGTTGCGATCCGCGCCAAAAAGATCCTGGATGAAAAAGGACGCGAATATATGAAGACCTCCTTAAGTCTCGGCCTTTCCCGTGAATATGCCCTCCGTAAAATGATCCTTCCTGCCTGCTTTGTAGAACTTCTAGGAGCCGTTGCACTCGGAATGGCATACGGAATGGGTGCCGTTGCACCGATTTTATACACCGGAGCTGTCATGCAGGCTGATGTTCCGCATTCGCTCTCTGATCCGTTCATGTCACTTCCATATCATCTGTATATCCTTGTGAACAACGGATTTTCCCTGGATTACGCTTACGGAACCGCATTTGTGCTGATGCTCTTCCTGCTCATCATCCAGTTAATATGTAAATTTATCACCTATCTACGAAAGGACAACTGATATGCTGAATATAGAAAATCTAAAATGCGGATTTGGAAAACATGAAATTCTTCACGGAATCAGCCTGACAATTCCCAAAGGACAGATCACAGCGATCGTCGGACAGTCCGGCTGCGGAAAAACCACTTTTCTGAAATCCCTGAACCGGATGGTGGAGGAAGAAGGCGGCTACCTCTCAGGGGCGATCACTTTAGAGGGAACCGACATCAAATCTCTTCCGAAAGAAGAACTCAGAAGGCGCATTGGTATGGTTTTCCAACAGCCGATTGCTTTCCCACACAGCATTGAGAAAAATCTGTCTTACGTGCTGAAATATCACGGCGTCCGTGATAAAAAAGAGATTTCCGAAAAAATCACTGAATCCTTACAGAAAGCAAGGCTCTACAATGAGGTCAAAGACCAGCTGAAAAAATCTGCCCTCAAATTATCCGGCGGACAAAAACAGCGTCTTGCTATCGCACGAAGCCTCTGTGCCGATCCGGAAATCCTGCTTCTTGACGAACCGTGCTCCGCACTGGATATGAAAAATACAATTGCGATCGAAGAGACTCTTCTGGAATTAAAAAAACAATATACCTTTGTTATTGTCACCCACAATCTGGCTCAGGCAAAGCGAATTGCCGATCAGGTGATCTTTATGGATCAGGGGAAAGTGCTGGAAGTGACAGAAAAAGAACAGTTCTTTGCGAATCCGGCATCAGAACCGGCGAAAGAACAGATACAGTATATGTAATAAAAAAACGTCCGATTATCACATTTTACTCCTTGATAACCGGACGATTTTTTTATTTCTATTTTTTATTTCAGCATCTCTCTGAGAAGTTCATTAACCATACCCGGATTTGCTTTTCCTTTCATTGCCTTCATGATCTGTCCAACCAGTGCTCCAAGTGCTTTTTCTTTTCCGCCCTTGAAATCTTCCACTGCTTTTGGATTCTTTGCAATCACTTCTTCTGCGAGCGTGCGAAGCGCACCTTCGTCATTGACCGTCTTCAGTCCATGGTCTTCTACATATTTTTCCGGATCCACATCCTCTGCGAATACCTTTTCAAATACCTCTTTTGCTACAGAACTGTTGATGGTTCCCGCGTCTGCAAGTTCGATCAGTTTTGCAAGATTCTCCGGTGAAAATTTAATATCTGCCGGCTCCTGTCCGTTTTCATTTAACAGACGCATGGTTTCCACCATCAGCCAGTTCGATACTTTTTTCGGCTTGTTGCAGATTGCGCAGGTCGCCTCAAAAAGATCAGCCATCTTCTTCGTTCCGGTAATGATCTCTGCATCATAACGAGGAATGTCATAATCTTTCTCATAGCGCGCAAGCTTTTCGTTTCTCAGCTCCGGCTGCTGGTCTTTGATCTTCTGGATCCACTCATCACTGATCACGATCGGTACCAGATCCGGTTCCGGGAAATAACGGTAATCCTGCGCATCCTCTTTGGAACGCATTGCATAAGAATACTCTTTGTTATCATCCCATCTTCTGGTTTCCTGGATAACTTTCTTTCCTTCCTCGATGAGTTCAATCTGTCTCTGTCTTTCTCCTTCGATCGCATGTGTAATTGCTTTAAAGGAATTCAGGTTCTTCATCTCGGTTCTGGTTCCAAACTCAGAAGCACCTACTTCCCGAATGGAAAGGTTGACATCTGCTCGCATAGAACCTTCCTGAAGCTTACAATCTGACGCTCCAAGATACTGACAGATCATACGCAGTTTTTCCAGGTAAGCAATAACCTCATCTGCCGAACGCATATCCGGCTCAGATACGATCTCAATCAGCGGCACACCGCTTCGGTTGTAATCCACCAGTGAACAGTCTTCCCACTCATCATGGATCAGCTTTCCGGCATCCTCTTCCATATGCATCTCATGGATACGGACTTTTTTCTTCTGCTCTCCGACTTCAATCTCTACATAACCGTCTCTCGCGATTGGCAGATAGAGCTGTGAAATCTGATAGTTCTGCGGGTTATCCGGATAGAAATAGTTCTTACGGTCGAATTTGCACACTTGTGTGATCTTACAGTTTGTCGCAAGTCCTACTGCCATCGCATATTCTACTACTTTTTTATTTAATACCGGAAGGGAGCCCGGCATACCGGTACATACCGGGCAGGTATGTGTATTCGGTGCACCCCCGAATGCAGTACTGCATCCACAGAAAATCTTTGTCTTTGTTGCCAGTTCTACATGAACTTCCAGTCCGATTACGGTTTCATACTGTCTTGACATCTACGCTTCCTCCTTTCCGGCTGCTTCTGTTTTGTCGTACATAGATACCCATTTTTTCTCTGTCAGGCACTCATAAGTATAAGCTGCCTGGAAAAGCTTCTTCTCCTGGAAACAGTCTCCAATGAGCTGCATTCCGACCGGAAGACCTTTTGCATCTTGTCCAACCGGGATACTGATTCCCGGAAGACCTGCCAGATTCACGGAGATCGTGTAAATGTCACCCAGATACATTTTGATCGGATCACTTAAGGAAGAGCCAAGCTTCGGTGCTGTCGTCGGTGCTGCCGGAGCAAGGATCATATCGTATTTTGCAAATGCGCTGTCAAATGCCTTCTTGATCAACGCTTTGGTACGGAGTGCTTTCAGATAATATGCATCATAATATCCGGAACTGAGTACGAAAGAACCAAGCATGATACGGCGTTTTACTTCCGGTCCAAAGCCTTCCGAACGTGTCTTTTTGTACATCTGGTGCAGTTCTTCATAATCCTTTGTGCGATATCCGTATTTGACACCGTCAAATCGTGACAGGTTGGAACTTGCCTCAGCAGATGCGATGACATAATAAGCCGGAATCGCATATTTTACAAGTCCAAGATCAAATTCTTCAATCTCAGCTCCTGCATTTTTCAGAACCTCTGCAGCTTCCAGGATCGGTTTTTTCACTTCTTCGTCCAGACCTTCTCCAAAATAATCTTTTGGAATGCCAATCTTCATCCCTTTTACATCGTTTACCAGCGCACTTGTAAAATCCGTGTCCTGACGTTCTACAGAAGTGCTGTCTTTTGCATCATGGGATGCGATAGTCTCAAGAACCGTCGCACAGTCGGTTACATCCCTAGCAACCGGTCCGATCTGGTCAAGAGATGATCCGTAGGCGATCAGTCCATAACGGGATACCGTTCCGTAGGTTGGCTTGATTCCAACGATTCCGCAGTAAGAACTTGGCTGACGGATCGATCCGCCGGTGTCAGATCCAAGAGCATATGGTACTTCCAGCGCCGCAACTGCCGCACAGGAGCCACCGGAAGATCCACCCGGTACATGCTCCAGATTCCACGGATTCTTTGTCTCTCCATAATAAGAAGTTTCAGTCGTGCTTCCCATCGCAAATTCATCCATATTCGTCTTTCCGATCACAACTGCACCTGCTTTTTCCAGGTTCAGAACTGCTTCTGCTGAAAATGTCGGTACAAAATTACTCAGAATTTTTGAACTGCAGGTAGTCGTCACACCTTCCGTACACATGTTATCCTTGATCGCAACCGGTACTCCCGCAAGCGGTCCTGTCAGTGTTCCATCATCGATCAGCTTCTGCACCTCTTCTGCTCTTTTAAGTGCTGCCTCTTTCTGAAGTGACACAAAACTGTTTACTTCTTTTTCTACTTTATCAATCTGCGCGAAGCAGGCTTCCACTGCTTCTTTTACTGCAACCTCTTTTGCCTGAATCTTTTTTCCGAGTTCAACGGCTGTAAGACTTTTCAAATCCATCCTGGTCTCCTCCTATGCGAATGTTCTAGGTACTTTGTAGCTCTGTTCCTTCTGCTGTGGCGCATTTGCCAGCATTGCCTCGTGATTGTCTCCATTAGTCACTACATCCTCACGGAATACGTTATTTACCGGGAATACATGTGACATCGGTTCAATCCCATCTGTATCCAGTTCATTCAGGGTATCAATATAATCAAGCATGGTTTCCATGTCTTTCTTTGCCTGCTCTTTTTCTTCGTCAGAAAGCTCCAGCTTCGCCAGAATTCCAACGTACTCAATTGTTTCATCCGAAATCTTATTTGCCATTGTCCTTATCCTTCCTAATTATAATTATCATAAAAGCTTTCGTACTCCTCCGATTCAATCCACTCACTCGGTGTAAGTTCTACTGTAAGTCCTTCCAGATCAACTTCTGTTCCATCGATCAGGACAATATTTTTCAGCTCCTGTGGAAACCCCGACTCTTCATTACCGATCAGCATTCCCATATAGCTTTCGTATCCGGCACTTACTGTCACGTCATAATCAAAAATCCCAAGACCTTCCACGCACCGCACATCATATACGCCAGCCGGCACATCTTTTCCTACTGTAAATTTATCAGATACGACCTTAGATTCTGTAAGCGGATTTGAAATTCCTGTCAAATCCATCTGTGCATTCTCTGCCATCATGTGAAGTTCCAGTGTATCCTCTACTACTACATAGCATCCCGGAAACACTTCAAAACCGCTGACTTCTTCCTGCGAATCCTCGTAATCATCTCCAAAATAATACTGCGTCCAGATATTGTTTTTACTGTCTATCAGTTCTACCCGGCCACTTCCACCATTGCAGGTCAGTGTGTAGGTTCCCTGCGGAATATGTACCCCGCCTTTATAAATACCGGCCGTCAGATCTGCCTCATAGACTTCTCCGTCATCCGGCATCACTTCCTGCACATCGCTGTATGGATCATCCTCTGTGTAGCTGTCACTGTCATCATATGTATAGTCTTCAAAATAATTCTGAACCTCATGAATGATCGTTCCACCAAGCTCGCCTGCAAATGCGGCAATGATCACAAAACCGACCAGAAACTTTCCAAACTTCTTTTTCTTTTTTACCGGTCTGATGCTTTGTTGCATTGAAGATGATGTATAACTGTAACTCTGGTTTCCTGTCTGGCTGTAGCCTGTGCCTGCGGTATTGTAGCTCGCATTTGCTGCTGAATATCCGTTACCCACCGGATTTGCTTTACCTGCTGCCGCATTCTTTGACGCCTTTTTTGCAGCTGCTTTCTTTGCTTTTTTATCTGCATTCTTCGCCTTGCGCACATTTTCCCGCGTCATAGTCTTTCCTTCATACGGCTTTTCTTCTTCCGTATGTACATGTGTCAGAGACTCTTCATGACCGGAATTTTCAAGTGTCACATACTGATCATCATTCTTTGAATTATCAAGTCCGCACTCCGTGCAGATATTTCCGTTTAATTTTCCTCCGCATAAAGAACATCTTCTTCTCATTTTTACCTCCCCCGCTGCCTCTTGTCAGCTCTCCTTTTTACCGACCAGACAGGGAGCCCGGTCATTACGGTGTAAGTCTGCTTAAATCTCTTGGGAAAAGAGTTGTCTCACGGACATTATCTTCACCAAGGAGCTGCATTGTCAGACGTTCCATTCCGATTCCAAGACCTCCATGTGGCGGCATACCATGTTTGAATGTATCCAGATAGGTTTCCAGTCCTTCTTCCGTCATTCCCCGCTTTTCAAGCTTTTCCATCAGCATGTCGTAATCATGGATTCTCTGTCCTCCGGTCGTGATCTCAAGTCCACGGAACAAAAGGTCAAAACTGAGTGTGAATTTCTCATCCTGTGGATCATCCATTGCATAGAACGGCCGCTTCTTTGACGGGTAGTATGTTACAAATACAAAATCAGAACCCCATTCTTCTTTTGCATACTGTCCGATCAGATGCTCCTCCTCCGGTTCCAGGTCATATGGGTTGCGGATCTTACGATCGTATTTTTCTGAAACCTTCTGCTTTGCCTCATCAAAACGAATTGCCGGAATTTTAGAGACATCCGGAAGTGTCACATCCAGGATTTTAAGCTCCTTCGCATAATCCTTTTTCAGAAGCTCCATCGTATACTGAAGGAAGCCCGTTTCCATCGCCATGATATCTTCAAAGCTGTCGATATAACCCATTTCAAAATCCAGGCTGGTATATTCGTTCAGATGACGCTTGGTGTTGTGTTTTTCTGCTCTGAATACCGGTCCTGTCTCAAATACTCTGTCAAAAACACCAACCATCATCTGTTTGTACAGCTGTGGACTCTGTTCCAGCACTGCCGGACGATGGAAATAATCCAGTCGGAAGAGGTTAGATCCTCCTTCTGCTCCTTTTGCTCCGATCTTCGGGGTATGAATTTCTGTAAAACCTTCTTTATACAGGAACTCTCTGAAGCCTCTTACGATTCCTTCCTGAATTTTAAACTTCGCTCTTTCCCTTACGTTTCGAAGAGAAATGGAACGATAGTTCAGCTTCGCTTCCAGTGAAGTGTTCAGTTTCCACTTTGAAACTGCAAGTGGAAGGCTGTCTTTTGGCATACTGAGTACTTTTATCTCACTCAGACGGATTTCAATTCCGTTCGGTGCCTTCTCTGATTCGGTCAGTTTTCCTGTTACTTCTACTGTAGCGGCTTCTCTTAAATCTTTCAAGTCAAATTTTGTAACGCCTTCTTCGTATACACACTGGATCAGACCTTCCCGTTTTCTCAGAATCACGAAGGCGACTGTTCCCATGTCACGAATTGTATGAACGGCTCCATTTACCTTCACTTCTTCTCCAAGTCTTCCCTCTTCCAGTAATTCACTAAGCTCCAGCGTTTCTTTTTCTTTTACACCTGTCATAAATTCCATGTCACAATCCTCCTAAAATATGTTTTGCTTTTGTCAACTTCGTATTCCGGATTGGTTTTGATATGCATAAAAAAAGCCCCGGAATACTTTTTCGTATTCCGGGACGGATAATCTGATGATCCGCGGTACCACCCGCATTGAATCCTTTTGGATTCCTCTCTTACATGCGTAACGTGCATGAACCGTATTACCCTACTAAAGCACCTGTGCTTCCTGTTCAGATAATCTGCTCCAGAGTGTTCCCTTCGCCTCATTCCTCAAACAGCGCTCTCAGTCGGTGACGCCGTATTCCTGTCAAGTTCCAGAAGCAAGAGTCTCTTTCATCGCTTTGCTTTACTAAATTATTTTTAGATACTAGCACACGTTCTTTATTTTTTCAAGTATTTTCTTTTATTTTTTAATTTTTTCTCGTCAATTGTCAGTTTTTATCCTTTAAAGCCGCCAATTCGCTTTGTTTCTTTTTGTTTTTCGATTATTTTGTATGTTTGTCCACGTATTTATTCTCTGTTTTGGAGTAAACAATTTTCTGCTCTTTGTATAAACTGTAATATCCGGAAAGCAGATAGCTTACAGCAATTACGATGCAGTAAAATGGCATTCCGTTAAATCCAAACAACTCGGATGCAATCAGAAGTGATGCGATCGGGCTGTTCGTAACTGCACAAAATACTCCAACCATTCCACATGCCGCACAGATATCTGTCGGTGCTGCAAGGATCGTAGACATAAAAGAACCAAGTGTTGCTCCGATAAACAGTGACGGTACGATCTCTCCACCCTTGAATCCGGCGCAGAGCGTCAGTGCCGTAAACAGCATTTTCAGAAGGAACATCTGTGGCCCTGCCGCCTCTTTAAAGCTTGCAGAAATCACGCCTGTTCCAAGCCCCAGATAGGCATCCGTTCTGAGTACAAAATACAAAATGATCACTCCTGCTGCCCCTGCAACCACACGCACATACGGATTCGGAAACCATTTCTTCAGATAATGTTCCCCATTATGCAGCACAATACAGAACAGTGCTCCGGCAAGCGCACACGCAATTGCCAGAATGATCGCTTTGATCGAATCCACGCTGTAAAAATCCGGAACCGATTCTACCAGATACGGTGGAGTAACGGTCCTCACTTTCAGAAGCAGCGCAATCCCCTGTGCTGCAAATGCAGAAAATACACATGGCACCAGCGCTGCATAATACATCACACCAACACTGATCACTTCCATTGGAAATACAACCGCCGCCATCGGTGTCCCGAAAAGTGCTGAAAATGCGGCACTCATACTTGCCAGAATGATGATCTTCTTGTCACTCTCATTCAAATGCAGATATTTCGCACATACATTTCCTACACTTGCTCCAAACTGAAGCGCTGCACCCTCTCGTCCGGAAGATCCTCCAAACAGATGCGTGATCGCTGTTGATATCAGGATCAGTGGTGTCACCCATCCCGGAACCTCTTCCTCATCCGACCGGACTACTGTCAGAACCAGGTTCGTTCCGGAATTCTTCTCCTGTCCGGTAATTTTGTACAGCCAGACAATCAACAGACCACCAAGTGGCATCCCAAGAATGATCATCGGATTTGCTTCTCTAAATGAAGTTGCCCATACGATCGCATAGGAAAATCCACTGGCGATCAGCCCGATGAGACTTCCGATCACCCCGGACAAAATGATCCATTTGAACAATGAACCATACAGATTTTTCCATGCTTCTCCCATTTCTTTTAATTTTTCATTCATCCTTTGTTCCTCATACTCTCATTTTTCTTTAAAAAAGAATGTACCTCGGCACGCAGTGCCTTTTATTTAACAGGAAGTTCCTTCAGAATTTCCTGTTAAACAAAAAATGATGTATACACATCCTTATTCCACTTTTTATTATAGAAAATTTTTCTTTTTTTGACAATTCCAACTGACAAAGATTATTTCTCTTTTTCCAGCTGCATATGATAATCCCTGATTACATCCGCAAGCGTAACTGTCTTCAGGCTGTCCGACAGGCGCAATCAATAAAAAAATATCCGGACGAAAGCCAAATGAGATTTTCTTATAATCCTTAACAGACATTTCCTTCTCTCTGTCGATTGAAATTTTTATACGAAACTGGTATTCTATAAGAAAAAAATCGATCATTTTCATGGTCGAAGGAGGTTAAGATATGTCCGAAATTTTAGCTTTCTCAGAATCTGCCGATTCTGATCCAAAGCTTTCTACAGAACCAGTTTCCGAATCCGGAGACATCCATACAGCCACTGATGTACCACCACAGGAAGCCCCAGCTCCGGAACCAGACTCCCCTGAAACAACTTCAAAAGATGGATCCGAAGAAATTACTCATGAATCCGCTTCTGAGGCAGAAACCATGTCATCTGAGGAAAAAAAGAATACTTACACGGATTTTTCATCGGGAGATTTCAAATATTCTGACGATTCCGAAAAAGATCCGTTTACCGGAGAAAAGAAAAGTTCCCACCACCGCATTTTCCATACGGCAAAGGAACTGAACTATCTGCGTGAAAAATACATTCTGGAAAAAATTCCGGATGACCAGCTTCTCGAATATCTGAAGCTTGAAGAAAAGCGCCACGAACTCCAGGTACAGGAACGCAACATCCGCGAAAAGCGAATTATGAATGCCTTTATGCTGACAGTGATTCTTGCAGCAATTGTTGCAGTAGTATACAGTCTGCACGAAAATCCTACGGTACTTATCAGTATTCTGTATATTGGTGGAATCCTTGCCGGGATTCATGTCTGGAACAAGAAAAAATAAAATCCCGTATAATGAAATAACCGGACAGATTTCTCACTAATCTGTCCGGTTATTTTATTACATTTTTTTCTTTACTCTGTAGCAAACATCCCTACGTTGGCATTATCCAAATCAGGTTACGGGTCGAAGCTAAACGCTTCCTCTCAGCCTGTTCTTTATGGGCTCCCCTTGTCGTCGATTCTCATTCAATTTTATAACATGCACATAATAACCTCTGCCGGACAAGATGTCAAGCAGAGGTTATTTTCTTCTCTCTTACAACAGATTCCTTTTTTTATACATTCTGGATAAAGTTCTCGATTTCTTCTCTGGTCGGCATAACCCGAAGTGCCCCTTTTCTTGTGGTGATCAGGGATGCTGCCGCATTTGCAAATGTGAGAAGCTCTTTTAAATTCTCTTCGGTCAGCTCTTCCATTCCATGCTCCAGAATATAATTCAGGGAATTGGCACAGAATGTATCACCTGCACCGGTCGTTTCGATCGTATGCTCCTGAACAAAGCCCGGAACTTCTACCCTGAGATTTTTGTAATATGCACGGCTTCCGTCTTTTCCAAGAGTAATGAGAACCAGCGGGATCTGGTATTTCTCGCGGATCAGTCTTGCTCCTTCATCGTAATCTGTTGTTCCAAAAAGGAATTCCACTTCATTATCTGAAATCTTCAGAATATCGCACTTTGAAAGACCGTATTCGATCTCAGCCTTTGCATCATCCAGTGATTTCCAGAGCGGTGGTCGGAGATTCGGATCAAAACTTACGATACATCCTGCTTCTTTTGCCACGTCGATTGCATATCTTGTTGCTTCTCTTACGCCTTCATGGGTAGAGGAAAGTGTTCCAAAGTGAAAAATCTTTGCCGAACGGATCAGCTCTTCATCCACTTCTTCTTTTTTCAGCATCATATCTGCTCCCGGATTCCGGTAAAAAGAAAAGTCTCTGTCACCGTCCGGATAGGTATGTACAAATGCAAGTGTCGTATGTACCTCTTCGTCTATTACCAGGTTCCGTGTATCGATTCCAACTTCTTCAACCGCTCTCTTCAGCTGCTCACCAAACATATCTTTTCCAACTTTTCCGATAAATGCGGTCTTTTTTCCAAGCTTTTCAAGCATGGCAAGTACATTGCACGGTGCACCTCCCGGATTGGCTTCCAGGAGTGGATTCCCCTGTGCGCTCGTTCCATTTTCTGTAAAATCAATCAGCAGTTCGCCTAATGCAGTTACGTCATAGATCTTTTCCATATTCCTCTCCTTATAATCTTCTTGAATCTAAAGATATACATTGTGAGACGAATTACACAAAAGAACCCGTTTAAATTCAGTTGTGCAAACCATTCCGATGAACCTCTTAGGGCGAAAATCGTGTTCAGCAGAGGCTTCCACGATTTTTGAGTTTCATCTCCATTGCACAAAAAATGAATTTAAACGGGTTCTTTTGTGTAATTCGTCCTTCGAGGTTATCGGTAATAGCTTTCGATCTCATAATCTTATAAGCAAATTATACCTTGTTCCCCCGACACTTGCAAGAAGAATGTGTAATCGATATCACATTTTTTACATTTCACTTACACCTAGAGCAGGTTCAGTTTTTTCAGAACGTTGTAGATAGTTCCCTCTTTAAACGGATCGCTTAGATTTCCGATTTTCAGGAGTTCGTGGTAGCCTTTGCTTCCGCCCTGGCGGCAGAGAGCGTAGTAATCTTTCCATGCACTTTCCAGGTCTTCCTGCATTTTGCCGTAGTATTCAAGTGCTCCTACACGGGATACGGCGTAATCAATATAGTAGAACGGGCACATGAAGAGATGCTGTTTCTGCATCCAGAAGCCACCCTGTTCCATGAATTCATTACCGTCATAATCTCTCCATGGAAGATAGATTTCTTCCAGTTCGTGCCATACTTTTCTTCTTTCCATTGCGTCTGTCAGATTTTCAGCGTACACACGATGCTGGAATTCGTCTACACATGCCATGTACGGCATTGCTTCCAGGGAATCCCACAAATATGCTTTTTTCTGTTTCTCTGCATTTTCGCCAAAGAACAGATGCATCCATGGCAATGTGAAATATTCCATTGCCATCGAATGGATCTCGCTGATCTCTGCGGTACTGAATGTCTGCGATAATACCGGAATATTGCGTGACGCTGTGTATGCTTCAAAGGCATGTCCTGCTTCGTGGGTAAGGACATTGACATCTGCATTGGTTCCATTAAAGTTTGCAAAAATGAACGGTGCCTTATATTCTTCCATAAAGTCGCAGTAGCCACCCTGCTGTTTTCCCTGTCTTCCTTCCAGATCAAACAGACGGTATTCCATCATAAAATCAAAGAATTCTCCTGTCTCTTTGGAAAGTTCATGATACATGGTTCTCGCCTTTTCCAGAAGTTCTTCTTCCGTTCCCTCCGGAACTGCATTTCCATCCGGATAGGTAAGACTTTCGTCATAATATTTTAATTCTTCTATGCCAAGTCTTTCTTTCTGTTCCTCATAAAGTTTCTGACAAAGCGGTACGATATGCTCCCGGATCTGCTTACGGAATATTGCTACATCCTCCGGCGTATATTCAAATCTTTCCATCTTCTGATACATCATCTCGGCATATCCATTAAATCCAAGGTTCTTTGCCATCTGCTGACGGATTCCGATCAGCTCCGTATAAAGGGAATCCAGTTCATCCGAAATCGATTTATACAGCTCTGCCCACTTTTCAAAAGCTTCTTTACGGATGCTTCTGTCGGTATCCTCCATCATCTTTAACAGACCATAGAATCCAAGCTGTTCTCCGTGAAAATCTGTAACCGGTGCCGCTGCAACCTGGAAATACTTCTGAACCAGTTTGTTCTCCTGGATCTGCAGATCGGCATTACACGGATCGGTAAGCCGGACTTTGTTCTCTGCCTGTCTGGAATAAACTTCTCCGAACTCTTTTTCAAGCTCTGTTCTGTAAGAAGACTTCAGATAACTTTCATAGAATTTTTTCATTTCTACATCAATCTGTGGCTCGATCTCGAAAATATATTCCATCTCTTTTCGATAGAATTCATCATTGGTATCCTGGCTGTTGCGGATACTTGCCATGACGCGTGTCGTATTAAAGTGGCTGTTTGCATTCAGGATTGTGACAAACGCCTGATGCGCACCTTCAAAATCTGCAGCCTCGTTAAAGTTCTTTGTTTCTTTCCGGATGGTCTGAATATACGCTTCCCCATCTGGACGTACATATTTCATCTCTGAAAATTTTTCCATCATCTTTTCCTTCTTTCCAATCATTTTCCTCTGCCCGTCAGAATCATATTCTTTTCCCCAAAAGCAGTTCTATCCCGATTTTATCACAACTCATCCTGTGATTCCATCACCTTTTCGTACAATGTTACGAAAGAATAAAAAATCTCTTCTGACACAGCCGGATTCTTCAATCCACATCTGTATCAAAAGAGATTCTTATCTTCAGACATACAAAAATCGGAGTGACAGGATTTGAACCTGCGGCCTCTACGTCCCGAACGTAGCGCT
>OIZU01000569.1_pt1 | contig 28222 bp, 24 predicted proteins | sample 1588661 | NCBI WGS metagenome assembly OIZU01 (sample SAMN03283257) | human gut metagenome | biome: human-associated habitat; material: feces | host: Homo sapiens | place: USA | collected 2013 | reverse complement strand
TTTGTTGTTTTCATAAGTCTATCACTTTATGTTCTGTTTGTAAATACGAATTTATATGTTTATGAAAATTTAATGGTGCCTGACACCAATGTGGTCTCGTGGTCAACTTAAATGCGTTAAAGCGAATTTATATGTTTATAAAAATTTAATAGTGCCTGACACCTGGTGGTGAACTCCTTTTCTTTCTAGTAGTATTTTAGCAGAAATCAGGAGTTTTGGCGAATCCACTTGTTTTTGTTATTCGTCATTTTAACGGTGAATAACAATCATAAATATCTCAATTTTCTGAGGTATTTATGACTGTTATCCACAACCATTGCATCAAATGTATTTTTTACAGCAAGAATTGCTTTCATATGATTCCGGTTGTGAATAACTATTTTTTTAAATAAAATATATCCTTTTTAAATGTACAAAAATAAAATGGTTTTTCTACGAATTGCACAATACTACATGGTTTTAGGTGGATCCTTCAGTTCTTTGATTGGATGTTTTGCAACAATGGACAATCCTTGCATTAACATTTGAAACTGCTCTGGTGTAATTTCCATGGCTTCTTCTTTTGTACGCGGCCAGCTAAAGCCACCGATGTTCAATCTTTTATAAAGAAGCAAGAATCCATCGCCTTCCCAAACGAGCCCTTTGATTCGATCGGTACGTTTTCCGCAGAACAAGAACAAGATATGCTTTTGGAAAGGATCCAAGTCAAACTGAAATTTAATAGTAGATGCTAAGCCGTCAATCCCACGCCGTAAGTCAGTATATCCTGTAGCAATAAAAATTTTTTCAAATCCAACAGCATCATTAAGCATGGAGAAGACCACCAACCTTATTTAGAAGTTCTTCCGTAGCTGTATTTGATATTTCAATTGAAATAGCACCTCTTCGGATAACAACATCCGGTTTAAAAGGAATGGCAGCTGAACTTGTCTGATCAGTCATTTTGATTTCAATAAAATCTGTAGTTGTTGGAGCTGGATTCTCTTTGACAGCAGGCGTTAAGGTGCTCTCTAATGTAGTAAGGTATGCTTCTTCTCGGAGAATTCGTTGCCAGTAAAAAAAGGATTTGTCCGAAATGCCATGTTCTCGACACCAGGTCGTTTTAGGCATTCCACTAGCGAGACATTCTTTGATGATACTTGTCCATTGTTCACACCGGACTTTATGAGTTATTTTATCCATGAGATTATCCTCCCTCTAAAAAACCTTAGATTTTTTAAAGTAATTATCTCATGAAAACTAGCAAAAATCATGCTACCTACTATTCACCGTTTACAACAAAATTAAAGTAATTAAGAGAATTATGTACGAACGAAATAGTTTTGATTTATTAAAAGCAAAAGTGCTTTTACACGAGCAATTTCGCTGTGAATTCAACTAACAATGGAAAGAACCTATTGAGCGTTTACGACACCTGATACTCCTGAGTACAAAAAAATAGGTAGTCCCTTAACTTAATAGAAACTACCTACCATTGGTGCCTAACACCAATGTGGTTTCCCGTCTCACAGTTCCGTTAAAACGAATTTGTCTGTTTATAAAAGTTTAATAGTGCCTGACACCTGGTGGTGTTTATGTAAATTTCCAGCCTGAGATGCTTTTAGGGCTATTTCGGGTTGGAAATTAAGGCTATCACTTTATGCTCTGTTTGTAAATACGAATTTATATGTTTATAGAAATTTAATGGTGCCTGTCACCTAGTAGTATTTTTCTTACATAGGTGATTTCCACTTCCGGACATCTGATTCCCAAATTTCCGGAAGTGCGATTTCATCGCACAAGAATATTCACTTATTGTTTATGATCTCCTGAATTGTCCAGGAATAGCTCAGTCTTGTGTCTACAATAATTGGACAATTTAAGCAATCATAAACAACCATATGGTTCTATGATATATTTAGTCAATATAGTCTATTGAGTTTATATATCTTTCATAGGGTCTGACCCTAATGTGCTGTTTACGTGTACTTAAAGCTGTTAAGTCTTAAGATTTCTCGATAATCAAATTATCGAACCTCCTATATGAATAGTCACACGTATCGTGTGCAGACTTCATTATAGGATAAAATTATATAAATGGCTCACCTTCCGTGAAGGCGGCTCTATTCATCCGTAGTGGTGGCTCTGAATCCCCGTGCAGATGGTTCTACATCACCGGAATATACAGTCAATATGGTCTAACGAGTTTATATATCTTTCATGGTCGCTAATCTTTCCAGTTAACATTTTCCTTTACAATCTTGTTCTTCCCCGCTATAAGAACATTTCTATGTTCAAATTTTTTTGAAACTATTGTCCCCGCTCCCACAACGGAATTATCTGATATTAACGCTCCTTTTAATATCGTAGAATTAGCACAAATCCACACATGTGTACCTATAAATATGTTACTTATATTTTCATTATAAGTACCATTTTGTAAATAAATATCATGTCCATCCCCATCAAGAATCATAATATTCCAAGCCAAAAGACAGTCATCCCCCATTTTAATCCTGCTTCCCGCATTTATAATACAATTAGCATTACATCTAAAATTACTACCTATCTCTAAGCAGCCTTTCTCTCCTACTATCAATTGAATCCCGCGAGAAAAAGTAGCTTTTCCATTTATTATTATTTTTCCTCTATTTTCAAAATAATTTTTCCCCCCCAAATTATAAGAACCTGAAAAACCTATTTTTACTAACCCAAACATTATTGTTTCAGGCAAAACTATTTCCCCTGACATACTTTTTATTTTAGTTCTTCTATTTACCAACACCGGAAACCTGAGTGCCTGTTTTAATGGGAAATTTTTAAAATTAAAAAGTAACGTTTTAGGCACACTTAATAATACTTCCAAAAGCAAAGCAAAATCCAATCTTCTTCTCCTTATCTTACATCACACTAATTTACCTTATCAAATAACTTCAAAGCAGCTTCAATCACTTGATCCATGTCATAATATTTATACTCACCTAAACGTCCTCCAAATATTGTCTTTTTCTCTAAATCCGCTAGTTTTTTATATTTTTCATATAACGTATTATTTTTTATATCATTTACTGGATAATATGGCTCATCTCCTGGTTTCCACTCTGACGAATACTCCCGACTAATCACTGTTTTCGGCAAATCATTTCCATTATCATCCTTTCCAAACTGAAACCATTTATGCTCTATAATACGTGTCCAAGGTATTTCTCTATCGGTATAATTTACTGCCGCATTTCCTTGAAAATTAGAAATATCCAACACTTCATTTTCAAAACGAACCGACCGATATTCTAAATTTCCAAATTTATAATCGTAATATCGATCTATTGGTCCTGTATATATCACTTTACTAGCAATATCATCAAATTCATTTTTATTCGCAAAATAATCAACTCCAAGTCTAATCTCAATCCCTTCAAGAATATTAGCAACCATCTTCGTATATCCACCAATTGGAATTCCTTGAAATAGTGCATTAAAATAATTATTGTCATATGAAAATCTTACTGGAAGTCTTTTTATAATAAATGTTGGAAGTTCTTTGCACTCCCTTCCCCATTGTTTCTCAGTATATCCTTTTATAAGTTTCTCATAAATATCTCGTCCTACAAGAGATATTGCTTGTTCCTCAAGATTCTTAGGTTCATCTACAATTTCTCTTTTTTGTTCCTCAATCCTCAGCAATGCTTCTTCTGGTGTTACACTTCCCCACATCTTGTTAAAAGTGTACATATTAAATGGCATACTATAGATTTCCCCCTTATAATTTGCAATAGGTGAATTTGTAAAACGATTGAATGTAGCAAATTTCGTAATATAATCCCATATTTTTTTATTATTAGTATGAAATATATGTGCTCCATATTTATGTACATGTATATCCTCTATCATCTCTGTATATACATTTCCCGCAATGTGATTTCTTTTGTCGATAACAAGAACTTTCTTTCCAGCATCCGTCGCTTCTCTTGCAAATACTGCGCCATATAGACCAGCACCAACTATTAAATAATCATACATTATTTTTCTCCTCTTTCTTAAATCCCATTTTTATAATCTTCTGACATACAACCTTATTATAAATAACATTGTAACCTACTGTAATTATTACCGAAACCAATGAACTCATCCATGAAAAACTATTATTAATAGTAGCCAATATTACAATCAATATTCCCCCCACAGATATTCTTTTCAAGCTATAGCTTATAATAACATATTTCTTAATATCAAACGCACGATATAATAAAATAGCAAAATAAGATATAATTGTAGATAATGCAGCAATAATAACACCAAATTTCTTCATAAATACTAAATTAATAGCCAAATTCAAAATTGCACCTATTATTGATGATATCCCAACCTCTTTAGTTTTCTTTTCGCCAACATAGATAGAACCAAAAAATGCAACTAAACTACTAAAAAATACCCCTGCATAAAGCCATGACATCAAGCCATACGCATCCTTATATTGGTTGCTAATCAAAATTTTAAACAATAGAGGAGATAGTGTTATCAAGCATAATATCATACCTACTAATAATGCATAAAATTCCTCAAAAAATTTTGAATAATATCCATCTTTTTTTTCTTTGTCAGTTAATCTGGAAGTATTTTCAGTCCAAGCAAGGTTAAATACACTATAAAAAGAATTTATTAAATTCGGAATTTTGTTTGAGACAGCATATATAGCGTTTACTTCTAACCCCAAAAATGCCGAAATACAAAATCTGTCCGAAAGATTAACAACCCATAATGCAACTGCACTTATCACCATTGGTCCTGAAAACAAAACAAGTTGTCTTATTGTTTGTAAATTTATTTTCATAATACAAATATATTTTTTTATATTGCACGTTGCTAATAAAAAAAGAATACTTACTGCATATGAAATTATCATTGCCAATACTACATATTTAAGATTGATTTCTACTGTTAGCATTACACCTATACACAAAATCAAAACAAACATCACGGAATAAATCGCATAAGCTAATGAATAATTCAAATTTTTTCCTAAACCTCTGACAACTTGTCCAATCCAACTTAATACAGCTTCAAATATATATGCTACCATAAACAATACTGACAAAGTAATATTTTTTATATAGAAATACCATATACTTATAATAATACCTGATGAAATTGTATACATAAAAAGCAAAAACATTAAACTACTACTTATTATATCTGTTTTATCGGAGTCTCTTTCTATTAAATATCTAAATACTGCCTGTTGAATCTGAACGCTTATCAACGGAATGCAGAAACTTGCAACTGTTAGTGTTAAATCATATAAGCCATAATCCGTTTTGGACAAATATCCCGTGAGAATTGGTAAAACTATTAATGCCATTATTTTAGGAACAAATTGCCCTATCATTAAAATAACCGTATTTTTAATCAACTCTTTATTTCTATTTTTCATATATTTTTCTTTATATAACCTTTATCCCCTTAAGACCTCTATCATTTTTTTTGCTGAATCTGATAATTTCTTTGAGCGAGTTTGTATTTTTTTTCTTATCCCATTGCCTTCTCTCAGTAAAAATTTTGCTCGTTCAATCATTTGTTCAATCTCTTTATCAGATGGAAGAAGATAATATTCATGTACAAAATCATATTCCAAAAGTTCTTGTAAGCTTTTAGTTTTGTGCGAATTTGAGGACATAAACACGCAAGGAGTCCCCCCCATTGACGCGAGAATTGCTGGATGATATCTTCCTGATATATAAAGAGACGCATTAGCTAATATCTTTCCTGCTGCTAAAATAGGTGTATCAATTGAAATGATATCTGTTTTTGTTCTCTTTCCAACCTCTCTTAAAAAATTATCTCCTTCACAAACTTCAACAAGATACACATTATAAGGAATTGATTTTTTTACTTCATTAACAAGTTTTTCATACCTTGATATTATTTTTTCTTTATTATTCGTAGCTTTTCCAACTGCTGATGAACCTGAAATACAAATATATGGCTTTGTAAAATCAAAATTTTTAAACGAATTATTATAGGCTCCACTCATTCCCATAATATATTTACCATTTGTGATTTTGAATTCATCATTTATAAGTTCATACCACGTAAACAATGCATCTGGATATGTCTTTATACAACTCCTTGAAAAATATTCTTTTGCATATTCATAAGAGTATTGTTCTCGCACGCAGATAGCTTCACATTTTTCAAACACAGGCTTTACAACTTCAATATTTTTTTCATTTCGTTCCGTAAATGGATCATCTGAGAGCATACCATTCATATAATATACTTTTTTTCCCATTTTCTGAGCCCAATGCATAAGCATCAGTTCATTTAAACATTCCCGCCATGGTGGATTTCTAAAAATGAAAGAGCCCTCTCCATTTACAACTAACGCATCAAAATCATATTGTCTTAAGTCAAATTCTTTCAAATGTGGATTAGCTGGCAAGCATTTGATAAAGTTATTAATAGACTCATCCATATCATATCCTAAGTAATCAAAATTACTAAAGAAATAGTTTCTTCCTTTTTTTATGAATCTTATAAATAAATACAATCCAGATTTAATATATTTCCAATTACTAATTTTACCAAGTTTCTTGTAAATCCAACTTGGTAAATACTTATAAAAAAATAATTCTCCTGTATCAACATTTGTATACTTTCCGTAAACGGTTCCAACAATTTCATGTTCCTGCTCAATAATCTGTGATAGCGCTGTACTTGTTGCGCGGCATCCAAAATTTCCCCTATTTCGATTATCACCAACATATATAATTTTCATAGTTTTCATAACCTCCCATTATGCTCCAACTGATCAAGCATGATATTTAGCATTGAAACCAAATGCATTTTTTTTCATATCATCAAGAGCATCTTTATATAAAGTATAATTAAATTTATAACATTCTTCATTCTTAATACTGAAAAGTATTTTATTCCTAAGCCATGCCACGTTTACTCTTAATCGATATAGATGATATTGTCTTTTTGTTCCATATATCCTAACAATATCTCCCATATTTCTAATTCCATAATATCCTTTCCAGTTTAATTGATCCTTTTGAGTAGCTTTTTTGGTTTTGTGATTCAGCCAAGCAGCATTCACATTCGCAATTTTAGTTTTTCTCCTTAAACGCAGAGAATATTCCGAATCATCATACCATATAAAATATTCCGCTTTTGGTACTCCTATTTCTTTTATTAATTCTCTTGAAAAAAGCAAACCACAAAATGACGCCAAGTCATAATCAAAACTTTCTTTTTCATACTCGTTTGCAGAAACTGGTGTTATTGAAAATGTAACTTTTGATTTTAATCTTTTTCTGTGTGTTGTATCTATTTCTCCTTCGGTTTTTACAGTACCAGAAACTGCTTTATACTCTCCATTTGCAGAAATAAATTGGGATATGTTTTCTAAATACTCCGTGTCCAAAATAGCATCATCATCTATAAGTAAAATCCAATCTGTACAGATATTTTTATATGTATATTCCACGCCATCTTTAAATCCTTTTGCTCCACCACCATTTTTTTCCTCATATATAATATGATATTTTTTTTCATATTCTTGCAAGTAATCTTTTGTACCATCCGTACTTGCATTATCAACAATTACCACATTATCAAACTGTCTCTTCTGATTATTAATTGCTTCAATACATTCTTTTAAAAGTTCTAGTCTATTATAGGTTACAATAACTACTGTATATTTCATCTTATTCATCCTTTCACTTTATAATCTCTTTTTTCTAAATATTATAAACCACCAAATAAATGCTCCATAAATTAAAATGTTATAAAATGGTCCTAATTGTATAGAAGAAAACATACATATACAAATGATAGCTCGCAATACAACATAGCTAATATCACTATATATGCTTAGATTCTTCTTTACCCTTCCACATAAGTATCCACATAAAAACATGACAATAATGCTCCCCACTCTTCCAAAATCAACTATTAAGGATCCGAAAATAGTAAACCAATCTCCTGAATATGAAACCCCTTTAAGAACATACAAATGTTTTAATTGCTGTGAAACTAAGTTATAATCTAATTCCAAAAAAGAGGGTAATCTACGCGATATAATATTTAATTCATACATTCCAAACATATATGGTCCATGATACTCTTTTAACATAAATTCTAAAAAAGAAAGTTGATGTGAAAAATATGAAGAAATATTATAATATAAAAACTGAAAATCTCCCCATGCTTCTGCATCCTTCATTGCTTTCCATGTAACGTTATGTGTATTAAGAAAAGTACTGACTTCATTATCTCCAAATCGTTCTTTAGATATATGAACAATAAACCATATTGCACATATAGTAAATATTGCAATAAGTATTTTTATCAAAAGTTTTCTCAAATTTACAAATCTATATGTTTTTTTATTAAAATATGCAGAATATCCATATATTGCTAATATTCCTATAAAAATAAAAGCAATGCTTTCTCTTCCACTATTAAGTATACAAGGTATAGTGTATGCTATTAATAATAATATTGCTTTTATATTTATTTTACCATTATTAATTAAAGATTCTGCAAACATATACAATCCTAATATTAATAATATTGGAATCATTAAGTTACCAATACTTCCAATGATTGAAATATCGTATCCTGATTTAGATGCAAACAATCCATTTAATCTAATGTAATCGATAGAAAAAGCAATAACTCCTATTATTCCAAGTCCACAATAAAGGCTCTGATTTATCTCTGAAAATTCTTGATAATACACTTTAACCTTTTTAGTATACCCATATTTTCGCCCTATCATAAATGAGAAAAAAGCAATCATTAAATAGACTATCAAATCAATTGATACACTATATTTCCATTTTACACCTGAAAAGCAATATACTCCTATGATTAATCCCCAAAAAACAAACATCCAAAAAATTTCATTAAAAAAAATTCTATTATTAGTTTTAATAATTAAAAATATAATTATAATTAAAAATACAAGAAGAAATAGTGTCATTTTTCTTTACTCCCATATCTATCTTTTGCCATATAACCATCAAAATAGTATTCTTCACAATTGCTCTTTTTCACATTTAATTTATGTGCTTTTCGCATTCCTACTAAATATAAATAATTTTTTTTATAATGAAATGCACACTTCATCCAAAAAGCTAGATATACAATTCCCCATAAAGGTCTTTTTTTATGATTTTCGTAAAACTCTATTCCTCTGTTTCTTCCCATTAAATATAATCTCCAGTCATCAACACTTTTTGATTTATCATGATGATGTAAAACATAATTATTTTTGCTTTTATACCAGAGCAGAATTTTCTTATTCCATAAAATTTTTTTTGAAAAAGTTCCTTCTTCCCCATACATAAAATAATGCTCTGGAAATCCCTTTACGCCTAAAAAATTTTTATTGTTTACAAAAAGAGCTGATCCTTGTGCCTCACTAATCGACTCTAACTGTTCTGATACAATAATGTTTCTAGGCAATATTTTAAAGAATCGAAGCATCTTCAAATAAGACGAATCATTTTTAAGTAAAACTAATCCATCTTGTGTAACATCATATATTTGTGGGGCAACAACTGCACAATTAGAATATTTTTTAATAACATCTAACATTTCTGCCACTAGGTTTTCTCCTATTAGTTCTGTATCATTATTTAGCAAAAAAGTGTACTCAATTCCCATTTCTAATGCATATTTGATTCCTATATTATTACCTTTCGCGAATCCGTAATTCTCCTTATTTTCTAAAAAAGAAACATTATCTATATTTCCAAATGTTTTTTTTAATTTTTCCAAACTGTCATTTGTTGAAAAATTATCAATGATTATTATCTTAATATCATCTCCCACTTGTTTTAAACAACTATTAACACACACTTCTGTTTTTTCATATGAATTATAGTGTAAAATATTAATTGATATTGAGGTACAACTCATTTTTTTATTCACGTTATTCTCCATTTAATATTACATTTATAAAATGTATATTATTATATAATCATTTCTAGTTGATAGCAAAATTCTTCTTTATAAATTCTAAAATGCCCTAATAAATTTTCAAATTAGAATCTCTTTTTAACACACGTTTCTGAATCTTATGTATTTTCGTATTTTATTGATTAGTTTCAGTTCAAACAATCAGATATAATTTTATTAAACATCCTTTTATGTCCTATTATTGCATCATTGCTATTTGTTTTCTCAGAATAATAGTTATACACACTTTCCACTGCTTTTTTGAAATCTTTTTCGGATTCAGCAGCTATCGATTCTAATGCCTCTGTAAATGAATCTATCTCATCTAACTGGCATACATAACCTGCTTTTAAATGAAGATCATCCCAAGGAGTAGTTCCTTTACTAAGTACCACTTGACATCCGTTCGCTAATGCCTCTGCAATTACATGACCATAGTTCTCATTTAATGTTGGAAATAAAAAGCAATCATATTTTTGATATACATCCCCAACTTCATTTGGATCAACCTTTCCGCAGTAATTAATATGCACATTCTCTGGTGCTTTCTTTATTTCATCTTCACAAATTTTCCAATATTCTTCAGACTCAATTGGTCCATATATATCAAATGTAGCATTTGATTTCATTTTATTAACGGCACGAATAGCAAAATGAAGATTTTTCACCTCATGAATTCTCGAAATGAACATGATTCTGAGTTCACCAGCATTTTTTTTCATTGCTAATCTTTCACATGCAACAACACCAATATTGGGAACTTTGAATATTCTTTTCTGATCAATATGAAAATATTTTTTTAGTCCAATAATTTCATCATCACTAGTGGCATGGAAAAAAACATTTTTCTTTTTATAGATACCTAATATTGAAACAAAAGCCGCATATGGATATTTTTTGTATCCCTTTAAACACATTCTATCTGGACTAGCTTCTCCTCGTGGTGAAATCACAACAGGAATCCCCTTTTTTTCACCAACACGTATTGCATTATGTATTTTATTTGGTACGAGAAGCCCTGAAAACCACATTAAATCTGGATTTACTTCTTCAATAAATTCTTCCATTTTTTTATAATTAAAATCCAATTCACCATCTTTATGATATCTGACATGTGCCGCTCCTACAGTATACCATTTATCACCTATTCCTGGAAATGGTGTTTTATCTCCAAAATCATGATTAACTGCTTCAATATAAAATTCATATTCATCTTTTAATGCATTTACAGCATTATTAATACTTGTTACAGGTCCTCCACATTTTATTGCTGGAATATAGTAATCATTAAATGCTAATATTTTTTTCATAGTTTTCCCCTTTAAAGTATTTCTTTCATTTGCTGGTTGAATTTCTCAATACTAAAATATTTTTCGTGTACTAGTTTAACATTGTTTCTTATATTCATATAATCGTTTAAATTACTTTTTTCTATAGCATCCACCACAAATTTTATATTCTTAGCATTTATGTTAAATCCAATTTTCTGCGTTTCAACCATCTTTTCAATATCTCCGCTTATATTGTTGATAATAGGTATTCCAAAAGCAAAATAATCTAAAGATTTCATTGTCATCCCAACATTTACATCTGTTTTCATGATATTCAACGCATACTGACATTTTGAAAAAATCTTTTTCTTTTCTTCTTCATCAAACACTTTTCCATAAAACTGCACTTTTCCGCCATTACTTTCAATACTATCAATAAGATTTCTTTTTTTCTCCCCGTCTCCAATAATATGCACGATTGTTTCTTTTCTATTAGATAACTCATTAATAAATGTACCTATTATGTCACAATCAATAATATTATTAATTGAACCGAGATAACATAATTCTATCCGATCTTCCATGTTAAAGTCTTTTATGTCCATTTCTACATAATTTGCTTTTTTACAAAAATATATAGTCTTTATACGATGTTGTATTCCTGTTTTTTTCCGTAATTGTTTATTAAATAGATTGCACTCTGCTACTATAATATCTGAATTATCTAAATATTTGTCTCGCAAATTACTCCAAAAACGCAGAGGTATAAATAATACTTGCTTTATTTGAACTGGAACCGGCATTGTTTCTGGCCACATATCTCCAATTTCTGTTATTAATTTAAATTTCTTTTTTTTCTTAAGTTTAGATAACACCTTAATTGTATAATTTGGTGGTGCACAATGATACACCACTTCATATTGTTGCTTTAACAAATATTTTTCTACCCCTCTTGCAAATTCAATGTGGGACTTAATTCGTCTTATAGATAAATTTTTATCATATTCCCCTACATGAATATAAATTATATTATCATTTCTTTCTACAATATATGGCATCTTATTTCTATGATCAAAATCTGCAATAACAAAGTCAACTTTATATCCGTTTTTCTCTAAATATTCTGACACATACTTCGTCCGTGTATCATAATCATAATTGTCATTACAAGATATAATTGCTGCTCTTTTCATTTTTATCTCCTATAAATAGTTTGTTGTTATTAGTGCCAATGCATCTGTACATATTTTTATAGCAGATTCCGCATCACTACTCTGTGCAATAACAAATCCCATTCTAGATCCGCTACTTTCAATTTCTGTTATTCTTTCTCCCGCTCCATGCACAATACTTATTTGTTGAATTCCAGGAATTCTTTTTGCTTTATCTATTCCTTGAATACTTTCAATAATTCCTGCCTGTTGCTCAAAATATCTAATTGCTGAACCCCTACTCCATTTATGTTTTATATCTGGCATTTCGCCAAGAGCTATCTTAATACAACATTCAACCATATTTACTCCTGTAGAAAGCGGAACTAAATGTGTAGTAATATTATCTCCCCCAAGTCTTGCTCCTAATTCTACAACTTTAGGTCCTTGCGATGTAACAATAATTTCTGTATGTGAAGGACCATTTTTAATTCCAATTGCCTTATTAGCCTCTTTCGCAATCTCAGCAATACGAGAAGCAATTTCATCAGAATGCTTCGTCGGCTGAGAATGCCCCATTTCCACATAATGCGGAGCACCTGTTGTAAGTTTATCAGTAATTTGAATTACATGACAGACACCATTTATTGTGAGAGTTTCCACACTTACCTCTGGACCATTCATATATTCTTCAACAACAACATCCCCTACTTTTGAATATGGTTTACAATATTCATATGCTTTTTTGACTAATTCCGCATTAGTAATATCAATTACTTCGAAAATGCCTCTACTTCCCGAACTATCTGCTGGTTTAACAATAAATGGAACATCAAACGCCTTTACTGCTTCCTTATATTCCTCTTCATTTGAAACCACAAAAAATTTAGGAATTGGAACTCTCGCTTTCTGAAGTGCTTTTCGCATCTCAGCTTTATTTGTAGCTTTTACCGCTGTATCTTTATCAATGCCCACTAATCCCATTTGTTCTGCTACTGCTGCAACTGATCTCATTGGCATATCTGTTGCTAAAGTCATAATTCCATCAATTTGATGTCTCTTAGCAGCCTCAATAATTGCCGGAACATCTATAGTACTAATAATTTCTTTCTTAATTTCTGGAACTTCAAATCCTATAGCTTTAGGATTCATATCGACCACTACAACATCAAGTCCCATTTCCTTTGCTTTCTCTATAGCAGGGAGTTGAAGGATACTAGCTCCTAAAATCATTATTTTTTTATTCATTTTTATTCCTCATCCCTTGAACCCTGTTCATTTCTCTTTCGCTCAAATCTGATGCATCATTATAAACATTGTCATGCGTCAATACAGTAGCAATTGTCTTGAAAAATATCTTAACATCTAAAATAAAGGAAACATTCTCGGCATAATACACATCATTCTCAAATTTTTCGTTTTGTTCAACCGAATTCCGATAATATGCTTGATTATAACCCGTAATACCTGGGCGAACTATCAACTTCTTTTTTTGGTGTTCTGTATAAATTTCCATATCATCAAGTGGATCTGGTCTCGGACCAATAAGACTCATATCTCCCAAAAACACATTTAAAAACTGCGGCAATTCATCAATACTGGTCTTGCGCATAAATCTCCCGACTTTTGTAACACGAGGGTCATCATCTCCATTATATGTTGATCCATCTTCATTTCTAATATCAGGAGCATTAACCATCATGCTTCTAAATTTATACATTTTAAAAGGTTTTCCATTTTTTCCAAGTCTAGATGCATTATAAAAAATAGGTCCCTTATCATTTAAATAAATAATTGGAGCAATAATAATAGTAATTACTAAAACAAATGGCAATGCTATTAACCCAATTATAAAATCAAATACTCGTTTAATTCCTCTCGAATACATTCTTTATTCTCCATCCACCTCATAATTTAAGTCTAAAAAATAATTCAGCTAGTTTGCCTCTATACAATATTCCTTAACCACTTCTTTAAAATTCTCAATCACATACTCTACTTCTTCATCTTTGAGTCTTGTATGAAGAGGTAATGTAATCTCATTTTCAAATCTCTTATATGCATTTGGATAATCTTTAATATCAAATCCAAGATTTTTATATGCAGTCATCATCGGCAATGGTTTGTAATGTACATTACACGCCACACCTGCTTCTGCCATTTTCACGATAATTTCATGTCTCTGATTCAAAGTAATCCCAGGCACTCTCGTAATATAGAGATGTCCTGATGACTGATGTACATCATTATAATGCTCTAACACTTCAATTCCCATTGGTTTAAATGCAGCATTGTATTTTTCAATAATTTCTTTACGACGTGCAAGTATTCCTTTGTATCTCTGCATCTGTGCCAGACCGATCCCAGCCGCTACATCAGTCATATTACATTTATACCATGGTCCGACAATATCATACTCCCATGCACCTAACTGTGTTTTTGCAAGTGCGTCTTTTGATTGTCCATGCAAAGAAAGTAATTGATATTGATGATATAATGCTTCATCGTCAATTCCTTCTATTGATTTCCATGTGACAGCACCACCCTCTGCTGTTGTAAAATTCTTAACAGCATGAAAACTAAAGTTTGAAAAATCTGCAATACTTCCAACCATACTTCCATCATTCAGCTTTGCACCAAATGCATGAGCTGCATCTGCCATAACAATAACTCTGCCTATTGCTTCTTGAATTTTATTTGTTGGATGAAACATTGCTTTTTTCTTTTCTACAATAGAATAAATTTTCTCGTAATCACATGGAATTCCAGCAAGATCAATTGGAATCACTACTTTTGTTTTCTCAGTAATTGCTGCTTCAAGTTGATTATAATCCATTTCTAATGAATCTTTCTGCGTATCAACCAAGATCAATTTTGCACCAACATGACAAACTACAGATGCTGTTGCTGTATAAGTATATGCGCTTGTGATTACTTCATCTCCTTCACCTACTCCAAGTAAACGCAAAGTCATCTCCGCACATGCAGTCTGTGACCCAAGACATACTGCCCTGCTTGTCCCACAAAAATCTGCTACCTGTCGCTCTAATTCTTTTGTCTTTGGACCTGTTGTAATCCAACCAGAACGCAAAGCTTCTGTAACCTGTTCAATTTCTAATTCACTAATATCCGGTGGTGAAAATGGTATTTGCATAATTCTTTCCTTCTCTCTTTATCTGCTTTATCATGTTACTATCTTTGATTTTCTTTTCCTGTCGGATTTGCCCCTACTGGATGGAACGTTGTCACAACGCCTTCTACCGTCTCTACAATCTCCTCACTGTTCTCGTAACTAGCCATCGCCAGTTCTTCCAACTGTCCGAGGAATTCTTTTGTATCAAACGGGATTGGCTTACCGATATGGATTAACTCATTTTCTGTTCTCTCCAGACCTTCTTCTGCCATCAGCTTTTCTTCAAACAGTTTTTCGCCCGGACGTAATCCGCTGTATACAACTCGGATATCTTCATCTGGTTTGTATCCTGACAATTTGATAAGGTTTCTTGCCAATGTATCAATCTTCATCGGCTCTCCCATGTCCAGCACGAAGATTTCTCCGCCTTTTGCATAAGTTCCTGCCTGAAGCACCAGACTGACTGCCTCTGGGATTGTCATGAAGTAACGAATGATATCTGGATGTGTAACCGTTACCGGACCACCATTTTCAATCTGTTTTTTGAATAACGGAATGACTGAACCATTACTTCCAAGTACATTTCCAAAACGAACAGCAACAAAATCTGTTTTTCCTTTCCCCTGCGTGGCCACATTTTCTTCTACATTTACAGCCATATGGTCTTCCGGGTCCGGAACCATCTGCCCATTCACATGTTTATCTGCATGTTCATGCAAGAATGGAAGCCATTCTGTATGACCGGATTTACTGATTTTATCCATACTCTGGATGACCATTTCACAGAGGCGCTTGCTCGCTCCCATGATATTTGTCGGGTTTACGGCTTTGTCTGTACTGATTAATACAAATCTCTCTGTTCCGTTCTTCAGTGCCGCATAGGCTGTCTTGTAAGTTCCTACTACATTATTTTTAATTGCTTCATTCGGGCTTGTCTCCATAAGTGGTACATGCTTATGTGCTGCCGCATGATATACAATCTGTGGTTTATACGTTTCAAACACCTGATTGATTCTCTTACTGTCACGTACCGAACCAATCAGAACCTTCAAGTTTAATTCTGGATATTTTCTTCTTAATTCCTGCTCAATATCGTATGCATTGTTCTCATAAATATCGAAGATAATCAGCTGCTTCGGTTCGTGTGCTGCAATCTGACGGCACAGCTCGCTTCCGATTGAACCACCGCCACCTGTTACGAGAATCACTTTTCCTTTAAGGTACTGGAAGATTTCTTCCATATTTACTTTTATTGTGTCTCTGCCTAGCAAATCTTCAATCGCAACCGGTCTCATTTTGCTCATGGACACTTCGCCATTCGCCAGCTGAAAGATTCCCGGAAGCTGTTTTAATTCACAATCTGTTTCTTTACATATATTTAAGATTTCTCTTCTTTCCTGTGCACTTGCAGTTGGTATCGCAAACAAAATCTGGTCAATCTTATATTTCTTTACATTAATAAGAATATCTTCACGACCGCCGACAATCGGCACGCCTTCCATAACACGTCCCCATTTATTTGGGTTATCATCGATCACGCAGCAAGCCTTTGATTTCACCTCTCCTGAACTTTTCAGTTCTTTGATTAAAGTCTGTCCTGCCGCACCGGCACCGATGATCATTGCGTTATGTAATGGTTTCGCATCCTTCTCACGTCTGCCACGCTCTAAATTCATATATCGATATGAAAAACGAATCATCAATGTAAGTCCAAACTGTAAAACCGAACCAATTATATAGTAAGATAATGGCATACGCTGAATGAATGCTGTCATTCCTACTATGTTAAAAACAGTTGTAATCACAGATGCAACAATTACTCTGTTCAATTCACTAAAGCTTGCAAATCTCCACAAGCTATTATAGAGACGTAATTGTGCAAATACAAAAATCGTAAATACTGTATATATCGGTGCGAACTTTAAGAATGCACTCATATACTCTGCCGGAATACTTGTGAAGTGCAAATCAAAACGCAGCCACAGTCCAAAAAAGTAGGCAAAATTAATTGCAATTACATCATATACTATCAAATATAATGCGATGATCTGCCAGTGTTCAATTTTCTTTTTTTTCATCTTTCTTTCTTTATCTTGATTTGATACTCCACTCATATTTTTACTTCTCTTCCTTTAAACCTTATTACCTTTATCCTTTAATTCCCACTTAATATCTCATTCATCTTTGCACTGATGCTCTGTACAACTGCCTCATCCGGCCACATTACATACAGTGGCTGGTCTCCTGATGAATAACATGCCTGTGTATCTCCGTTTCCTGATGCTGCCTGTGATTCAATAGTCCAGCTTGCACCATCATTCAACTGCATCTTAATAAATTTCGCCATCTCTTCCTGTGTCATATTAGTCTGTACACTGTCGCTGACATCTGCAATCAATGCACTTGCATTAGACAAAATTGCAGGTGACATTGCTTTATTTAAAATCGCTGTCAGAACCTTCTCCTGGTCTTTTCCTCTCTGATTATCTCCATCTTCAAAGCTATAACGCTCTCGTGAGAATGCCAATGCCTGTTTTCCGTCAAGATGATTCATACCTTGTTTAAACTGATATCCGCCTGCTGTAAACTCAAAATCTGAATCCACATCTACGCCACCTAATGTATCTACGATTTTAACCAGCGACGAAAAGTTTACTCTTGCATAATACGAAATATCGATACCATACAATTGCTCTAATGTTCGCATAGATGCATCCACACCATAAATACCTGCATGTGTCAGCTTATCTCTCTGTTCTCCTGAGATATCCGGTATCTGTACATAATAATCACGTGGTGTTGTTGTCAGTAGAATTTTCTTTGTATTTGGATTCACTGTCATAATAATATTGACATCACTTCGGCTGTTTGTTGTGATTGGTCCATCTACATCAATACCGCTGATGTAGACATTGAATGGCTCTTCGACATCTGCTGTTTCCTGTTCGAGTTCTGTCTCGATTCCATACTGATACAACACACGTACCTGTTCTGAATAATCTTCAATTGAATCTGTGATCAGACCGTCTAACGCCTGATTGTATACTGCAGCATCTACCCTGCCTTCCAGCAATGCATTTGCAAGTTCCTGAACAGTACCATACTGCTCTACTTTAACTTCGCGTCCCAATGCCTTGTTAATGTTATCTAGCATTGTCTGTGTATTTTCCTGGTCTACAGCAGTCTGTGTACCAAAGCGATACATCGAAGCATCCATAAGATTTGACGCCGGATTATCTTTTTTAACAACTACGATCATATTATCTGTCTTATAATTTGCTCCGCCTACATCTGCCATCAGCTTGTCTGCCTTCAACATATAGACAATTCCAATTACCTGTAAGATACTTAGTATAATACTAAGTACAATTCCTACGATGTAGACTTTATTTTTTACATATTGTAATCCGAATGTTACTCCAAATAATATTAATAACACAACAATAATTGCCACCAGATATTTCGTTGGTACCAATCCGCTGTTCCAGATAACTGCAATCAAACCGACCGCAAAAATCAACTGTATTAATGTAATCAACTTTCCTGCCATATGCAGTATCTTCTTCTGTTCTTTCATCTGATTGATATACTCCTTCTATCCTGCTGTTTGTATCCCCTTAACTTGCACACCCTACTGCACATTCAATGTCAATGCTTTTACTTCGGATGTGTTTCCATCGGAATCTATTACATAGTAATGTAGTAAATAACTTCCCGGTGTATTTACATCATACTGACCATCTACACTGATACGAGTTGATAATGAATCTGCATCATCACTGCCATCTGCAACGCCTTTGACTACACTCATAAGATCAAACTCTGTTCCGGCTGCAATTGTTACCTGGTCTGTTGTAAGTGCGATTACCGGTGCTTCTCCGACCGGTGTGAGATCATTGTTTGTATCTGCTTTAACAGGCTCGTTCTGTGCTGTCGATGCATCTTGGGACTGTTCTTTATTTTCTGCCGCTGTATCTTCTGTTTTAGGATGTGCATTTCCATCTTCTACATAATTAACTGTTCGCTTGGCAGTTCCTACATTCTTTGCCTTGTCCATCACACCGTAATATACGATTGCTTTGCCACCCTTAATCTGCACAACGCGGTCTACAAATACTTCATCGGTAAGATCACCGTCTTGGTTATCTTCTGCACTGACACCTTTTAAAAGCTCTCCATATCCTTGCCCCTCTTGATATGTGAGGTCTGCTTTCTTCACTTTAATGTCCGGAGCCTGTCGATCCTGACTACCACGAACAACCAGTGCTATTCCGCCAAGTATAAGACATCCTGCTATCAGCACAGCTACTAACTTTTCCTGTTTCATGCCTCTTCCTCAGCCTTTCCCTCTTTCTCATGGCCATAATCACCATATGTGCCATAATATTTTCCATAGTATTTTCCATAATACTTATTCTGTCCCATATCTACTTTATTCAATACTACACCGAGAATCGGGCAGCCTGATTTTTCCAACTGTTCTTTTACAACTTTTGCAAATTTATGACTGACTGTGTTTGCTGAAATGACAAACACTGATGCATCGCTTTGTTTTGCAATAATAGCGGCGTCGATAACACTTCCAAGCGGTGGTGCGTCGATAATTACATAATCATATGCTTTTCTTGCACTTGTAAGGAGACTTTCAAATCGTTTGCCTCCTAACAGCTCGGCAGGGTTTGGCGGTACTACACCTGCGAATATCATAACCATGTTTGTATCTTTAACACGATACATAACTTCTCCAAGCTCTGTCTGTCCTGATAAGAAGTGTGACAGTCCTTTCAGTTGTCCGTGTACTTTATGTCGTCCTGCTAATACTGATTTTCTTAAATCGGCATCGATAAACAGTACTTTCTTCCCAGCCTCGGCAAGTGCGTGTGCCAATGCAATTGTGACTGTACTCTTTCCTTCGTTTGGTGTACAGCTTGTGAATACTAATACTTTATTATCCTCTCCTGAAAATTCGATGTTAGTACGGAGAGACTTGTATGCTTCATTACTCCGATAATCTTTTTTTATTTCTTTTAATTCTATTTCCTGCATCTTTATCCCCTCTTTGTTATCTGTTCATCGTCTTAGCAAACTGACGAACTGACAATCCTTTCGCTTTTTTATTCTTCTTAGCTCCAGCTGCGATTGGAATAGAAGTTAATGTATTCAGTCCGAGATAACGCTCTACGTCATCCGGTGTCTTGATTGTGTCATCCATGATGAAGATTAATACGACTACTCCCATTGCCAGAATGATACCAAGGATTCCGCCCATCATTGTATTCTTCATTGTATTTGGTGAAGATGGTTCACTTGGAAGGTCTGCCTTCTCAACTATATTAACCGCATCGGCATTCATAATCTCTGTAATCTGTACGCTGACAGCTTCGCGGACTGCATCGGCAATCTCTTTTGCCTGTTTTGGATCATCGCTTTCTACTTTAATAGTAAGGATTCGTGAGTCTGTTGCAGCTTCAACTGATACCATTCCCATCAACTGCTCCGGCTTCATATCTAAATTTAATACTGCGATAACCTGTTCCATCACTGTACGGCTCTTTACCAGCTCTGTGTAGTCCTTTATTAAATATGAACCAGCCTGTAAATCTGTTGCCGAAATTCCAGTACTTCCGTCACTTTTGGACAGTACGTATACTTTTGTCTCTGCCGTATACATAGGCGTAATAAAAAGCTTTGTTCCAATAAATGCCAACAAAGCTACGATAATTCCTGTCAAAATAATGATGTGTGCTTTTTTTAACAAAGCACCGATAACTTCTATCAGGTCAATTGTCAATTCGTCATTATCTGACTCTGGATTCATTCTTGTATTTTTTGTGTATTGATTCATAACTACTTTCTCTTTCTCAATAACGTAGCTGCGTTATCGAAGAAAATCCTCCTCATGTATTCTTCTCCATATTTTTTCTTGACGTAATCTGCCGCCTTTTTCATCTTCGGAGCACGTGTCTGTACTCCATGTGCGTCGGTTCCTACACCGAACACCATATCTTCATCCATCAGTTCTTTCACAAACTTCTTGGCTCTGCGACCGCCATCACCAATGATGCTTCCTGCATTCACCTGAATGCTTGCGCCCATATCACACAATTCTTCTGCGTATCCAATATCATCTAGCAGACACTGGTAACGCTCTGCATGGGCAATAATCACTTGATTCCCGGTCATCTGAACCTGCTGCACTCCCTGACGTATGTAATCATAACCATCAGATGGAGAAAATTCCAGCAATACAGTGTTTCTTTTATTCATTGTAAGAATCTCTCCCCTGTTTATCTTCTCCGGAACATCCTGTCCAAAGAAAACCTCGGTTCCCAGATAAATCCGGAATTTATCACTTATCTTCGCTGCTTCTGCCCGTACCAGCCTTAACTGTTTGTTAAGTATCTCCGGCCTTTTATGTCCCCTGCGCGGATGATGATGTGGAGTTGCAATGATCAAACGGGTTCCTTCATTAAAAGCAATCTGCAACATCTGTCTTGTCTCTTCCAGATTCTGTGCTCCGTCATCCACACCAGGTAAAATGTGACAGTGCATATCAATGTATCTGTCCATTCAAAAATGACCTCCATCTTTCTTAATTATTTGCTAAAAAAGGTCACAAAAAGACCTATTACGCTAACACTAGTCTATAAGTATTTACGGAATTTGTCAATAAATTCTACTATGATTCTATTTTTGCCTTTTTATATCTGTCGTATCAAATCGGGTAGTGTTATCCAGACAAAACATTTTGATATTAAAATGTCTCTAGAAATAAGACAAGCGAAAAGCTTTTTTCTTACGCTTTTTGGTTATGTTTTTTGCTTCTTTTCATTTTTTCATCTTACGTATAACTATAAATTGCAATTATTTGTTTACAAAACATTTTAATTATAAAACTTTGATATACCTATGTCAACGCCCCTCCCCCCCCCCCCCCCCGAAAAATTTATAGTTTTTTTATTTGTACAAGAGGCGGGTGGGGAAAGGCGGTTATGTGGTTTTGCTTCGGGAGGCTGTGTGGCTTGCTCAGGGAGGCTTCGGCGAAACTGCACTAAATACCAAGCGACTATGCTCTCTTGCTCAGCTTCGTCGGGCAAGCCCGACTCCAATTCGCCAGATTGCATAGTCGCTTGGTATTTTTGTGGTAGTGTCGTGGTATCTGCATGACTGGGATATTCGCTATCGCAGATGCTTTTTAGGATGCGGTGGTATCTGCATGGCTTGGATATTCGCTGTTGCAGATGCTTTTTGGGGATGCTGTGGTATCTGCATGACTGGGATATTCGCTGTTGCAGATGCTTTTTAGGATGTGGTAGTATCTGTATAGCTGGGATATTCGCTGTTGCAGATGCTTTTTTCTTGCCAGTCATGTATAATTGCATCTTCAATTTACCTATTTCATGACTTGCAGATACTCACTTCTACTAAATTGCATCTGTAATCTGCTTATTCTATATCTTGAAGATGCTTCCGCTCAAAAATTAACATCCTCAACTTGCTTATTTCACAACTCGCAGATTCTTCCCCACAATTCTTACTAAACTGTGTATTGTGAAACACAAAACTTCTTACTTTACACAACTTAAATTTCGTGATATGGTATCACTACATCTTCAGGGGATTTCTTTTCTCTGAATTTTCTAAGCCGCAAGGCTCTCATCTCGGGTTTCAATTTCTGAAACATAATCCGATATGAAAAAAGATGCTTTTGACAAGTCGATAATCGAGGATTTCTATATTGTTTTTCACTTCTGTGATATTTTTTGTTGTCTCTTTGTCATTGCATTAAGTAACTGGAAACTTTATAATGAAAGGAGACTTTAATTGAAGAAAGGTACAAAAGATACGATTCAATGGCATCCGGCTTTTCAGGCATCGATCCAGATTGAATTTGAAGCCGAAGCTGAAAAACTCACCTTTGAGCCGGAGCATTTGCTTTCCAAAAAGCCTATGCAAATGGATGAATTGATCATCAAGGTTGCTGAAAACGAAGCGATTCACAAAAATATTGGCAGGATTTTTAGGCGATACAATATCATCGAATACAAAAGTCCCGATGACAACTTGACAATCAATGATTTTTACAAAGTGTACGGATACTGTTGTTTTTATCAGTCGGACACAGATAAAATTTGTGAGATTCCACCGGAAGAATTGACCATTACTTTCATTTGTAATCATTTTCCAAGAAAAATGGTTCAACATTTGAAGGAATTTCGTGGACTGAACATTATTCATGTGGAGGCTGGAATTTATTATATTACCGGGGATGCTTTTCCGATACAGCTTTTGGTGACAAGGGAATTAGATCCGAAAGAAAATCTCTGGTTGCAGAGTTTGCGCAATAACATGTCTAAGCCTGAGGAAATCGAAACACTTCTCAAGGAATATGAGACAAAAAAATCATCGAAATTATATCAAGCTGCAATGGAAGTTATTACCCGGGCGAACTGGGATGCAGTAAAGGAGGTTAAAGAAACTATGTGCGAAGCGTTGAAAGAATTAATGGCGGAGGAATTTCAAGAACAGGAAGAACTCGTGACGAAGCGAGTGACCGAAGAATTTATCAGAACTCTCTCTAAAAATATCACTGATGTTGATAAGCTTGCTGAACTTTTGAATTTACCTGTGGAACAGATTAATAAAGTATTGGATAAGTGATGGGATCCCCCGTTCCGCCATACAAAATACCAAGCGACTATGCAATCTGGCGAATTGGAGTCGGGCTTGCCCGACGAAGCTGAGCAAGAGAGCATAGTCGCTTGGTATTTTTGTGGTGTATTATAGTATCTGAAACTAAAGCAATGGCAGACTGCTCGCACAGTCTGCCACCTAATATCATTTATTCTCTTTATTAAATATCACTTCGTCCTTTTATCTTTGCTACAAGTTTGCCATCTTCAACCTGTAACAAGATCACATCGCCTGTTCCAACATTTCCTTCGAGGATCAGTTTTGCAGCTAATGTATCAACGTGTTTCTGCAGATATCGTTTGAGTGGTCTTGCACCGTAAGTCGGATCGTAACCGCCATCTATAACAAAGCTTTTTGCTTCTGGTGTCAATTCGATGGAGATTTCTTTATCTTCCAGTCTCTTGTTTACATCTGCGATCATTAAATCTACAATTGAGCCGATGTTTTCTTTTGTCAATGGTTTGAACATGATAATCTCATCGAGACGGTTCAGGAATTCTGGTCTGAAATGTGCTCTTAAATCTTGCATTACCATTTCTTGATTTTCTGGCTTGATTTCGCCGTTGTCCTGAATTCCATCCAGCAGGTAGGATGATCCGATGTTGGATGTCATGATTAATATTGTATTTTTAAAGTCTACTGTACGGCCTTGTGAGTCTGTGATACGGCCATCATCCAGTACTTGCAAAAGTACATTGAATACGTCCGGATGTGCTTTTTCAATCTCATCGAACAGTACAACGGAGTATGGTTTTCTACGAACTGCTTCTGTCAGCTGACCGCCTTCATCGTATCCGACATATCCCGGAGGAGCTCCGATCAGACGGCTCACGGAATATTTCTCCATGTATTCACTCATATCGATACGAACCATGTTATTTTCATCATCAAACAAGCTTTCTGCCAGTGCTTTGGCAAGTTCTGTCTTACCTACACCGGTTGGTCCTAAGAATAGGAATGAACCGATTGGTTTGGATGGATCTTTGATTCCTGCTTTGGAACGGATGATAGCTTCTGTAACTTTTGTTACACCTTCATCTTGTCCAATGACACGTTTGTGCAGTTCTTCGTCGAGATGAAGTGTCTTGCTTCGCTCGCTCTCGTTTAGTTTTGCTACCGGAATTCCTGTCCATCTGGAAATGATTCTGGCGATTTCATTATCTGTAACGCTTTCATGGACCAGACGTAAGTCTTTCTCTTTGATATGTGCTTCCTCTTCTTCTAATTGTTTTTGAAGCTGTGGAAGTTTTCCATACTGCAGCTCGGCTGCTTTTTCCAGATCGTATGAGCGCTGTGCTTTTTGGATATCGTTATTGATCTGTTCAATCTCTTCACGGATTTTCTGAACACGTTCTACGGAATGTTTTTCATTATCCCACTGTGCTTTCTGTTTTGAATATTGTTCTCTGAGTTCTGCAAGCTCTTGCTGTAAATGTTCCAGTCTTTCTTTACTTAATCTGTCTTCTTCTTTTTTAAGTGCTGCTTCTTCGATCTCAAGCTGCATGATCTTTCTTCGCAGTTCATCCATTTCAGCCGGCATAGAATCTAATTCTGTCTTGATTAATGCGCATGCTTCATCGACAAGGTCGATTGCTTTATCTGGAAGGAAACGGTCTGATATATATCTGTTGGACAATGTTGCCGCTGCCACAAGTGCTCCGTCTGTGATTTTAACGCCATGGTATACTTCATAACGTTCTTTCAGTCCACGAAGGATGGAAATGGCATCTTCAACGCTTGGTTCGTCTACTAAAACCGGCTGGAAACGTCTCTCAAGTGCTGCATCTTTCTCGATATATTTTCTATATTCGTCCAGAGTTGTAGCTCCGATACAATGCAACTCGCCTCGTGCAAGCATTGGCTTGAGCATATTTCCGGCGTCCATAGAGCCTTCTGTCTTACCAGCTCCGACAATTGTATGCAGCTCATCGATGAAGAGAATGATCTTGCCTTCGCTGTTCTTTACTTCTTCCAATACAGCTTTCAGACGTTCTTCGAATTCTCCTCGATACTTTGCTCCTGCTACGAGTGCACCCATATCCAGTGCGAAAATGATCTTATCTTTCAGGCCTTCTGGCACATCACCTCTTACAATTCGCTGTGCAAGACCTTCTACTGCTGCCGTTTTACCAACACCTGGTTCACCGATCAAAACCGGATTGTTCTTAGTCTTACGTGAAAGGATTCGGATTACATTACGAATCTCAGCATCTCGTCCGATAACCGGATCCAGTTTCTGTTCTCTTGCACGCTCAACCAGGTCGGTGCCATATTTTGCAAGTGCATCGTAGGTTGCCTCTGGATTATCGCTTGTCACTTTCTGATTACCTCTGACACTGGACAATGCCTGGAGAAATGAATTGCGGTTGATTCCGAACTCGCGAAACAGTGCTTTCATCTCTCTGCTTGCGTGTTTTAACAATGCAAGGAACAAATGCTCAACTGAAACGTATTCGTCTCCCATCTGTTTGGCCTCGTCTTCTGCGTGGATCAATACATTATTCAGATCCTGTCCGACAAATACCTGTCCTCCTTGCACCTTTGGTCTTTTATTGATTGCTTCTTCTACACGATTGATAAACAATGTGCCTTGAACGTTCATCTTCTCTAATAATTTTAAAATCAGGCTGTCATCCTGTGTAACCAGTGCATAGAGTAAATGTTCCTGTGCGATCTCCTGATTGCCATAATCATAAGCAACCTTCTCACAAGACTGAACTGCCTGCAATGAATTCTGTGTAAATTTATTAATGTTCATAATACAAACCCCCTTTTTTATAAAAATTGGTTGCTAAATGGTAGTTTTTAAAAGCGTTCTAAAAGCTACCATGAATCTTTCTTGTTCTATTTACTCTATAACAATACCACTGCTTTTTTTGTTTGTCAACACTTTTGTTAGCACTTTTTAAAGGTGAGTGCTAATTTTAGGAGTAGCACCATCGCCTCTTAGTTCGACAAAATCTTGGCAAGTGCTTACAACAAAACAGGGCGCTTTCGCGCCCCATTTCTTTACAATCCTATTGCTAACTCAGGAAAAGATTCTCTATTATCCCTAATCAACCAGCGTTTAAATGCTGCAAAAGAAGATTTTTCTCCCAGTTCTTCTTTTATCAAACATCTTAAATCTTCTTTATCTTCATCCTCAGCTTCTTCATATTCCCGTACATACTCTTTAAAATTTGCTAAATCTTTACGCAAATTTTTTCTCAAATTTTTCGCTTCCATAATTTTCTGTGGCGTAGTTCCGTAATATACATCCCGCAAAAGATTCACTGTATTCTGAGTTTCTTCATCCGAATCCAATGCTTCAAATACAAACTCTTCTTTCCTTCCAAAAAAGCCTTCTTTTCGGAATCGAATTTTTTCATCAACAGCTTCTTTTGTACAATCAAGTATCGGATCATATTTTCCAAGCTTTGTATTATTGCAATGTGCACAGGATAAAAATAAATTATTCCAGTCATATTTTAACGTCATATCTCCTTTATGAGGTATCAAATGTTCAATCTGATACGATGTGATATTATTATTTTCACAGATATAACACTTTTTATGAAACATTTCCTGTAATGCAGCATTTACTTCCGATGTATTGTAACTCGCATTAGATTGTTTTGCTTTTTCCAATGACTCGATTGCTTTTTCAGATTTTACAGTTGTTTTTCTCTCAATCTTAATCATAACCGATGTCTTTCTATCTCCTCAAACGTATTTCTCGCTTCTGTCGCCAGACCCTGTGGGATATTTTTCAATTCCACTCTGAGTTTTGCCCTCTCTGCCCGTTCTTCTTCGGTAATATCTTTTTTATGAACTAAAAGAGCATATCTTTGCACTTTATTTTTTAGTTCATCGGAATATTCATCCATATCAAAATAACTTTCCGCTAATCCATCTGCTGAATAAAAAGACAAGTTTTCTAGTTCAACACATTTTTCTAAGTCATATGCTTTCGCATTTGATATTGAATTGATAGGTAATTGCGAAACAAGTTCGCAATCCTGATTAAAAATGCGGTAAGAATCCTG